>ENA-ORBV01000767-ORBV01000767.1-microbial-mat-metagenome-genome-assembly--contig:-NODE-767-length-73302-cov-13.770625_pt1 | contig 73302 bp, 58 predicted proteins | sample MGYA00237777_ERZ505514 | MGnify/ENA primary metagenome ERZ505514 (study PRJEB26160, sample SAMN06269048) | microbial mat metagenome | isolation source: Oligotrophic lake microbial mat | place...
CCATTGCAAATCGCCGCCATGCCAATTTTGCCTTTTTTATGATGCAGTACATTGTTGAGCGTGGTCACGATGCGCGCGATTGGCGTCAAGCCGAGTTCTTTCATTTTTTCTTCGTTACAGCCTTTGGCTGTGTACGAGCGGATTAATTTTGCCGGTTGAGATTCTGGTTGATGATGTGGTGAAGGCGGCGGAAATTTTGAGGGAGGTGGTTTTGGGGATTGATGTTTGATGAAATCGAAAAAGATTATCGAGTACTTGTCTACCAGGTCTTGCTAATTCTTGATTTTTAAGCTTAATTTGCAGCATAATTTCACTCTAAATAGTTTGTTTTATGGACAAGATAATGCTCATACAGGTGACCAATCCAAAAGCCCTTAAGCTATTGTACGAGTTGGAAGAATTGCACTTGATCAAAGTCCTGAAAGAGAATTTAGCACCTGTAAAAACAAAGCTATCCGATAAGTATAAGGGCGTATTCTCTGAGGAAGACGCAAAGAGCTTTAATGAACACACCCAAACAATGCGTGGTGAATGGGACAATATTTAATTATGGGAGTTTGATCAATTTTAAATATGGATTCCTTATGACAAATATCAATATTCAACCATTTCAAAGGATTTTACTTTTCTTTTTTCTCTTTGCAACAACAAGTATTCCCTCCATAAAGGCCCAGTATTTTAATAAAACGATTGATCTGAATCAAAGCGGAAATGTTGCGTGGAGGATTGAAAAAGTGGAAGATGGACTCCTTATTTTGACCGGTTCCACATGCACAGGCACAGTGCCCTGCGTTGGCCTGTTAAAAACTGACTTTGACGGCAATGTGATCTGGATAAGAATCATTGAGGGCTTCAAAACGCCGACGGCCAACAGCATGATTGTTGACGGCGATTATATTTATTTAGCCATTCGGCATAATATAGCACCACCAGCAAATATTAAAATCCTAAAATTAGACATGGCCGGTAATACCCTTGAGGAATGGGATTTAGGGGATACCCAGGAAAACGAACTCCCCTTCGGTTTACTCAAATATAATCAAGGATTTATCATTTACAGCTTGCTGTTTCCGCCTGATCACGAGGAAATTGCCTGGCTTATTTTTACGGATTCAGTTTTTATGCCTGTCCGTGAATTGTTTTTCGATGAAGAAGTACATGAATACAGCTTAGTTGTGGCAAAAGATTTAATGGCAACACAGGACGGCAATCTAATCGCCACCAGAAGATCCGGCTCCCTAGGTTTTGCCGTTGGCAACATTACCAAATTCGATTCGCTGGGCCAGGTTGCCTGGCAGCGGCTTTTGCCTTTGAGCCAATCGGGTAGCGGCACCCACGAGGTTCACATTACGGAATTGCACGATGGGGGGTATGCCGTCAACGGGTTTCGGGATCAGCCCTGGAGTTCCGGCAATTATGAACACCCGCCCACCGTCTTCAAATTAGATTCCGACGGTGAAATACTTTGGGAAAACACCTTCATCACCCCCCTGTACGACCGCAAGCTGATAAACAACCTCCACACCGCCGCCAATGGCGACATCATCGGCGAAGGCTACCGCAAATTTGACCGGGACGACCTCAACCGCTATGTAGATTGCGGCTGGATATTCCGCCTCGATCCCGACAGCGGAGAAGTCATCTGGGATCGCACACTCTGCGACTACCGCTCGCCGATATACGACATGGGATTCTGGGACGGCGTGGAATTGGCCAACGGCGATTTAGTATTTACGGGCCTGTATCAGGACACTTTCCCCAACGCCATGCCCTTCATCAACGACCCCAACGTTTGGCTGGTGCGCCTCAGTGCGGAGGGTTGCTTAGTGGAAGGCTGCAACGAATGGACCATCATCAACCCGGATGGCAGCATCACCGCTTCGGAAGAACAGCCTTTGCCGGAGGGTCGCTTTGTGGTTTATCCCAACCCGGGTAACGGCCAGGTGTGGGTAGCCCTGCAAGGGGTTTATCCGGATGGAAAGCAATGCCGCATCATCTTGTACGATGCGCAGGGGCGCGCGATGAAAACCGAAACCTTTTACGCGGGCAGCCCGCAACCATTCGATTGGGGCGATTTGCCGCCCGGGATGTACTATTACCTGATCCGTGCGGATGCCGGAGGTGTGCAAAGCGGAAAATTGGTGATTGTGAGGTGAGTTTGCCCACTTCCCCCCTACAACGCCTCAATCACAATCGCCGAAGCACCGCCCCCGCCATTGCAAATCGCCGCCATGCCAATTTTGCCTTTTTTATGATGCAGTACATTGTTGAGCGTGGTCACGATGCGCGCACCGGAAGCGCCAAGCGGGTGCCCGAGAGCAACCGCACCACCGAACACATTGACGCGCGCATCGTCGAGTCCCAGCAATTTGCTGAACGCCAGCGTTACCACGGCAAACGCTTCGTTCACTTCAAAATAATCCACGTCTTTCAGTTCGATGCCTGCCGATTTCAGCGCCATCGGCGCCACTTTGACCGGCGCGGTGGTGAACCATTCCGGCTCGTGCGCAGCGTCTGCAAAACCGAGGATGCGCGCGATTGGCGTCAAGCCGAGTGCTTTCATTTTTTCTTCGCTCACCAGCACCAGTGCCGAAGCGCCGTCGTTGATGGTGGAGGCGTTGGCCGCCGTGACGGTGCCGTCTTTGGAAAAAACCGGATTGAGCGCCGGGATTTTATCAAACTGTACGCGTTTGTATTCTTCGTCTTCCGAAATGACGACGGGCGCGCCTTTGCGCTGCGGCACTTCCACCGGAACGATTTCTTCTTTGAAGAAGCCCATTTCCGTAGCAGTAGCCGAGCGTCGGTAGGATTGGATGGCAAAAGCATCCTGCGCTTCGCGGCTGATCTCGAATTTTGCAGCAGTAGCATCGGCGGAAACGCCCATAGCCGTTTGGTTGTATACGTCCGTCAGGCCGTCTTTGACCAAGCCGTCCACGATTTCGCCGTGTCCGTATTTGAAACCGTAGCGCGCTTTGGGCAGGTAGTACGGGATTTGGCTCATGTTTTCCATGCCCCCGGCGACTACGATGTCGCGTTGCCCCAGCATGATGCTTTGAGCGCCCAACATGATGGCTTTCATGCCCGATGCGCAGACTTTGTTGATGGTGGTGCAGACGACAGTATTGGGGATCCCTGCAAAGAGGGCCGCTTGCCGGGCCGGTGCCTGGCCGAGGTTGGCGGAGCAAACATTGCCCATAAAGACTTCTTCCACCAATTCAGGGGCAATTCCTGCTTTTTGCAGGGCACCTTTGATGGCCGTAGCGCCAAGCTGCGTGGCGGAAACATCGGCCAATGCACCGCCGAAACTGCCGATTGGCGTGCGAACGGCGGATGCGATATAGACTTTTTTCATGGTTAGAGCATTTTGTAAGCTGCAAAAGTCTGCTTTTGTGGCCAGACTTACAGGATTGTGGGTGAAAAAAATGTACCGAGGGTCAAGCTTGTCTGCGTAGGCTGCAACGCTTTGTAAACACTGGCTCAGGGATGGGTTGTTCAAGGTGAAGCTTGATGGGTCACCCCATGTTTTTTCTGCTCCGGCATGGGAAATGGATTTATGAGTGATGTAGCCTGCCTAGTCTCTTTTTCCCGCAAAGGGCGCTAAGGATACCGCCAAGTCCGCAAAGCAAGACGCCCTCCTTAGCGTCCTTTGCGGGAAATTTTAGACGCAAAGGTCTCGTACAAAGACTCACCACTTCCAGCATTAAGTCGTCTTTTTCCGCCCGGCCCACCTCAAAAAATCAAAATAGTTGAAAACCCGGCGCTCTTCCGGGTCGGCTTTCGCCAATTCTAATTTGCCGCAAAGGCTGGAAAATAACTCCTGTTGCCGCTTCCCCTCCGTTGCATTGATGAGCTTTTTCAGGAAACTGAACAGCAATTTTTCCGTTTGATACAAGCTTCCCTTCATGCCGTGTTGCCGCCGGATCGTATTAATCAAATATTCCAGCAGGTCGTAGTGGCCCAATTCAAAGTGGGTGAGTAGTTTTAATAAATTGGCGAAGCGCAGCAATTCCTCCACCACGTTGCGTAGCGGCTGTTGTACGACTTCATTCAGCCAGGTCAGGGCGTCGTCATAGCGTTTGTTTTCAAAATAAATATAGGCCATCAGGTAGCAGAAGGTGAGTTTGTGGTGCAGCGCCAGCCCTTTGCCATAGCGGGCGAGGCCCTCCTGTATGGCGGGCAACCCGTTCAGCGCCGCCCCAAAATGTGCCTGTCCGACCCAGGCGTTCAGTTCCAGCAGGGTACTCAACTCGAAAATCTTTTCCGAAAGTTGGGGAATGCGCCGGAATTCCGACCGCTGGGGCAGGGCTTTCAGTTTAGCAATGCCGTTTTCAAGCGCCTCGTAGCGTTTCAACTGGTGGTTATCAATGAGGAAGTTATTGAGCGCTGTGAGGTAGCGGCGCGGGTATTGCTCCATTAAAAAAGGATGGTCGTCCAGCACTTGCAGCAAATCGCGGTTGCAATCGCAGGCTGCTTCTGCGTTGCCATTCATAAAATGCCAGGTAGACATGGCTTTGTAATAGTCCAACTGTGCCCGCAGGCTGAGTCCGGCATCAGCAGGGGTAATTTCCAGCAAAGGTTCGAAGCGTTCCGGGAGCGAACGTTCGCGCACGGCCACCTTTTGGTAATGGAGTTGGGCAACCGAGCTGCTCCAGCAGGCGTACCGGCCCTCCTGGGTCAGTGAGTCCAGCGCCCGGTTCCATTCGGCTTCCCAATCGTTGAGGTCCTGCGCCGTAGCGCCTTTGTACAGGGTGCGGTCCATAATGGCGCGTTCCCGTTCCAGCAGGTCGGGCAACAGCCGGAACAACTCGCAGGCGTAGATGTCTTTTCGCGCTTTTTTGAGCAGTTTTTTGGATTGGCCAATCAGCCCCTTGTCCAACAGAATGTCGGCGGCGTGGAGGTTTTTTTGTACCTGCGCTTCCATGGAGTTGGCGCGGTGAAACCAATATAGGCTCTCAATAATCTGCTGATGCAGGTAGCGCTTGGCCACGGGAAAGTATTGCACAAAACTGGTATCACTCAAGTTAAGTTTTAATGCTGCTTCATCGTAAACAGGCTGTCGGGCGACTACATCGAATAGCGCGAGGTAGTTGTTTTGCTCGCCGATGATGTGCCGCGAGGCAAACTGCCGGAAATAGCGTTTTTCGCCGGAACTGAGCGAATGAATCAATTCGTGAAGATCGTTGCTGGCTGTCTTCATTCAGACTTTTTATTTATGAACCATGGATTGTATGAAAAATGGCCTTGTATACCACCAGCAAATTTAAAAGCTTCTTCTGTTTTTTATACCCTACATCATTGAAAATAAATCAAAAAAATCCCATCGCTACTACCCACTATCTAACATCTCTAATCTTTCTACTTTCTACTCTATACTTTTTACTTTCGACCAATAAATCATTTGTCTGCCCCCACTTTTCATGCCAACTTGCAGCCATATTTGACAACCATCACTTTAAATCAATACAAAAGATGCAAAAAATATTACTTACGCTCTTGCTCCTTTTAAGTTTCCATGTCTGGAAATTAGGCGCACAAACCCAGAATGACCGCTGGACGAGTTACCTCGAACCCGGCCTCGTTAACAGCTATCTGGAAGAACCCGACAAGCTCTATGTCGCCACAGATGCTGGCGTTTTTGTTGTAGATAAAGCAACCCGAACCGTGCTGGAGCACTGGACCAAGCGTTCTGTTGGTATTCCTTCCAACCGGGTGGAATCCATTCGCAGGGACGCTGTGACCAACCGAATTTTCATCGGCACGTACGACATCGCCGCGCTTACGGTTCAAAATACGGATGGCACTTGGGAAAATATTCCTTACCCGGAAGCATTGACCGGTAACAATAGCGCCAATCCGGTGATGACCTATTGCTTAGAGTTTGATGACGAAAACCGCGCTTGGGTTGGTACCAGCCACGGCTTGTTGCGCTATGACGCAACTGCCGGGGAAGGCGCGTGGACGTTGTTTAATGAGGCGAATACCAGCAACTTTTTCAGCAGTGTCTGGGACATGGCGAAGACGCCGGATGGCCGTCTGCTTTTTGGCAGCCACCTGCTGTTTGGCACTGACGGAGATGGCATCGAACTGCTGTCGCCGCTCGGCCCTAACAATAACCCTTTCAGCGAACTGTTTTCTTATAGCGACGCCAAAGTACATGCTCAGGCGGATGGCACGCTCTGGTTTTTTACCGACGTTGGTTCCTATGGACGTTACGACGGCAACGAGTGGCATGTGACCAACAACGCGGATCAGCCGGCCATTACGTTCCACAACCTCAATTTTCTGACGGAAGATGCGACGGGCGCACTTTGGGCAAACCTCGGCTGGCAGGGATTCGTACGCTATGATGCGGTGAACGGCGCGTGGGAAGTTGCCGACCCGGTAACGGATACGCAGTTGGGAAGCGCATCCGGACTTTACTTTACTGAAAACGGCCCGGTGCTGTTTGAGCAGGGAAAAATAGAATGGCACGATGCTGCCGGCGCAGCGCTCGAAACAACCAATCTTGGGGATTACCCGTTCGACGGCTACCTTTGGCGCATGGAGGCTGACCAGGAAGGCAGCCTTTGGAGCTTAGAGTCGAACCACAGCGGACGGCTGCGCAACTTAGAAAGCGGCGTTTTTCTTGATGTCGCAATCAACGGAGAACCTGTTTACCTCAGCGATTTCGCTTTTACAAATGAAGGAAAACTTTGGGCTATCAGTGGCAAACGCGTGATCCGGCAAACGGAGAGCGGTTGGGAATTTTTTGACTATACCAACTCTGAATTACCCGATTCTTACGGATTCAGCCAGATGACCATAGACAGCGACGGCCGTGTCTGGATTGCTGTGTATGAAAAAGGACTCTACCGCTACGATGATGCCAATGGCTGGAAACACTTTAACAACCCCGCAATCGTGCAGCATTACGTCATTGACCTGGAAGCTGGGCAGAACGGGCAGTTGTGGGTCAGCACCTGGTATACCAATTTGGGTACGCGGCTTTTGCTGCTCGATGGCGAAACTTTGTCGGTATTCAACCCTGAATTGGGCAGCAACTATTGGTCGCTCAATAAACTGAAATTCGACGAACAGACCGGACGGCTTTACGGCGCAGGATCAGGATTGGGCTACTGGCAGGATAACGCCTGGCATGCCATTGAATTGCCAGTGGATCTGGGTACCAACCAATACCTCTTCACGTTAGAAATAGCCGGCAACTACATTTACGCCGCTACCCGCGAAAGCATGATGTTGTTCGACGGCAGCGAGTGGCAGGTGTTTACGCCCCAAAATTCGCCTTTGCAAGCATACAATTTCTACGACTCCGGCCTTGATGCCCTCAGTGGACGCATCTGGGTGACGTACAACAGCATCCGCGCAGTAGATGTCTACCAGACCGATTTTTTGGTCAACACGTCCGCTCCGGGAAATCACCTCAACCCGTTCATCGTTACACTTTCCCCTAACCCCGCCACCGACTTAGCTGTTGTGGCGTATGAATTGCCGGTCGCCTCAACCACACAGGTAATGGGCCGGATTTATAACCTTCAAGGAGCCCTGTTGCGTTCGTTTGAGTGGGCTGGCAGCGCCGGAAAATACCGGCAGGAGCTTGACCTCAGCGGATTGGACGCTGGCGTTTATCTGATGGAAATCGTTGCAGGAAAACAGCGTAAAAGTGTGAAGATCGTCAGGAATTAATCGGATAAGCCGTTAGCTCACCTGGGATAACGGCTCGTTCCAACAAAAGAAAGGCCGGCGCAGCATTACTGCCGCGTCGGCCTTCTGAAAACACCTAAAACCCTATTTTAAATTCTGTTCTTTTAGCCCGCACGCCTGTCAGGTTTTCAAAAACCTGACGAGGTTCGGTTTTTTAGCCAATCTCGACCGTACGGGCGGCTGCGACTTTGGCTTCTTCTTTTTTCGGAAGTGCTACCAGCAACACGCCGTTTTCGTAGGTTGCCGCAATCTCGCCTGCATTAATCGTATCCGGCAACTGGAAGCTGCGCGTGAACGAAGCAAAGTTGAATTCTTTGCGGCTGTAACGGCCTTCAGTCGTCTCTTCTTTGTTCTCCTTTTTGGCGGAAATGGTCAGGTTGCCGTTATCCACTTTGATTTCAAAGGCACCTTTGGTCAGGCCGGGGGCAGCCAATTCGATGTGGAAATTATCTTTCGTCTCCAGCACATTCACCGAAGGTTGCGTGAAAATGGAATCGGCACCAACAAAATCGCCCAAGCCTCTGTTGAAAAATTCATCAAACAGATTGGAGAAAGCCTTGGCAGGCACGAACGGATTATACTTTACGGTTCCCATAGTTTGAGCATGTTTTGGTTGAGAGATAGTATGCTTTACAGCAGGTTGAACTTTCACGAATAACATGGTTGATTGTTTTTTTTGTGATTGATTACGATTGGCTAATCATCAAATGGCGTGCCAGTGCAGGAAAAATACATTTTCGGCAGGAAAGGAAGAGATTTTAAGTGACATTTTGGCGGGATAAAACGAAATTAGGTGACAATATGTCTGATTTGTTGCTTTTTTCTGGCATCAAACGCAAAAGTTGAGTGTAACAACTTCACTTTGGAGCACCAGTAACAGGACAAGACGTAAAAAATCGGTATTGGATAGTGAGGGTGGAAGCGGCCCTTCAAACTATCCATTACATTTCTTCTACGAGCCGTTTTAGTCTGCTTGGTGGACTCATAGAGGTTACAAAACGTACAGAATTAGATCGTATATTGCATCGTATTAAATCTCTTGAGAAAGATCAAAGATCACGACACGATGAACACGACCAACTGCTATTGTCGCTTTATGCACAGGCACACCAGCTACACTTAGATATCGGAGAATATGACAAAGCTTTACTCCTTGCTGGTATCTGGTTGGAAGCTTTAGATTATTTAACTTCACCCGAAGAAGCAAAAACAGGCGTATGGATGGCCTTGAGTGAAAATCATTGGTTATTAGGTAACTATACTGAAGCATTGCACATGGCTTTTAATGTCGTATCTGCAATAGAACAAGACAGTCCTCAAAAAGAAACTTTATTAGCCGATGCCTATAACAATATAGCCGTATATTATAATAGCCTGGATGAATTTGAAAAAAGTTTGGACTATAATCTAAAAGCATTATCTTTAAGAGAACAAAAACTTCCTCTTTATTCTCAAGCCATAGCTCAATCCTACAATAATCTCGCAGAAACCTACCGGGATTTGAGCAATTATTCTGAAGCCTTGAAACATCATCAAAAGGCTTTAAAGATTTGGGAAAAGACTCTGACTGAAGATCATCCGGATATGGCAGCGTCCTTCAATAACATAGCTGCAGCTTATGCAGGGTTGGGCGATTATCAGAAATCTTTGGAGTACAATTTGAAAGCGCTTGCTATTAGGGAGAAGCGCTTCATTACAGGCCACCCCGCTCTGGCGGAGTCTTATAACAATCTGGCGTCTAATTTGAACGAATTGGGCGATACGGAAAAGGCTCTTCAGTACATGAGAAAAGCAATCGCCATTTTTGAAAAAGTACTCCCTGATGACCATCCAAATTTACAGTTAGGAACATCGCAATAATAAGTTCGCGTTTTCGGCGTGGGGATTTTTCCAGCGGACAAGGCGCAAGAAGGGAGCGTAGCCAAAGCTACGTGACCGACGAAGGCAATTGCGCCGACTGAAAGCAATTGCGGGAAGTCCGGTGGGAAACGCAAGTTCGGCGTAGCCAAAAGCCACCGCCCAAATCGGGAAGTTATTATTTCGGCGTTCCTTAGCCAAAAAGAATCTAAAAACTTTAGAAACAGAACCCCGAAGCAGCTAACAACCATCTCTCCTCATCTTTGTTTCTCAAATCAAAATCATTGCCTAATTTCGCGGCTGCTATTTTTTGCCTTATCTTACGAGCGCAAAACAACTTAAATCACGCGAAAATTCGCTAAAACGCCTTATATCATGGATACCCTTGTCGAAAAGAAAAAACGCTCTACTACAAAATCCAACGGAAAAGTTGCTTACGACCGCGACATGTACCTGCGCTGGTACGAGCAAATGTTGCTCATCCGGCGTTTTGAAGAAAGTGCTTTGGGCGGCTATCAAAGCGGAAAAATCAGGGGTTTTTGCCACGTGTACATTGGCCAGGAAGCGGTTGGAGCTGGAATTGAGTCGGCCATCCGCCGGGAAGACGGCATCGTCACGGCTTATCGCCAACACGGCATCGCCATCGGCCGCGGTTGCGATGTGAAAGCCTGCATGGCGGAATTGTACGGCAAAGCAACGGGCATTGTCAAAGGCAAGGGCGGTTCCATGCACTTCTTTTCGGCAGAGCACCACTACTTTGGCGGCAACGGCATTGTGGGCGCGCAAATTCCAATTGGCACCGGCATTGCTTTTGCAGAAAAATACAAAGGCACCGACAACCTTTGCGTCACCATGTTTGGCGACGGCGCAGCCCGACAGGGCGCTTTGCACGAATCTTTCAACATGGCGATGACCTGGAAATTGCCAGTGCTTTATATCTGTGAAAACAACGGCTACGCAATGGGCACTTCGGTGAGCCGAACGAGCAATGTAACGGATTTGAGCAAGCTGGGCCTATCCTACGAAATGCCCGCCGAGAGGGTGGATGGCATGAAACCCGAAACCGTGCACGAGGCGGTGAAAAGAGCCGCTGAGCACATCCGCGCCGGAAAAGGACCTTACCTGCTCGAAATTTTGACTTACCGTTATAAAGGACATTCCGTTTCCGACCCGGCTACTTACCGTTCAAAAGACGAAGTAGAGCGCTACCGCGGCCTCGATCCGGTCAAATACGCAGAAGGAAAATTGCTGGAGCTTGGCTTTGCCTCAGAAGCTGAAGTGCAGGCCATCAAAGACAAAATTGCTGCGCAAATTGCCGAAGCGGTTCAATTTGCCGAAGCATCCCCGTTCCCGGACGGCGCTTTGCTTTTTGAACACAACTACACGCAGGCTGATTATCCGTTTATTACGGATTAAGCAGGTTGGTACAAGCTATTCTGCAAACTATTTCTGATCATACCTTGGAGGATGATTTTCTAGTAACTATCCAGCCGCCCCTAAATACTTATGATTTCCGACCTCGGAGAGGTCAAAGGTTTGTTTCAATGCTATTTTCTGCAAACCTTCGACCTCTCCGAGGTCGGGAAAACATTGAAATGCTACATTTCTACAAACCTCTGGCTTCTCCGAGGTCGTATGGCAAAAAGCATTTCAAAGCGGCTGGATAGTTACAATTTTTTACTCAGGCAAGGGAGAAAGCAACGGAGATTCTATTTGTCATATTCCCGTGCTGCAATCGGGCAAACACGCAGCATTGCTCGGGTACGACGAAATCAAGATTTGGCTGGAAAAGAAGGCAGGGCAGAGCGCACCATAAAATCCTGCTGAATACACTATCTTTACACCAATTATCCTTAGCTTAATTTATCCTTAGCTTAATCTGGTGTCTCATGAGAATAACACTCCTTTGCTTAGTTTGCTGCTTTCCCGTTTTACTTGCAGCTCAATCCCAACGCGCCATTGTCGGCTTTGTTCCCGAGGCAAAAAACGGCTCCACCTGGCAATCAGAAACCATCGCCATACCCCTTGAAGCTACGCCTTTCTTGTCCTATTTCCTGATCTGGTCGGGCGATGCACCAGGATTTCAAATCCGGTTTTCAGCGGATGGCCACCACTGGGGTGAATGGCAAATAGTAGTCCCTGACGACCACGTGGAACAACGAATGGGGAGAACCATCAGCCAATTGGGGATGACCGACAAGGTATACCGCTTTTTTCAGGTTACTGCAACAGATTCGCCCGGCCAAGTGGAATGCCATTTTTACAATCCCGGCGATTCGCAGGCGGTAGCGCCGGTTTTGCAAAACGATGTGCTGGAAAGCCGCTCCTGCCCCTGTCCGCTTCCCGCCAACCTGACGCGCGTGCAGTGGTGCCCCGCAGGCAATTGCCCGCCAAGCCCCGATCCTACGCTGACGACCACCACCCACCTCATCGTCCACCATTCGGCAGGCACGAACGCATCTAATGACTGGGCTGCCGTAGTGCGCGCCATCTGGAACTTTCATGTGAATGGCAACGGTTGGGCCGACATCGGTTACAACTGGCTGATAGACCCTAACGGCGTCATTTATACAGGCCGCGGCGACGGCATCCTGGGCGCGCATTTTTGTGCCCAGAACACGGCCACAACGGGCGTTTGTATGCTGGGGGATTTTACTGCCATTACCCCAACTGCCGCTGCCATATCCAGCCTGCAATCGCTGCTGGCCTGGAAAGCCTGCGATGTGGGCGCTGATCCGCTGGGCGCTGGCTTTCACCCGCCTTCGGGTCTGAACCTCTCCTACCTCTCCGGCCACCGCGACGGTTGCAATACGGCCTGTCCGGGCGATGCCTTCTACCCCATGTTGCCAACTATCCGGCAGGGGGTAGCCGACCATATTGATGCAAATTGTGAGGCGACAGCGGAGGAGGAACAATCCGTTCTTCAAGCAGTACAGCTTGCCCCCAACCCGACTTCCGGCCACCTGGATATCATCGTAACCAATGAACAATATGGCGACCTGAAAATTCTGTTATCCGATGCTTACGGCAGGGAGCTGTTCCGACAGACCGAAGTAAAAACTTCGCTGCGGCAACATTTTCAGATAGAGACCGGCGATTTGCCAGCGGGCAACTATTGGCTCATCCTTCAACTTGCCGGGCAAAAAGGCGTATTTCATGTAGTGAAAATGTAGGCATTTGTAAACCAAATGTTAATTTTTTTTGCAATTTGCAAGAGGAAAATTATGACGTATTTAATTGATTTTTACAGCAATTAACCTGTTATCACAAGATTTTTGCAAGTAGCGGCTTTTTGTAAACAGAAAGTTAACTTTGGATTAAATAAGCATTTCCTACTTTTGCGCCAAGAGCTTGTTCGGGATTTGCCGACCGTAGCCAATTGAGGGATTTCCAAACAAGCTCTAAGACAGCAATTCCATGAACAGTAAAGTTTAATCAACAAGGCTGGAAAGTTTCATGACTTTCTCTGTAACTTGTAACAGGCGCTCCGAAGAGATTTGTCATTAACCAACTTATTCAATTATGAGCATTAAACTCGCACTGTTCATGGCAGTCTGCTGCTTACTGGCAGGCACTGGCCACCTGCACGCGCAGGCAACTACCTCCACCCTGAATGGCATCGTCACCGATGAGAAAGGGGAAGCATTGATCGCTGCCACCGTTGTGGCGACGCACGAACCCAGCGGAACGTTGTATGGCGTGACTACCCGCGAAGATGGCCGCTACACCATCCCGAACATGCGGGTGGGTGGTCCTTACAAAGTTGAGGCATCTTATGTCGGCTACAAATCCGAAGCTTACACGGACGTTTCGATGGTTCTGGCGCAAAAATTGACGCTGAATTTTGTGTTAGAGTCGCAATCTCAGGACTTGTCTGAAGTGGTCGTCACCGGCCAGTCGGATCTGGTGCTCAACAACGAACGCACCGGCGCAGCAACAAGCATCAACTCGGATTTGCTGCAACGCCTGCCCACTATTTCGCGTTCCGCTTCGGATTATTACCGCCTGACTCCGGCTTCCGACGGAAATTCTTTCGGGGGTCGTAACGACCAGTACAACAACTTTTCCCTCGATGGCTCCATTTTCAACAACCCCTTCGGCCTCGATGCGGCAACACCCGGCGGGCAAACGGATGCGCAACCCATTTCTCTCGACGCCATCGAGCAGATCCAGATCTCGCTGGCACCCTACGATGTGACGCAATCCGGCTTCACCGGAGCTTCCATTGATGCAGTGACCAAAAGTGGGACGAATGCGATACATGGTACCGTGTTCGGGTTTTACCGCAACCAGGATCTGACCGGCTCGAAAGTGAACGGCAAGAGCATTTTTGTGCCTTCATTGACGCAATTGCAAACCGGTTTCAGCCTTGGCGGCCCCATCATTAAGAACAAACTCTTCTTTTTTGTGAATGCGGAATTAGAACGCCGCGAAGACCTCGGCTCCAACTTCATCGCAGCGGGCACTAACCGCTCCGGCGAAAACGTAGCCCGCGTGGAAGTACAAGACCTGGAAGCGGTGTCGAATGCGCTTCAACAGCGTTTCAGTTATGCAACCGGCGCTTACGAAAATTACGAACACCAGACCAGCAATGAAAAGGCGATTTTGAAATTGGACTGGAACATCAACAGCAGCAACACGCTCACCGCAACCTACAACTTCTTGAATGCGTTCAAGGATAAACCGGCGCACCCCTCGGCCATCGGTCGGCGCGGACCGGATTTTTTCACCCTCCAGTTTGAAAACTCCGGCTACCGCATCAACAACAAAATTCAGTCGGGGATTATGGAATTGAAGTCCATTTTTGGCAACAAAGCGGCCAATAAATTGAAAGTCGGGTACACGTCTTTCCGCGACTCGCGCGATCCGTTCTCTTCGCCGTTCCCGGTCATCAACATCAATAAAGACGGGATCCGCTATATCGTAGCCGGCCACGAGCCGTTTTCCATCAACAACGTCCTCGATCAGGACGTTTTCCATGCAACCGACAACTTCAACATTTACGCTGGCGACCATACCATTACCATTGGCGGTAGTTTCGAGCGCTTTGAGTTCAACAACTCCTTTAACCTGGATGCTTACGGTGGAACCTTCAGCCCAGGATTTGAGACCGTTGCTGCGTTCTTGGACAGTGTGCAAACCGGTTCTTTTGACGACGATGTGGCTTTCGCCAGAAGACCTATTGGCGAATCGGACTGGGCGCTGGCTGAAACCAACCTGGGTCAGTTGGCTTTTTACGCACAGGATGAATGGAATATTGGCCGCGACTTTACGCTGACTTATGGTTTGCGCATGGACATGCCGCTGTATTTCGATACGCCGGATAAAATTCAGGAGGTCATTGATCGCAACTGCTGCTTTGTTCCGGATCTCACGTATTTTGACGAAGACGGCAATCCAATTGTATTCGATCATACCCAATTGCCGGATCAAACGCCACTCTTTTCACCGCGTGTTGGGTTCAATTGGGATATTTTGGGCAATTCCACCATGCAACTGCGCGGCGGATCGGGCTTGTTCACTGGTCGCTTTCCTTTTGTATGGATTGGCAACCAGGTCGCTAACCCGAATTTCTTTTTCTACAATGTGACGCGCCCTGACTTCAAATATCCGCAGGTTTGGCGCACGAACTTAGGTTTCGATCGCAAGTTTGGCGGCGACTGGGTGTTGTCGGCAGATTTGATCTACACCAAAGACGTCAATGCGATGATGGTGCGCAACTATGGCATCAAGCCGCCTTCCGGCAAATTGGTCGGTCCGGACGGCCGCGCAATTTACCAGGCTTCTGACCGAACGGTTCCGTTTGCCAACAATGCTTACGTGTTTACGAATACAGATTTGGGTGAAACCTTCAATGCAACGCTGCAATTGCAGCGCTACTGGCAAAACGGACTCTACACAACCCTGTCTTACAACTTTCTTGACGCGAAAGACGCCAGTTCCATCGAAGCGGAAATTTCCAGCGACGCTTTCGACCGCAACCCGGCACTCGGCCATGTGAACGAAGCAGTGTTGACGTCTTCCCTATACGGCAACCGCCACCGCATTGTGGGCGCGGCGCACAAGAAGTTTGAATACGGCGGCGTTTGGGCAACCACGATTTCTTTGTTTATGCAGTATGCACAAGGCGGGCGGTTCACCTACACCTATTCCGGCGACCTGAATGGCGATGGATCTTTCCTGAACGACCTGATTTACATCCCGACGACTTCAGAACTGGGTCAGACGCAATTTTCGGGTAGCGCAGAAGAGCAAACCGCTCAACGCAATGCGTTCGATGCATTTATCCAGCAGGACGAATACCTGAGCGGTCGCCGCGGGGAATACGCTGAAAAATACGCCATCCTCAGCCCGTGGTATTCCAATTGGGATGTCCGCATCCTGCAGGACTATAAAGTAGGGAACAATACCATCCAGTTCAGCCTCGATGTGCTAAACGTTGGCAACCTCATCAGCAACAAATGGGGCGTGCGCCAGTTCCCGACTAATACGCAGCCGGTGGGCGTTTCCGTTGCCAACAGTGTGCCAACTTATAGTTTTGACACCGACCTGGAAACGACCTTTACGGACGATTTTAGCCTCTTGTCGCGCTGGCAGTTGCAGGTTGGTTTGCGGTATATTTTTTAATGGTTGACGGTGGACGGTAGACGGGTTCGTCTACCGTCCACCATTTTCACAAAATGTTATTTTTTTAACCCGACACGTCACTTTTCCTTTTTTCTGCATTATCCTCAAAAACCCAATAATTATGAAACGAATCCTATTCCTGTTTGTCTCACTGCTGATGTGGGGTGCCACACTCCCTGCACAGCAAAATACCCGTTACGCTGTTTATTTTGAAACCGGCCACCATGAGTTGGGCGAAGAAGCCCGGCAAACGCTCGATCAGGTGTTGAAAGAATTGCAATACCCTGAAGATTATTCGGTGGACATTTTCGCGCACACCGACAGCCGCGGTTCGGAGGATTACAACCTCAAATTGGCCGAAAGGCGCTCAAAATCGGTCAATGAATACCTTGCTGCAAGGGGTTTAAAAACCGAAAAAACAAGCACGGCGAGTCTGGGCGAAAGCGACCCTGCCCACGCGAACAACGACGAGTCGGGCCGCAAACTCAACCGCCGCGTGGATTTGGTGGTGAACATTGCCACCTTGCAATCCCTCAGCGAACTGACGGATCGCCTCAGCGACAACCGCATGCAGTATTTTACCATCAGTCCTGAAAAGTCCGTGCAACTGACGGGCAAACAGGGCACCAACCTCTGGATCGAAGCAAGATCTTTTGAATTTACCGATGGCAGCGGCGCACCGGATGCGTCGGTTGAAATTGCCCTGCGGGAAACTTACACCATGGCCGACATGTTGCTGGCCGACCTGACTACCTCCAGCGGCGACCAATTGCTGGAAACAGCGGGCATGTTCTACGTAGACGCCACCAGCAATGGAAAATCCCTGCAACTCAAATCCGATGCCCAAATCGTAGTGTCTATGCCTGCCGAATCGCTGCGCAAAGGCATGCAATTGTTTTTGGGCGAACAAAACGCCGAAGGCAAACTGACCAACTGGCAGGCGACGGGGCAGGGTTTTCAGACCAGTTTGGATGCCACCCTGAATTTGTCCCCGATGCCACGGATGCCCACTCCAAAAAGGCACCGCTTTCCGGTTTTTGTCCCCGACTATTCCACACAACCCAAGCTGCCGGAGCAACCACGCGCGCCATATAAACCGGTTGCGCCAAGGCGGGAAACGGTCATTTACAAACCTGGATTCATGGATCGCATGGTTATGGGCAAGGAAAAAGTGCGTGAGAAAGAAGAAGCGATGTACCAAAAGCAAGTGGCCGCACATGAAAAACATGTGAAACACTACGAAGAAAAACAATATCCTGCCTACTTAGCTGTCGTAGCGAAATACGAAGCAGACAAGGCAAGTTTTCCCGCCCGCAGCAAAGCATGGATAGAAGAGCTGGCGCAAAAAAAGGCCAATTTTTACGAAAGCGGCGAGTACCTTGCCATTGTAGAGAAATACGAAGCGGAGTGGGAAGTTCAGGAAAACATCTGGCAAAAAAAATTGGAAGCCTGGAATGGAGAAAATAAAGAAAAAATTGAAGCTTTTGAAGCCAAGGGAGGCAAAATCCGTTCGGATATGGCGTCAATGGATGCCTATTTCTATCAGGTTAACCGGCTCGGGTGGGTGAATTGCGACATTTTTTCCAATGATCCCGGAGAGCGCATGCAATTGGCCATCAGAGATGAAGACGATTCCGATGAGCGGATCTACATCATCCTGAAAGATCGAAGCAGTATTTTGAGCGCCGGAAAAAGCCGGACGGATTCCAATGTTTATGTATCCGCAGGAATACCCAAAACAACACCGCTTAAAATTCTGGCCATCAAACTGGAAGCAGGGCGTCCGATGATGGCTGTTCGGGAAACACGCGCCGGAGAGGAGTCGGAATACAAATTGGAGTACAAAAGCTGCTCGCTGAAAGACATCCGGAAAGCCTTGCAAGGTTTGAACGGGTAGTTTTTAAGGGGCGAATTTGCGAGTAGGCAAATTTGCAAGTTGGCAAAAGGCAAATTTGCAAGTGAGCCTACTTGCGAGTTTGCCTTTTACAAACTTACCTGCCAACAACGACCCCAATTTTCAAAACTTCAAATCAACCCGCTCACTTTCCGCATACCCAATACACGTATACACAAACTCCCCCGCTTTTCCGATGCGTTGGGAGCCATTGTACCGCATTTTTACAGTCCCGGCGGTGCATTGCGCGGTGCAGGCTGTGCAAACGCCGGCTTTGCAGTTGTAGGGTAGGATAATCCCTTGCCGTAGGGCACCATCAAGGATGGTTTCGCCTTCAAATACCTCAAATTCAGCGTTGTACTTTTTTCCACTAACCGTAATGCGGTGGTGGATGGCTGGGTTGATTTCGGGTAAAAAATGGGCGTCGGTGGGTTTGACGGTAAAGACCTCTTTGTGGATTTGCGTTTCGTCCAGCCCCAGGTAGCGCAGCGTGATTTCTGCCATGCGCATCAATGCCTCGGGGGCGCAGAGGAAAAAGTTCAGGGCTTCGGGCGGAAACAATGCATACTGCGCGACGAGCGCTTCCAGCAGGCCGTTGTTGAGGTGGGCGTGCAGGTGCGGGCGATCGGGATGTCGTTCGCTGCTGAACAGGTAAATGCACTGAAAGCGGTCGGGAAAGCGCGCAATCCAGGCATCTATGCTTGTTTTGAAAATGGTATGGGCAGCGCTTTGGTTGGTGTAGAAGAGGGTGATGAACGGCGCTTGTTCCTGGTGCAACAGCGTTTTCAACAAACTAAAAACCGGCGTGATGCCGCTGCCGCCAGCCACAAAAAACAATTGCCGGTCGGCGAGCCGCACCTGTTTCAATGTAAATTGCCCTAAGGCGTCCAACGTCTCCAATTCGTCGCCGGGATGAACGTTGCGGATCAGGTAGTTGGAAAATTCTCCGTTGGCCACCCGTTTTACGGTGATGGCGGGCAGGCCGTCGTGGCCGGGTGCCGAACTGAAAGAATAAGCGCGGCGCCGCTCTTTGCCATTGACTTCAAAAATCAGGGTTGCAAACTGCCCGGACTCGTAAGGGTAGGGGAGGCCGTCGGCTGGTTCCAGCACGAATGTATAAACATCAGTCGTTTCGGGATGCTTTTCTACGACTCGGAGCCTGCGGTAATCGCTCCTATTCACGACTTCTCAAACAGGGAATCCACAAAGGCGCGTTTGTTGAAGACCTGGAGTTGCTCAATGCCTTCGCCTACACCGATGTATTTGATCGGAATTTTGAATTGGTCGGAGATGCCGATGGCGACGCCGCCTTTTGCAGTGCCGTCGAGTTTGGTGAGCACCAGTGCGGTTAGTTCGGTCGCTTCGGTGAAGCGGCGGGCCTGCTCGATGGCGTTCTGGCCGGTGGTGGCATCCAGCACCAACAACACTTCGTGTGGGGCGCTTTCCATTTTTTTGCTGATGGAGCGCTTGATTTTGGTCAGCTCGTTCATCAGGTTGATTTTGGTGTGGAGGCGTCCGGCGGTGTCAATGATGGCGACGTCGCAGTTGTTGTTGATGGCGTATTGCACCGTTTCGTAAGCGACTGCGGCGGGATCGGCTTCCATGCCTTTGCTGAAAAAGTCGCACCCGACGCGTTCCGACCAGATTTTGAGCTGGTCTACGGCAGCGGCGCGGAAGGTATCGCCAGCGCCCATGACGACTTTTTTGCCCTGCTGTTTGTATTGCCACGCTAATTTGCCAATGGTCGTGGTTTTGCCGACGCCGTTGACGCCAACCACCATGAGCACATAAGGTTTTTGAGCGGCGGGCAGCGAAAAGTCTTCGATGTCCCCGGTATTGTTTTCCGCCAGAATATTCACGATTTCGCTGCGCAGCAGTTCGTTCAGTTCTGCGGTGTTGAGGTATTTGTCGCGCGCCACCCGTTCGGTGATGCGGTCTATGATTTTGACCGTCGTCTCCCGGCCCACGTCGGAGGAAATGAGGATGGATTCCACTTCATCTAATACTTCCTCGTCCACGGTGGATTTGCCGGCCACGGCTTTGGCTAATTTATCGAAGAAAGTGGTTTTGGTTTTTTCCAAACCCTTGTCGAGTTCTTCCTTTTTCTCCCGGTTGAAAAATTTGTTAAAAAAGCTCATTGGCAGATGTTAGATGTTAGACTTTGGCAGCCCAAGAAAGGCAAAAAGTGTTAAAGTGGGCAAAGTTATCCTGAAAAAAGCAAAAGTGTATTATGTTTATAGAAGGAACAGCGAACTGCTCGTTTCTATACTGCCTTAGCAAACACTTCCGAACAAACATATAAAGGGGGCATTGAGTTGTAGAACCCGGTGCGAAGTATTGTTTTTTGCGCTTCCTGCGATAGGCGGGGAAGCGTGAAGTCTCTGTATGCCAATAACAAATAGACTTGTTGCGATGGGGCAGCTTGGTGGGAGAAAAAGAGCCATTTCCACCCCGCGATGATTCCCGTCGCAACAAGTCTAATATAAAAACTCCAAGGTATTTTACCAAATCCGCAAGCAACATCGCAATGAAGAAGTGCGGGAGATAATTCCGTCGGATTATGAGGGGGTAATGTGTACGGATCGGGGGAAAAGTTATGATGCCAAAGAATTTCTGGATGTAAAACAGCAAAAATGTCTGAGCCATATTCAACGGAATTTGAAGGACGTGGAAGAGATAAAAACGGGCAAGAGCAAATGGTTTAGTTCGGAATTAAAGGCTCTGTTGCATGCAGGCATCGAATTATGGAAGGAGCAGCGCACCGAACAAATAAGTTTGCAACATTACCTGAAGCACGGAAAAATACTGGCTGGACAAATCATCCATCATTTACGGAACCGGGCACTGAAAGATAAGGACAACCAGAGAATGCTCAACGGATTGGGCACACACCATGACCGGGGAAATCTGCTCCGTTTTCTGGGGGACCCATCCATTGAACCGACGAATAACCGGGCCGAACGTGCATTAAGGGGGGCGGTCATCGCCAGAAAAGTGTCGCATTGCTCAAAAAATGAACGGGGTGCTAATGCCCGTGCTGCTTTTATGAGTGTCATCAAAACCCTCCGAAAGCGCGGGCAGGATATAATTCAGGGCCTCGAACATGTCATGCGTACTGGCCAAATGCCGAATTTCGCTCCCGCTTGACGCTAATCAATTACTGGTTTGGAATGGATACAATTGAGGATGAGTACAATTGTCATGCCACGAAAATTGTTGATTGATTATCAGGTCATTAATTTAAAACAAGAATCGGAAGCGTTCGTTTTCGGACAAGGACGTGCGGGAGCGGACGGGAATGAAAAAAGGTATGAAGGCAGAGTGGTGAAGTTGTAAACAGCATCCTGTTTATCTATTTTGATTCAAAAACGCAGCCAAATAAATCGAGTAAATCGAAGATTCACGGTAGTAATCTTTTGTGACTAAAATTTCCCGCAAAGGTGCGCAAAGGTCTCGCCAAGTCCGCAAAGCAGGACGCCACCCTTAGCGCCCTTAGCGAGACCTTTGCGCCCTTTGCGGGAAACCATCTTTGCGGGAAGCGCCCTTTGCGAGACCTTTGCGCCCTTTGCGGGAAACCATCTTTGCGGGAAGCGCCCTTTGCCCCTTACTCTATGCAGGCGGCTGGGCTACACCTCCTTATTCGACTGTTGCAAATAAAGCTCCAGCGCCGTCGTCATGGAAGGCACATCGGGCACGGGCGCTTTGATGTTGATCGTCAGGCCTCGTTCTTCCACGGCTTTGCTGGTGCTGTTGCCGTACACGGCCATGCGGGTATCGTTTTGCAGAAAATCCGGAAAATTGTCGTAGAGCGATTTGATTTCCAGCGGGCTAAAGAACACCAGCACATCGTAGGTCACATCGCTCAGATCGGAAAGGTCGCTGCTCACGGTTTTGTACATCACCGCATCCTGCCAGTTGAATCCCTGTTCATCGAGATACGTGGCAATTTCCTGCGCGCCAAGGTCGGAGCAAGGCAACAAAAAGCGCTCGTTGGCTTTGTGTTTTTTCATGTAATGCCCCAGATCCTGGATGCTGCGCTGGCCGGAAAAAACCTTGCGCTTCCGGTAAATGATGAACTTCTGCAGGTAGTTGGCAATGGTTTCCGTGAGGCAGAAATACTTGGTATCCTGCGACATTTTAGCACGCATCTCTTCACAAAGGCGGAAAAAATGATCCACCGCGTTTTTACTGTTAAAAATAATGGCCGTGAACTCCTCCGGGCGGATGCGCTGCTTTCTGAAATCGCGGGCTTCAACACCTTCTACATGAACGAACGGGCGCCAGTCAATCTGGAGTCCGTATCGCTTTTCGAGTTCATAGTAGGGAGAGCGTTCCGGCTTTGGTTGTGAAACCAAAATGGTTTTCACGGTTTTGAAGATTCCTTCCTGAACTTTTACGTTTGTTGTCATTCAACAAAGTGTTTTAAAAATTTGGCATCCCTGTCAATTGGTTACTGATAATTTTGACCAGCGCCAACGCAGGTGCTATTTCGACGGTGCAAAGATACAACAAAAAGTGGAATTTATAGTATAGCAGGTAATTGTTGGCAATAAAGGTGCCCCGCAACGACCGCAGTAAATAAAACAGTACCAGGATGCCGAGGGTTCCGTTGATCAGCAAATCAGTGAAATTTTCGGGGGCATAAGCGATTAGAAGGTTAGCCGGCCCAAGGAACAAACTCATCATGATTCCGAAGATCATAATGGTGAAACTGTAAGCACTGATTTCTTTGGTAATCGGAAAAATAGCGCCAATGATTCGCAACAGCAGGTGTTTAAGCAGGTAAACCGCCGTCACCGCTCCGAGGCAGTAGAGCAGGTTGATCAGGTGAGTTTCCCCGGGTAAGACAACTTTTTTATGGCGCAGCAATAAAAAAACAAATAACCCGCTGTTGATGAAAAACAAGCTGTACAGAATCATGTAGGCTTGCCCTGCGCCCGACTGCCGGTCGCGGTAGGCCTGGTTCAGCAGGTTGTCGTTCAGCATCGCCTGATAGGCCCGGCCATACAGGTTTCTGAAAAAGGTAATGAAAAAAGTGAGCAAGAGCAAGCTTACCAGCAGGGCACCCAGCAAAAAGCCCGGGTAACGTGCCGGGTTTGGCAAACGGCGCGGCTTGGCGATTTTTTTAACAACTCCGGATTTGGAAGTGATTTTTCTGCCCGGCTGCGTGGGCGCCGACAAATCGAACGGGTTGCCGTTGGCCTCATTGGGCACAACAACAGTTCCGGCAGGCGCAGAAAGGCGAAATGCCAGGTCAAATGGATTTTCGCTGGTCTGGCCATCTGCGAAACCTGCTATGATCAGGAAGACGAATACTAAGGCTTTTGCTTTCAACTTCCGCAAATTAGTGTTACAGGCTGCAAAATTAGTGAAAAAATTGTTCTATCCTTCGGCTATTTATTGCCACCCCCGCAACACCATAGCGTAATTGTCTGTTAATGAGTTGTTAAGCACTCAAAGGGCTTTGGCGATAACCTTATCTTCGTTCAACTTAACTGATTTCATGCAAAACAGCATCATATTACGGGTCTTTCTTCTGGGCGCTTTTGCCATCATGGGCATCATCGCCATGCAGACCTATTGGGTGATCAGCACCTGGAACATCAACGAGGAGGAGTTCGATAAAAAAGTGAGGTTAGCGCTGTACAATGTGGCCAAATCCTTAGCCGACCTGAACAACGGCGAACTGCCTGCCCGGGATGTCATCAAACAAAAAACCTCGAACTATTACATTGTCAATATTGCTAATGAGTTCGACGCGCCCGACCTAGAGCACTACCTCCACATCCAGTTCCAGGAACGGATGCTGAACCTCGACTTCGAATATGCGGTATACGATTGCACCACCAATGAAATGTTGTACGGCAACTATTGTAGCTACAACCCAGATGAAAAAAAAGACATCAAAATCGGTCATCTGCCTAAAGACGTAGAATTCACCTACTATTTTGGCGTCAGGTTCCCCACGCGCCCCAGTTATCTGTTTGATAAAATGCAGCTCTCGGTCATTTTTTCCGCTATTTTGTTTGTGACCATCCTGTTTTTTGTCTACTCCATGCTGGTCATTTTACGCCAGAAACGCCTTTCGGAAATGCAAAAGGATTTCATCAACAACATGACCCACGAGTTCAAAACCCCGATCTCCACGATGCGCATCGCCGCAGATGTCTTTCTGAATGCGCCTGCGGTGAAAGCCGACAACCGCCTGCTTCAGTACGCCGGCATCATCAGAGACCAGAACCAACGCCTGAATGATCAGGTTGAAAAAATGCTGCAACTGACCCGCATCGAAAAACGGCGGCTCGATTTAAAAAAAGAAGTACTGAACCTCGAAGATATCCTCTTCGAAATCATAGGGGGGGCCAGCGTTCAGGTCGAAAAACAGAAGGGTCGGATCGAATACGAATGCAAAGCCCAAGACATAGAAATTTTGGCCGACCGCCTGCATCTCGTCAATGTCCTGCACAACCTGCTTGACAATGCAGTGAAGTATTGCACCCAGGTGCCCCACATCAAAATTGTGCTGGAGCAATCGGGAAAGTTTGTCCGGCTGAGCATCGCCGACAACGGCATTGGCATCTCTAAAGAACACCTCAAGCACGTTTTCGACAAGTTCTACCGGGTGCCTACGGGCAATGTTCACAATGTCAAGGGTTTTGGACTCGGTTTGTACTACGTCTGGTCTGTATGCCAGGCGCACCGCTGGAAAATTGAATTGGACAGCGAACCGGGGAAAGGGACGACGATTGGGTTGTTGATGCCGGTTTTGAGGGAGAGGGAGAGGGAGAGGGAGAGAGAGGGAGAGAGGGAGAGAGGGGGAGAGAGGGCGGCATGAATTAATTCCTTAGATAAACGAAGATTGAAATAAACATGAACCGGAAAGCACACTTGCTGTACGTGGAAGACGATGAAAGCCTGAGCTTTGTGACGCGCGACAACCTTGAACTTCAGGGATATGAAGTCACCTATTGCAAAGACGGCCAACAGGCGCTGGAAGTCATTGCGGAACAAAGTTTCGATTTATGCATCCTCGATGTGATGCTGCCGGAAGTGGACGGTTTCACTTTAGCCAAAGAAATACGGCGCACCGACACCCACGTTCCCATTCTGTTCCTCACCGCCAAGTCGTTGAAAGAGGATAGAATATTCGGTCTCAAACTTGGCGCCGATGACTACATCACCAAACCTTTCAGCATCGAAGAACTGATCCTGCGCATCGAAGTTTTTCTGCGTAGGAGCGGCGTCCGGCAGCCGGTTGCTGCTGCGATGACCACTATTGGCCAGTACGAATTCGACTACCCCAACCTCGCCCTGTCCTGCAACGGCGAGACCAACCGCCTTACCCAAAAAGAAGCCGATTTGTTGAATTTTTTGGCCGAAAACCGAAACAAGGTGGTTAAGCGTTCCACTATTTTAGAGCAACTTTGGGGCGAAGACGATTATTTTTTGGGTCGCAGCCTTGATGTTTTTATTTCGCGCTTGCGCAAATACCTGCGCCAGGATGAAAACATCAAAATTGAAAATATCCACAGCGTGGGCTTTCGGTTTGTGGCGGAATAAAGAACCCGTTGAATTTTTTTCTTCGCCAGCAATAGCAGGCATTTTTAATTAATACTTTATGATCATCCGAACTTTCCTGACAAACCGCGTCCCGACAATTTGTAAATAGTAGGCACCAGCGGGCATGTTTGCTACATTCAAAGTCCGCGTTGCGCCATCCAGCACCAGCGTATTGTCCTCTAAAACCACCCGCCCCAGGTTGTCCATTAGGTGAACAGATGTCGTCGAACTTCCTGACCATGCAATGCGCACGATGTCAGTTACCGGATTGGGCGCGACCATAATTCTAATCCCATCTTCCAAGCCACTGGTTACAGACACGACCGTAACCATAATGCTGAACGCTGCACTGCAACCGGCGTCATTGGTAACCGTGACAGTATAGATCCCCGATGTATTGACCTGAATGGTCGGCGTGTCTTCTCCGGTAGACCACAGATACATTAAGTCCGGCCCCGTGGCATCAAGGTTCCTCAAGGATACGTCGGCTCAGGCATATTAAGCAGCAACTCCTCGAAGCGCTCGCGCAGGGTTCGCATGGAATCGGCAACCTGCACGGGGCCTTCTGCATTCACCATGCCGCTGCGGATGAACTCGGCTAAGCGTTCGTACTGCGTGCCCGTGCCATGGGCATTCAGCGCAGTCATATTCAGGCGGCATTCGCCAAAGCGCAACTTTTCCTGATTTTTTTGTTCGGCGTTGTCCAACATCGAGCTGAACTTTGGACTGTCTTCGTTTGCCAGATCGAGCAGGCGGGCGTAGAGCAGCGGTTTTTCTTTTTTAAAACCGCTGAGCCAGTCCTGGTTGTCCACTGCTTCGCCGCTGTGCGCGAATGGCGAAACCCACAGTGCCGACAAAAGTTCTTCTTTGAACTCGAATATTTTCCGCTTGCACTGCTGCGAATAGTACTGCCACACCTTGTTGAAATGCGCGCGCCGCACCGTCATGGGTGCCGATTCCGATTCTGCCGAACGCATTTTTTTACCACCCGAACTGTACCAAAGCCGACCCTCGTTGCCAATCAGCCCCCATTCGTTGGCGCTGAGGTAGAGGTAGTCGCGGCCGTCGCTGAAAGCAAACGCTTTGCGCAAAGCGGAAACCTCCGGGCTTTTCAGCGCCTCCGTAATGCCGGTCAGGTCTTTGACCGGATCGTGGCTGCGGCGGTGCAGGAACGCCAGCACATCGGCCCGGGGCGCATCGGCCAGCAATATTCGGATAAGCGAAGCATAATCGGCGCGCTCGTTGAGGAGGAAAAGCCGGTCTTGTGCGCTGCCTTCTACCTGCCAGGTTTCAAAGCCCGATTCAGGGAAAGACGGATCGCTGCGTTTCCAGCAGCTCCAGATGATGAAAATGTACTTAGGGTGTGGTGTTGTTTGTGTCATAGTATGATTCGCATATCGCAGTTATCGGACGCTAAAATCAGACATTACTTTCCAAAATATCCGATACCTTTTGCCATCAAAGAAGCCAGCAAAGGCAGGATAAACAAAATCAGCAACTCCATCCGGAGCATCATTTTCACCATGGTCGGCACGGTGACCAATTCTTCGCGGTTGTCGCCTTTGCGTTTTTTCAAAAAGAAAACCGTCGGGTAAATGGAGAGCAACCCGATGAGGAAAAACAGGCCAATTTTCAAATGGAAAACCCAGTTTTTGCTGTAAATCTCAGCGGATTTGCCCACGCCGCCAAGCCACAAAGTCAGACCGGCAGCCAGCAAAACAATCGAACTGACGCCATAAATGCCGTCAATGATGGAAATCCGCTGCAATTCATTCCTGGTCAATTGCGGTTTCAGCAGGAGGTGTTCGGCAGTAAGCGATGCGACAATGCTAAAAATGGCGAGAAAATGGACGTATTTGAGTAGTATTTCGAGCGTCATGGGTGGTGCAGTTTTGTTTTGATGGATTCTGGTCAAAGCTAAAACAAACGCAGGAACGCCGCAATAATAAGTTCATCTTTTCGGCGCGAGGATTTTTTCAGCGGACAAGGCGCGAGGAGAGAGCGTAGCCTAAGCTACGCGACCGACGAGGGCAATTGCGCCGACTGAAAGCAATTGCGGGAAGTCCGGTGGAAACGCAAGTTCGGCGTAGCCAAAAAGCCGCCGCCCAAATGGAGAAGTTAATATTGCGACAGTCCTTAAAAAATTACATGCTTTTTGTCTGAGAGATGCATTCTAATGGCGACACGACGGTCTTTCGTCGAAACAACCTTGACGCATCAAATGAATTGAATCACTTTGCTTTAGAAATCACCCGACAATATGAAAAAATACCCAACCAAAAGTGCTTGGTGGTGGGCAGTTCTGGCTTGCCTTTTCAGGGCAAGCGCAATGACTGCTGCGCCATTCACCGATGTCCCCGATCCGCCGATGTTGTTTGCCGGTGGGCTGAGTTTTCCCCAGGCGGTACAGATCAGTCCGAACACCATCCGGATTCCATTTACGTGGGTGGGGCGCTTGCCCGCCGTTACCGCCCGGATTGACACCACGGAAGGCGTTTTTTTCTTTGATACCGGCGCGGAAAGGCTGTTGCTGAATGAACGCTACTTTACCGGGGATACCCGGTTGGAAGGTATTTCACAATACGGCGTTACAGGCGGAAGCTATTCGGTTTTTTCCAAAGAAGTGGACACGCTGAAATGGGAAAATTTATATTTGCCGAATGTGACCGCCCATGTCCTGGATCTGTCTCATATTGAAAGCAAGCGCAACGTGCAGGTCGTCGGCATCATCGGCTATGAGGTGTTTAAGGAGTACGAAGTGCTGCTGGATTACCCGATGCGACAGATTGTGTTGAGCAAATTGGATGCGCGGGGGCAGCGGTTAGACTTCAAAGCTTTCCCCGATGCGCTGTTCGACAGTCTGGATTTTGTGCTGGCAAAACACGGGATTGTTGTGCAGGCTTCTGTGGAAGGCAAAACCCTGAATTTTAACATAGACAGCGGAGCAGAGATCAACCTGCTCGATCGGAACGTGAGCAACCCCGGCCAACCTGCGGGTGGATGAAAAAATCATTTCCGAAGATATCTGGGAAGGGGTGTACAACCTCAATGTGTACAATGTTCTGCCGGTTGAGCAAGGGAACGCTTCCTTTTTTCTGGAAGGGTTTCAGCATGCCCAACGGGTCATCCTTTCCGGGGAGTTCAACGGCTGGAACGAACACAGCCTGAAAATGAAAAAAGTAGACAACGGTTGGTGTCTGAACCTTGAATTGCCGGTGGGGCGCTACGAATACAAATTTATTGCAGACGGCGAATGGCTGCACGACCCTGCCAACCCCGAAACGGTTAAAAACATGCACGGTACGCCCAACTCCGTGCTGCGCCTGATGAAGCCCGTGGTGTTTGAATTAGATGGCTATCCGGATGCAAAAAAAGTTATCCTGGCCGGCACGTTCAACAACTGGGACGAAAGCAAAACGAGGATGGAGCGTACTGAATCGGGTTGGAAAATCATGATGAACCTCGCTGCCGGCAAACACCACTACAAATTTATTGTGGATGGCAAATGGATGACGGATTCCAACAATCCCCTGAGCGAACACGATCCTTACGGTAATCTGAATTCGATTTTGCTGGTGCAGTAGGTCGAGGGTAGAAAGTCGAGGGTAGAAAGTAGAAAGATAGGGTACGTAATGGATGATGTTATGTCATCCCAACGATGAAACGATAAGTATCCAATTAAATGAAACCTTACCCTCTACCCTCTACCTTCTACTTCTTATTAAATTGCGTCATGGTCAATTGCAGCCCGATGGTGGCAAAGCTCTTGGTGGTATTGCCAGCGTATTCGAGTACCGTTTTGAGTTCATCGGCTTCGTCGGAGCTCCATTCTCCAAGCACAAAATCCACCTGTTTGCCTTTTGAAAAATCGCTGCCGATGCCGATGCGCAGGCGGGCGTAGTTGTTGCCGCCCGTGATCTCGTCAATGTCCTTTAATCCGTTGTGACCGCCGTCGCTGCCCTGTGGGCGCAGGCGTTGTTTGCCGAAAGGCAGGTTGAGGTCGTCGAGCACGACCAGCAAATTTTCTTTCGGGATGTTTTCTTTTTGTAGCCAGTAGCGCACAGATTTGCCGCTGCGGTTCATGTAGGTGGACGGCTTCAGCAAAATAAGGGTTCGCCCTTTGTGTTTCAGCATGGCAATGGCACCAAGGTGATCAGGCTTAAAGGAGATGCCGGCGGCTTTGGCCAGCGCATCTAATACCTGAAACCCGACATTGTGGCGGGTGTTTTCGTATTCGGCGCCGATGTTGCCCAGACCGGCAATCAGATATTTCATGGTGTCGGGTTCGCTTTTTTTAGGAAAAAAAATGTGGATTAATCGTTTGAGCATAACGCGCAAATTAACGTGAGTTCAGGAAGAAATACGAATTTTTAAATGATATAAAACACTTCCTTTAAACACTTTGCGATTTTTTTGCAAGAGATTGTTTCCCGCAAAGGGCGCGAAGGTTACGCCAAGTCCGCAAAGCGAGACGCCCTCCTTAGCGCTCTTTGCGGGAAATTTTAGACGCAAAGGATTACTGTCGTAAATCTTCGACTTACTATCGAGCCCTAAAGACAGACTACACGGCCACGTTGTGCTCTCGCAGTGCGCTATTCAACGACACCTTCTTATCGGTGCTCTCTTTCCGCGTGCCGATGATCAGCGCACAGGGCACTTGGTATTCGCCCGCCGGAAATTTTTTGGTGTAAGAACCCGGAATGACCACTGAGCGTTCCGGAACCATGCCTTTATAAGTAACCGGTTCAGGCCCCGTTACATCAATGATATGGGTGGATTGGGTCAGCACCACATTTGCGCCAAGCACCGCCTCGCGCGCCACGCGCACGCCTTCCACCACAATGCAACGCGAACCGATGAAGCAGTCGTCCTCAATGATGGTGGGCGACGCCTGTGGCGGTTCCAGCACGCCGCCGATGCCTACGCCGCCACTCAGGTGAACGTTGCGGCCAATCTGGGCGCAGGAGCCTACTGTGGCCCAAGTGTCCACCATGGTTCCGCTTCCGACCCAGGCGCCGATGTTGACATAACTGGGCATCAGGATGGCACCGCGTTCGATGAAAGCACCATAGCGCGCCACTGCAGGCGGCACCACACGCACCCCGAGACTGGCGTAATCGCGTTTGAGCGGAATTTTATCGTAAAACTCAAAAGGTCCAACTTCTATGGTTTGCATTTCCTGCAAAGGAAAAAAGAGGATAACCGCTTTTTTGACCCAGGTATTCACCTGCCATTCACCTCCTGCCAGCGGTTCAGCCACGCGCAATTCGCCACGATCCAGCATCGCAACGACGCGATTGACTGCTTCCCGTATCGGTTTGTCTTTCAGGCGCTCCCGGTCTTCCCAGGCTTCTTCGATAAGTATTTTTAGCTGATCCATGTGTCAAGTAGAAAGTAGAAAGTTGAAAGTAGAAAGTAGAAAGGGGGGGACGAAATTTGATTGTGAAACGCGATCTTACTTTAACCTTTCTACTTTATCCTTAGTTTTTAACTTCATCATCACATATTATCCAGAATATCCTTCCTTGCTTCCAAAAAATACTCGCGGGCTTTTTCTAATTGGAGCACGAGGTCTTTTACTTCTTTGTTAGAAATTTCGCTGCCTTTCTCCACGATGAGGGAAAGCAGTTGATCAATCATCATATCCACCGGTTGGAGGTGCATTAGCATTGAAAAATCGAATTCTTCGGGCACCGTCATTCGCAGGTCAATTTCCCGCAACAAGCCGATAAATTCGATTTTGAACTGAATGGTTTTTTTCAAAAGAGAAACAACCGGCAGGGGGAGGCGTTTGTTCGTCCAAGTTTCTGCTACGGATTCTGCGAGTTGGTTAAATGCCTTCGAAAAGTTTTTCTCCTGCTTTTTGTTGTAAAAAGGCTCTACGCCCGATTTGAAAAGAATATTGATCACTTCGTCTGTGGCAATCTCCTGTCTTTCGTGAAGTTGCAGCACAAATTTAGCGCTCACAAAATCAGGGGTAAAGCTGCTGCCCAGTTCCCTGAAAATTCCATCGAGGTCTTTCGCTTTGCCCATGTCTTTGGGATCCATGGTCGCCATGTCCTCCATCGCATTGTCGAAAAGATCTTCGTAGTAGTCTTTCATCTGGATGTGCGCAAAACCGGCATCGAAAAAGATTTGCAGATCTTCGTGTTTGTTGAGGAACGGCCCCAGCGGCGTTCCGGGGAGTTTCGGTAGTTTTGGATCGCCAAGGGCAAAAGCCCAGAAAAGTGTGACATCCGCCGGAATGACTTCGTCAATGCCCAGCAAAACGTCGTCTATCGCCTCCGTCAGCAATTCGTCTCTGCGCTGAATGAGCAATTGTTGGGCGGCAATTTCTTTTCTGCTCACCACTTCAATCTGGAAGCTATTTTCAAAATAATCAACCGGGGAGATGAGCAGTTGATCTTCTTTAGTCAGCGGATTGTGCTGCATCCAGGTGCCCAGGTCTAAAGCGAGCAGGTTAATGGTATTGGTTTGTAAATCAACCATTTCATCCTCCAGCGCATAAGGCGGCAGCAACGACACATAAATGAAGCCTGCCTCTGCGGGTATTTTTTCCCGGATGACCGGGATTGGGTTACCATCTGCATCCTGGAAGCGGTATTCTTCCTGCGACACACAGGGATGGACATAAGGAATCATCCGGTGCCCGATGTACATTTTTTTTGCCAACAATTCATCTTCGGTCAAGTTTACCCGGAACGCGGTTTCTTCAAAAAGTTTATCGCGGTATACCAGTTCGTCGGTATCTAAATTGATGGCAACATCCGTTATGGCGTTCTCCAAAAGATAGGATTCGATCTCATCCCACAAGGCATCCTTTTTCTTTTTTGTTTTGCTGATGACGCGAACCCGCTCGGTAAATTCGTCAATATTGGTGATGGATTCTTCAGCGAGTAAGACTTCTATAGCTTCATGAATTTTCATGCCTTGTGTTTTGATTACGCCCGCAAAGCTAAGAAAGGGTGTGGTATTGAACAGTATAAGTTCCCGGGGAAAGCAAGCCGGCGGCAAAAGTTTCCAGAAAAGGGGTGGGTTTGGAGGCGTAAAAAGCGTGTTTGCCTTCAAGCGCGGGGCTGCGTAAATTCCTTTCCTGCAACATGCGCGCCAACTGCCGCGCAACCGCCGGAGCCGGGTTGATGATTGCGGCCTGTTCTCCGGCAATGCGCCGGATCAGCGGCTCTACAAAGGGGTAATGCGTACAGCCCAACACGAAGGTATCCACGCCTTTTTCGAGCATGGGCTGCATGATGTTTCGGAGCAAAGCTTCGGTTTCCGGCGATGCAAATTGTTCCTGTTCAATGCGTTCCACCAATCCAATGCAGGGGTCTTCCATCACCTGGATGTGATTAGCAAACCGGGTCATGAGCGTAGCGTAACGCTCGCTTTGGAGTGTGCCACGCGTGGCCAATACGCCCACTTTGCCCGTTTTCGTGGCCTTGGCGCCGGGTTTCACGGCGGGTTCCATACCAACGATGGGCACTTCGGGCCATTGTGCGCGCAGGTAAGACAAAGCCGGTGCGGAAGCCGTATTGCAGGCTACGACAATGGCTTTGCAACCCTGATCCAATAAAAAGCGGGTAATTTGTGCGGAATATTCCCGAATGATATCGGGCGATTTGGTGCCGTAAGGAATCCGGGCAGTATCGCCAAAGTAGACGAGCCGTTCCTTAGGTAATAAACGAACAATGGCATCAACGACCGAAAGGCCGCCGATGCCAGAGTCAAAGATGCCAACAGGATCGCTTGCGTTAGCTGCCGCTGACATCGAAAAGTTTAGTTAGTGATGCCTAATTTCGCTTTTACCAGGGTGCTTACGTCCTGCGTAGCTTCCGCGTACAACAAAACGCCCTGATCGAAAATAAGCTGAAAACTGTTTTCTTTCGCCACATCGGCAATCGCAGTATTCACCTTTTCGTAGATTGGCCCCAGCAGTTCGGTTCTTTTATCCTGCAACTGTTTAGCCATTTCCTGCTCGAATTTGCCGATTTCTTCCTCTTTTGTCTTGAGTTTAGCGGAAGCGTCTTCCTGCTGTTTAGGCGATAATTCGCCGCGTTCTGCTTTCTGCTGAACCTCTGTGTACTCTTTTTGAAGCACTTCCACCATGCCCTGGCCTTTTTTCTGCAATTGCTTTTGCAGGGCTTCCAGGGTAGCTTCCGCTTGCTTGACGTCGGGTAACTGAGACAGAATAGCGGCTGAGTTAACGTAGCCGAATTTTTGGGCTTGCGCGCCTGTGCCTATGCACGTCGCAAAAACCAGCAGCGCAACCATTTTAACAAAATACTTCATTTCGATGAATTTGATTTTATATTTTAAAAAGCAGGTGCAAAGATACAGTTTTGCGCTTTTTTCTCTACAAACTGTTCTAAAACCTGAACATCCGGGGCGATTTTACCTGCCCTGATAACCGGATTCTCCAATTGGAGACGACCTCGCGGTGCCAAAAGGTTGTATCCGGTTGCAAAAATCTTTACTTTTTCTTCAGCCGGTCCAGAACATCCGCCGTTTTGTCGTACTGTGCGCTGGAAAAAATCATCCCTGCGGAACCGCTTTTGTCAAAAATAAAGTCGAATCCACGCTCTTGTGCATAAGCTTCGATGGCGGCATAAACCTTGTCCTGGATCGGACGAACCAACTCCTGGCGTTTCTGGAAAAGCGCGCCTTCCGGTCCGAATTTCGTTTTTTGCATATCGCGCACTTCCTTTTCCTTGTTCATGATTTCTTCCTCGCGTTGGCGGCGGGCTTCGTCGCTCAGCAGCACCTGCTCAGCCTGGTATTTGTTGTACATGCCCTTGATCACGTCGTATTCCTGGGCAATTTCCTGGCGCCACCTGGTGGCTAAGTTGTCCAACTCCTGTTGTGAGCCTTGGTATTCCTGGATGCTTTCCAGTACCTTATTCACATCCACACAAGCAATGCGCTGCGCCTGCATGGTGAACGCAAAAGCCACAGTGAGCACGGATGCCAGGATTGTTTTTCTGGCAGCCTTCGTAATAATCACAGTATCCATGATGGTTAAAAGTTTTGGTAACACAATGATTCCTCCTCAAAAATACAGCTTTACAAACGCTGTATGGTATATCAGACACGATCCACAGCTTTAAGTTACACCCGCTCCGGTATTAAAAACCTTAACAAATGCAGTAAATATTTGGCTGTTAATCGCTTACAAGAACGCAGGATTGCTGATTCAGGTATGGGTTTAACTTAGGTTTAACGACGTTCTATTCTTCCACCCACACCACCTTATCCTCCAACCCCGTCCGCTTGCCCGCCGGAATTTCCGCATCGTAATAGCCCATGTAGAAAAGTCCCAGACAGCGCTCGTCTGCTTCCAATTGCAGAAACTCCTGCCCGTTTAGGATGGCGGAAGGCGAACTCCAGTAACTCCCGATGCCATAAGCCGTGCAGGAGAGCCACATGTTTTGTACTGCGCAGGCCACTGCGGCGATCTCTTCCCACTCCGGCAAGTTCGCTTCAGTATGGCGCTTCATGCAAATGGCAATGACGCAGGCCGAGCGAACCGGGTTGCGCAACATCTTCTGGTATTTGACGTCGGGCATAGACGGGTCTTTCTCCTTGTGGTAGTTGCCGATGTACAGCCCCAGCCGCTCCAGCGCTTTGCCCGTGAACACCTTAAAGCGCCAGGGTTCGGTCAATTTGTGGGTAGGAGCCCAGCGCGCATTTTCGAGGATCGCTTCTATGATTTCCCGCGCAATGGGCCGATCGTTGTAGCTGGCCGGAAAGACCGCCCGCCGGTTGCGGATGAGCGCACTGAGTTGTTCGGGTTGCATCATGGTCTCTTTTTTTGCGGCGAAAATAGAGATTATTGAGGAGAATAAAAGTTTCAATAATTATTGAAACTTTTAGAAATAACAGGCGTTATGGTAAAGTAAGAGCTGGAATTGCAAAAAAGAATCCTGTTATGGTATCTGAATCCAGAATGAAAATTGACCTGCTTGCGCAAATTGTCCTGACCGCAACGACCCTGCTGCTCCTGCTGGTCGGACAATGGGTTGCCGCGACCTACCCACTTGTCATTTTGGTGATCTGGCAAGCGCTCAGCGCCCTCGAATTGTTTTTTGCTTACCACCACCGCCGGCGTCGTTACTACCTTTTCCTCACCGCTGCGGCTGCGGCTTTATTGCCGCTTTGGATCGCGCTCCCCTACCTGTGGGGCTACCTCCCGTTTGCGTTGATGGCAACCTGGTACCTTTTTGAAACGGCTTACGACTTCTCGGTGGTTTACCGCCGGCCCCGTTCTTTCTGGGATTTGTAAATTGCGCGGAAACTCATAAAAATGCCATAACTTTGCCCAAATGCAATTTATGAAACCTTCCGCACTCCTGTTTGTGTGCCTTTCGGCAATGTTGTTGACGTTCAATGCCTGCGGGGACAAACCCGATGATAAGGAAAATACCAGCGACGCCACAGAACAAAATCCCGCCGTTACTGCTCCCAATACCAACCTCGGCGCTAACGGCAAAACTTTATCTGAAGGCCTCACGGAAGACTATACCCATACCGACCGGGTCATCTGGCAAAAGCCGGATATGGTTCTGAATTTGCTTGGCGGATTGGACGGTAAAGCCGTGGCGGATATCGGTGCCGGTACCGGGTTCTTCACCCTGCGCATGGCGCAAAAAGCGCGAAAGGTCATAGCCATTGACATTGATCCCCGGTTCATCAACTACTTAGACAGCATCAAAATGCTGGAACTGCCGGAACAATTTCAATCCCGCATCGAAACGCGCTTAGGCAAACCCGATGACCCGCAACTGAAGACCGGCGAAGTGGATCTTGTCGTCATCGTCAATACGTTCATGTACATCCGCGACCAGGTGGCTTACCTGAAAATCCTGCGCAACGCCCTCACGCCCGGCGGAAAAATTCTCATTGTAGATTTCAAGAGAAAGCGCACGCCGGTGGGACCGCCCAACGACATCCGCGTGCCCATCCACGTGGTGGAAGAAGCGCTGTACGAAGCCGGCTATAAAAACGTGCTGGCCAACGATACGGCACTGGATTATCAGTATATTTTGGTGGGGGAACGGTGAGCAGGAAGATGGGTGCCATTTACTGGTGTAATGCGCTATTTTGTAGGAGCAGGACGAGGCTTTCCGCCAACAGGTCATTGATTTGAACTGGCCGGCAATTCCAGAAACTCAGCAACCTGTGCCTCTGTCAATCCTGCGAAAAGCATTCTTTTTGCCGTCTCAATTTTTTCTAATTGAGCTTTTTCTCGCTTTTTCTCGATACCTTTCTCAATACCTTGTCGGTACAGAAAATCCGTTTCTACATCATATACTGCGAGTCGTCAGGTTTTGTGCATTGTCGGGATGTGCTATAAATAGGAAATATCTCATTCCCTCTTGAGCTTGGTGTCTACCGGCATTAGGTCTCGATGGAACCACTAACCGAAATTCGGAATGTTTCCTATATTTCATGCACAAAACCTAACGGCGTGAGGTATAATTGATTGGCATCTCTGTTGTGATTTTAATGGTTAGCTGATCCAATTTACGCAATCTTGATAAAATTACCAACTGATTCAAAAAAACCAAAGGCGCCTCCTCCCGGAAGCGCCCCTGGTGTCCATTCAGAGGCAACACCTTTCCAAAAGGGATCACCTCTTTCCTATCACTTACCTCGAAAACACCGTCGTCCCTGCATCCCCAAACTCATTTTCCCACGTCACCGTAATTTTGCCATCGCTGCCAATGGATCCGGTACCGCGGCTGGTCTAGTAGCCGGCCGTCCTATAACAACTCAAAGTCGTCGCCGATGGAGGTCATCAGGTCTTCCCCCAGTAGTTTGGTCACATCAGCTGCATTGTACAAGTCCGTCAGGCGAACCTTGTTGTACAAATTCAACTTGATGGTATTCGCTGCCTTGATCCAACGGCCGATATTGCCGCCGTAGATCAGGTCGTCGTTCGTCACCGGACGAGCCGAAGATTTTTTTAGATTGGCAACAGCCTCATTTAAAAGTAAAAAAAGGTCGGTGTAAATGGCTTTGCCATTGTCGAATGCCGGAAAGGGATTGGCTGCACCCTGGTTAGACTGGAAGTAAGGGATATCGCCCCAAACATCTACCATCGAGCTAAAAGCATAGGCTTTCAGCACTTGTGCAATACCAACATAGTGCCAGCTTTCCTGTTCCGTTCCGATGCGGATGATTTCGCGGAGGTCGGTTAATGCTACGGTGTAGAGTTTATCCCACGGCTCGGTGATGTTGAAATCGTTCCCGTTTGTTGCATAATCGTCGTGGTTGCTCCGTTGCACCAATTGGTGCGACCATACAGCCAGCACATCCGAAAGACCTGCTGTGCCCAGCCCCAGCGCACCGGCCGTGGTTGCTTGCGTATAGGGCAATATTTGCGACAGCGGAGCCTTGGTCGGGTTGTTCGGATCGTCGTTGATGTCGAGGTAGTCGCTGCAGCCTGCCATCATCAGTAAGGCAACGGCAACGATTGTAGATTTGATATAAAACAGATATTGCTTCATTACTTGATTCATTTTTAGTGATCAGAAGGTGGCCCTCAGGTTGATGCCGTAGCGGCGGATAGAAGGCGCGTTGTTGTACTCATAGCCTTGGAAGTTTGCATTTCCGAAGGTGCTCGTTTCCGGATCTATGTTCGTGTATTTCGGAAAATTTACGGCTTTGTACCACAGGTTACGTCCGCTGAGCGAAAGGCGCAGCGAGCCGATCGGCGTTTTATCCAACCATTTCGCTGGCAATTCGTAGCCTAAGCTTATTTCGCGAATGCGAATCGTCGTGCCGTCGAAGATGTTCCACTCATCCTGGCTGTTGATGGCAAACGTATTACCAAACCAAAGGTCGTTCACTTCGATCATCGTCTGATTCGGAATTACGTTACCGGCCTCATCGCGGATGGGTTCCAGCGTATTCGGGTCGCCGTACACTCCAGGGATGACCGCATTGCGTTCGCGGTCTTCGTTGTATTTTGTAACACCCCGGCCAAGCAGGAAGTGAGCCGTGTAGGAATAAATATCACCGCCATGGCGATAATCGAGTACCGCATTCAGGGAGAAGCCTTTGTAAGAAATGGTGTTGGTTAGACCTATCTGGAAATCCGGGTTCGGGTCGCCAACGATTTCCGGATCCGGCGCATTGATGAGCTGGCCGTTCGACGGGTCAATCAGCAGGTTGCCGTCTTCATCGCGGGCAGAAACGGAACCGCGAATCACGCCGTAAGGCTCGCCCGGGCGCAAAACGGAGACCACGCTGCCGCCAAAGAGGTTGCGGATTACAATTTCCTCTACTCCGGTTCTGAGCGATTCCACGACGTTTTTGTTTTTCGTAAACGTGGTGTAAATGTTCCAGTCGAAACCGCCGCGTGTGCTGATCGGGTTCAGGTTCAGGCCTACTTCGATCCCTTTGTTGCTCAACTTTCCAAAGTTGGTGAAGAGTACGTCGAAACCGGAAACAGAAGGCAGTGAAAGGCGGGCAATCTGGTTGGTGGTTTTGTTTTGATAATACGTGACATCGAGTTTCACCCGGCTGCTAAAAAACCGCAATTCGGTGCCTATTTCAAATTCGGTCGTGAATTCCGGTGTCAGGTTCGGATCAAATTCCGTGTTCACTAAAGTAGAGCCGGAAATACCGTTGAGTGGGAAATCAATGTCGCGAACCCCGGAAGTCAAGCCTGCGCTTTCACCAATATTGATGCTGTAGGTAGCCGCTAAGCTGTAGGGATTGGCGTCGTTTCCTACGCGGGCGTAGCTGGCGCGCAATTTACCATAGCTCAACAGGTTCGATTTGATGCCCAGTGCTTCCGTAAAAATAAAGGAAGAGCTAACTGCGGGGTAGAAATAGCTGTTGTTGCCTTTAGGCAGCGTCGAAGACCAGTCGTTTCTGCCGGTCGGGGTCAAATAAAGGTAATCTCGATAGCCCAATTCCGCTTCTGCAAACGCACCGATGATGCGCCTTCTGGTGTAATCGCCGCCATTGGGTACCACGCTTTGCGTATTGTCGAGGTCAATGATGTTAAAATCAATCATCGGAGTGCCGAGAAAAGACTGCTGGTCAATCGTCCGCTGGTTGAGGTTGTGGCCAACGAAAGCTCTGATTGTAAAGTCATTGCTGTTCAGTTTGGGCTGGAAGTTGACGAGCAGGTTGGATTCAATTTCCTGCCACGTCACGTCGTTGTCAATGATTTGCCCTACGCCGTTGGCACCGCGGGAGCCTGGACGGAACCATTCCTGGTCGCGCTGGGTGCAGGCATTGACGCCGATATTGTAATCTACGCTCATCCAGTCCGTGAGGTCTATGCCGAGGTTGACCGCTGTGACGAAGCGATCCACCTTGCTGGAAAATCCGTCGTACCGCGCTGACCAAAAGGGGTTGGTTGCCTGAGCGCGATCTAAGAAGTACACACTGCCCTGGTCAACCGGATCCTGATACGGGAAGTTTTCCTGATCCCAGTTGCGACCCGGGAACATGGTACGCGACATAAAGCTGGCATTGCCGATGGCGTTGTTGGCACCGCCCTGAGGGCCTGTTTGCAAAGAAGTGGTGTAGGAGAACGTACCGCCGAGGCGGATGCCATTCAACAATTTGGTCTGCCCACCAATGCTGAGCGAATTCTGGTCGAAGACCGAGCTGCCTTCCGGGAATATGCCTTCCTGATTCAGGCTGGAAATTGTTGTTGCAAAATTGTTGTTTTGATCGCCGCCGCGTACGGTAAGCGAATTATCCCAGACAACGCCGGTCTGGAATACGTCTTTTACGTTGTCCGGATAGGCGCGATAAGGCGTATTCCTGCCAAAATATTGCGGAAAACGCGGGTTGTTGGTCAACCAGTGTGGAATAGAATCGCGGGTCGGATATCCGGCTGCGCCATTAAAAGCTGCCCCCAAGAGCCATTGGCCTGCTGGTAATTGAAGTCTGTGCCGGCACCATAAGTGTTCTGGTAGGCCGGCAAGCTTGCAATTTCTTCCAAGGAATAAGAGCTGCTTAAACTCACTTCAAGGCCCTTGTTGACTTGCCGGCCCTTGCCGGTTTTTGTCGTCACAACAATTACGCCACGGGAAGCACGCGAACCATAAAGCGCTGCCGCTGCTGAGCCTTTAAGCACCGAAATGGACTCGATGTTGTTCGGGTCGAGGTCTGAAATACGGCTGCCGAAAGCGCCACCGCCGGTAAGCTGGAAGGAGGAGCCATTGGAGCTGTTGTCGTAAGGTTTAAATGAATAAATGGATGATTCCTGACCATCAACCCCGTCAAGCAGGGTGATAGCCTTATTACACGCTCCTTGCGAAGCGGAATAACCCGGTAATTTGTTTGATGATGGTGCCGCCTTGAATTGCCTTTGTTTAAGGCAGCGATGATCAGGCGAGAAAAAATTTGGCGGTTTTGTGCCGCTTCTTTACATTTGCTTAATATTGGTGCGGCACTGCCAAAAAGTTGTCGTGCATTTTTGGTGCACGACAACACAAGTGGACTAGTATGAAAAAAACTCTTATTCAGGTAGCCGCGTCTTCCTGACTCCCGCGCTTTGCGGGCTTCAGTTGTTCACAGTCTCGATCCAGGTTTTGCTGAAAAGCGCTTGAATCGAGACTTTCTTTTTGAAAACGAATGCAAGATAGAGCCTTCCTAAGGGGAGAGAACCTACCCAGGTGGGTAGTTTTGAGGGTGGGACAGGGGGAATTAGAATCCCCCCGGGTATCTCAAATCTGATTGGTTCTATAAGAGAATGATGTATCGTTCATCACACTACTGGACATTTTTATTGACGATTGACAATTACATGATTGATAATTGATGATGGGAAAAAACGTAAAACATCGAACGAGTAGTCATTCCACATTAATCAATCATCTATCATCAATAAATCCTACTCTAAGAAAGCGTCGTAAGTGATCAGAATCGAGCACCAGTCGCAGCCGGCCATCCTTACGGAGTTCTCCATATACGGCCTTCAGAATTGAGATGCCACCCCCCCTGTCCGTCTGTTGTCAGCGCTTGTAATTCAAACTGAGTATCCGTAATCTGTACCTTAGGCTTAAATAGATACCCTTGCAGGTTTACTTCAGGGAGTGTCAGGTCTGAAAGCTTAGAACAATAGCGGCCATGCTGTTTGCGAAACGCGTGTTGCTGGTAAAAAAGCTGCCATAAAGCCCATTTGATTTGTTCGTCGGGGTGAGTTGCCCACGTGGTATCGCTTGCCCTCGATGCAAATTGCACATAGCCCCAATGCTCGGGCAGGTGCATGTCTACATAGCCTGTGGGCGACCACACCCAGTTTTCTTGCGGAAAATTATCCACCTTGCCGGTTTTTGAATTCGGGCGTTTTTCGTATTGCCCGTCCTTTACCTCCACATGCCAGTCCACGCGGGAAAAATTGAGCCGCCATTGCTCTCCCGGCATGGGCGCTCTTCGCCCGGGCGCGATCTCTTTCAGCGCTTCCCAGGGCAGGGCAATTTCCACCGTCCAGGATCGGTCAACATCAACAGGATTATTGAGGGTGCCGTCGAGTGCAGCGGCAGTCCGGATGCCTTTGATGTCCCAGTTCATCAGGTAGTTGGGCGTCGTGTCGGCGCGGTAGGGGCGCAGCATAAACAAATCCCAGATGGCATTGTGGGCGTTCATTTCAAATTCATAATAATCGAGCCCGTCCCCATCGGGGTCAATGAAAATTTCAAAGTCATCATTGTGGTACATGATGGCGTCGCGTTCGGTCAGCGTTGCCCACAGGTGCGGTTCTTCCAACCGCGCGGCGACATAAAAATATTGGTCATCCCACAACATTTTGACGCGGGTGCGGTGAGCTGGCGTTGGTTTGAGATTGCCCTCAATGTCTTGGAAATTGGTCGTCCAGGGCGCGTTTTCCCAGGCGCTTTCATTGAGTTGGCCATCTATGGTTAATGGCGTATCGGCGCGCTGACACAGGTATTGTTCGGGTTGGAAAGGGATGGGGTGGGTGTAAGACTGGCGGACGAACTTTGGAGAGCAGCCTGCGATGAACAGCAGGAAAAAAAAGGAAAGCGGGCGTACAAACCGGGAAGTAATCATGGAAGCCATTTTTGATCCCCAAAACTACAAACAATATAGTTAGGTGAACTGTCCCGTATGGCATCAAAAATCTACCTAAAATAGCAAGAGCCATCCCACAAATCAATGGAATGGCTCTTGTGAAATCCTTATCTCAGGCGTTATACCTTGAGCAAAGATTTGGGCAGCAACAACACCAGTTCCTGTCCCACAACAATCTCGCGATGGTTGAGGTGGTTCCAGGCCATGATGTCTTCCACCGAACATTTGAACAGCATGGCCAGCGCTTCGATGCGATCGCCGGGAACGGCTACGTACGAAGTCCGAAACATGCCTTTGGGCAGTGTGTTTTCTGTTGGGTTGATTTTTCCTGTTTTTTTAGCCAGAAACTTGCTAAAAGCATTTGCGGTTGCTGTAGGAAGTATCAAAAAATGCCCTTTGGCACTCTTGGGCACTGCGTTCAGTGCAAAACCAGGATTGAGTTTCCGAAGCAGCGACAGGCTAATGTCGCAAGTTTTCGTGATTTCCGTGAACGTCAGGTGGTTGTACACGCGAAAAGTGCGGGTATCCTGCATGAGCGAGCTTGGAAATTTCGGCTTCAGGTTGTGGTGCTGGTAGTAATTCACTAAGTAGGCCGCCGCAATAAAAGACGGGACATACTTCTGGGTTGCTCTCGGCAGGTATTTGCTGATTTCCCAGTAATCGTCGCACTTTGCAAGCTTGATGGCTCGGTGTACCCTGGCTGAACCGCAATTGTAAGCGGCCATGGCCAAAGCCCAGTCACCAAATTCATTATAAAGGTATGCGAGAATTTTAACGGCGGCTTCCGTTCCCCGGTATGGGTCGCGGCGTTCGTCCACATAACCACCTACTTCGAGGCCAAAACGGCGTGCCGTTGAAGGGATGACCTGCCAAAGTCCGCCTGCGCCAACCGGGGAAGAGACTTCCGGGCGCAAGGTAGATTCAATCATAGGCAAGTACTTCAGTTCTTTTGGAAGTCCGTGAATACTCAGGTAGTGTTCGAACATCGGGAAGTAGAGCGTCGTTCTGCCGAGCATCGCTTCGGCTTCTTTGCTGCCGATGGAAATGTAGCGGCGGATAAGCTCTCTGACTTGACCGTTGTAACGCGTCTGTACTGGAAGTGTAAGACCAAGCACACGGTGCTTGATGGATGCCTCGGAAGAACTGCCAGAACCTTCACCCGAAATTGCTTCGGGGAGATAACTGGAGTCGGAGGGCTTTGCTGGGAGTTGTGTGGTAGCTATTGCAATGACAATAGCCACGAGTGTCCATGGGAAATTCATCATAAATTTTTTTCGTTTTCAAGACCATCGCCTGCCCGGGAACAATGGTTTTTTTGATTTCTTTAGTGCTTTGATGTTCATGACCCAATGCCTCAGGCACTGGGCGGGCGTTTCACTGTAAGGGGAATAAGGATAACAAATTAAAAATCATAGAAATGCAAAAGATGCTGCAAAGCTATGCCCGGTAATCTACAAAATCAACCTTTTTGCAAATGGGGTGTAGTTTTAGGGTATTTGGTAATATTTTTGCATCAAATGTTAGTAAGTTGGAAATACAAGATAATAATTTTGTTTATTGGCCTGATTTTTGGAAGACCAAAATTTTTCGGACTGTTTTGGGTTGATTTAGAAATAAAGTATGGATTGACCTGCTGCTCTCAACAACGTCCTTTCGTGGTGTTAAAATTTTCTTAAGAAAAACAAGAGAAGGCCAAAAGCTTATAATTTCATCGCTTATGCACTTAAAAATTCTTTCATTCGGCATCGCAAAAGAGATTGTCGGAAGCCAGGTTCTGGACTTTGAACTGGAATCTAAAGCCACCGTTGGCGATTTAAAGCGTCGCCTGCTGGAGCGGTTCCCAGATTTTATGGCGCTGTCTTCTTTGGCCATCGCTGTGGATGGTACGTACGCGGAAGACGACTGGCCCGTGCTGGAGGAGCAGGAAATTGCGTTGATTCCGCCGGTGAGTGGGGGATGAAAGCTGGCTTCCAGAATTGCAACGTAGTTCCTTGTGCATATTCCGGGCACTGGTAAAAGTCAAAGTAAAAGTCAAAACTGGCTGCGAAATCAATTTTATGAGGTATTTTTACAAGTATATACCTCCGGGCTAAATTGAGCGGTTTGGAATAATATTCTGTTCTATGAGCAAATGACAGCGGTGATATTGAGCTAAATTCAAAAACAAATATGAAAATTCACAGTCTGCATCTTAAGAATTTTCGGAATGTGGAAAATAAACGCTTCGACCTTAATCCACATTTCACGGTATTCATAGGCATCAATGGCAGAGGAAAATCTACCTGGTTGCATGCCCTTCGTGTAGCTTGTGGCACCTATCTTTTATCTATTCCTGAAGTTAAGAGCCGCCATATTGAACCGGAGGAGATACGCCTTGAGAATGCAGGTACTTTTTTAACGCCAAAGACTCCGGTTGTTGTCGAAGCAGAAGGTCTATTTCCTGAATTTGAGGCTCCGGTTATCTGGCGAAGGAGAGTGCCAGAGGGTAAAAGTTTTACGACTTCCTCTTATGAAGATATTGGTAAAGTACGCGATTTGGGCAAAGCCAAGTACGACAAAATGGGCGAAGGAAGTGATGATCTTAACTTACCTGTGATTGCTTATTTTGGTACTTCGCGAGTACATGGGGCGGGTCGAAACAGAATGGCTCGTATCGGGCGACAAATTTTCAAAGAAGGCTATCGTAGTTGGGATCAGATGCGCTCTACCGTTTACCAGTATGATTCATGGCTGACGACCTACGACTTGTTGGTCAGCGAGGGCAAAGAATATCCTGAAAGCAAAGAAGCCTTTTGGCAAGCGTTGCTTACTGCAAATCCTTATATAAAAGCCATTGAGTTCGTTGGAACGGAACTTTGGTTGAAAATTGAAATGGAAGATTATACTTCAGAAAAACTACCTATTCACCTCCACAGCGATGGTATTATTTCCTTTACTGAAATGGTAGCTTAACCGGGATACAACCCGCATTCCTGCTCAAGTGACCGATTTGCGTTGGAAATACCGCCATGAAGCGATTTTAACAGCTACACTCTGGAGAACTGAGTGGGATGATTGGGGATATGCTTTTGCTCCCCGTTTTATCCCACTTCTGCTTACGGTTGCTACGGGGAAAGGCTTTTGGTCAATTTGGTATGATACATTTTCTGATGTGCAAGACATACGCAGAGGGCTCGTACTAAATTTTTCAGGAACTGCCAGACGTTGCTTCGATCCGGTCACTTTCGATTCTATTCCACGCAATCCGGGCAATCAGAATGATTCAATATGATTCTTCCTATAATGGAAACTGTAACTAAACCACACAGTTTTTCCCACAAATTCTAAAACAAAACTATATCTTTAGTGCGCATCAAGACGACAAAATGAAAGTCCTACACATCAGCGCAGAATGTTATCCGGCAGCCAAAGCAGGCGGGCTTGGCGACGTCGTGGGCGCATTGCCCAAATACCTGACCCAGGCTGGCGTTCCGGCCGGGGTTTTATTGCCTAAATACCGCCTGAAATGGATTAATGGGCATCATTTCACGCCCGTCTTTAAGGGGGTGATTCGCATGCACAACTATTATATTCCGTTCACCATCGAGCGGGAAGACGATGATTCGTTGGGGTTTCCGCTTTTTGTGGCCAATATTCCCGGCAAATTTGACCGTCCTGGCATCTATGCCGATCCTTCCGGGTATGGCTATGGGGATGAAGTGGAGCGCTACCTGTGTTTCCAGCAGGCAGCCTTACAATGGATTCTGCATTCGCCGGGCCGACCGGAGGTGATTCACTGCCACGACCACCACACCGGGTTGATCCCGTTCATGCTCAAGCATTGCCCGGAATACCGCTCGCTGGCTTATATTCCTACGGTTTTTACCATACACAATGGCTTGTATCACGGGGCGTTCAGTTGGCAAAAGCTTTATCTCATGCCCTTCTTCGACGCCGAAGCGCGCAGCCTGCTCGATTGGGCCGACACCATCTGCCCGTTGGCTGCTGCGGTGAAATGCGCCTGGCGGGTGACGACCGTTTCTCCAAGCTATCTGGAAGAGTTGCGCCAATCGTCCAATGGCATGGAGGGCCTGTTCTACCACGAGCAGCATAAATCTTTGGGCATTTTAAACGGCATTGATGCGCAGGTATGGGATCCGGCGGCGGATCCGTTTATCGCCCGCCAGCTCGAAGACGGCAAAGTGGGGGATTTTAAAGTCCTGAATAAAAAGGTGTTGGCACAACGCTTCAACATTGATCCCGATTTGCCACTCATCGTTTTCATCGGCAGAATGCTCCCCGAAAAAGGCGCCGATATGGTGCCCGAGCTGATTCACCGCGTGATGCACAGCGGCATGCGCCTTGCTTTCGTGGCGCTTGGAACCGGCGATCCGGGTTTGCAGGATACTTTCCGTCAATTGGCGCACCAATACCAGGGGCGCTTCGATGCAGCCTTAGAATACAACGAAGCGCTGGCGCACCAGCTTTACGCGGGTGGCGATTTTCTGTTCATGCCCTCGCGCGTCGAACCCTGCGGCCTGAACCAGTTGTACGCCATGCGCTACGGCACCATTCCGATTGTACGCTCTGTCGGCGGCCTCCGGGATTCCGTGCCCGACATCGGGGAACCCGGCGGCTACGGCAGGGGGATCCGCTTCGACCGGTTCGACGTGGAAGATGCTTACATGGCTTTTTACCGGGCGGCAGATTTGTATTACCACCAACGCGAAAGCTTAGAGCACATCCGCGAACGAATCATGGCGGTTGATTTTTCGTGGGAACGGATGGTGCAGCGCTATATTGATATTTACCACCAAATGACTAATTAGTGTCTGTCTTTAGAGTCCGATAACTGCGTTGTATTTTGCCCCAAAACTGGTCATTTACGCGAGTAAACTCCCATTTTTGGGGCAAAACACGCCTTGTTCTCGAACGCTAAAGAACAGACACGGGACTAAATGGGCTGCGCAATGTTCTACCCCAAAATCGGTCAATTACGCGCGGAAAACGGAGCAACGTTAACGTCATGTTGACCAAAATGTCCAATTATATGGTTAGCCCCCTAATTTATTGTTAACTTTGGTCTTATTACAAAACCTAAAAACACAAACCAATGACAGAAGGATGGGTTAAAATTTTTACCGCACGTGAATTGTTCCAGGCCAAGCTTGCCGAGGATTTGCTCAAACAAAACGGCATCACCAGCCATATTGTGAACAAACCCGATTCCGTGCTGCCTTTCATAGGCAACGCTGACTTGTATACGAATTCAGAAGACGCCGAATTGGCGGTCAAAATCCTCGCAGAAAATGAGTTGCTGGGTGGCGAAACAGAGGAGTAAAACGATTGTCTTACCATAAAAGTATGAAAAACATGAACCGCACGCTTCTGCTTACCATTGCCTGTTGCCTGGTCTGTTTCACAACCACCTCCGCGCAAAAAGCGCTGGAAACCCGCGTCGCTGCCATTGCCAAAGAAATCGAACCCGACGTCATTAAATGGCGGCGGCACCTGCATCAATACCCAGAGTTGTCGAACCGGGAATACAAAACGATGGCCTATATCGCTGAATACTTGAAAACGCTGGGTCTGCCTGTGGAAACGGGCATGGCGCACACGGGGGTAGTGGCCGTGCTGGAAACCGGCAAACCAGGCCCAACCATCGGGCTGCGTGCGGATACCGATGCACTTCCGGTGCGCGAACGGGTGGATCTGCCCTTTGCATCCAAAGAAGAATCTGAATATCTGGGTCAAAAAGTCGGCGTTATGCACGCCTGCGGACACGACAGCCACGTCGCCATCCTCATGGGCGTGGCCACCTTGCTCACCAAAATCAAAAAAGACCTGAAAGGCAAAATCGTTTTCGTTTTTCAGCCGGCTGAAGAAGGAGCGCCTCCAGGCGAAGAAGGCGGTGCGGCTTTGATGATCAAAGAAGGCCTGATCGAAAAATACGGCATCGAAGCCATGTACGGGCTGCATATTTCCAGTGCAACAGATGTGGGCACGATTACCTACAAAACAAAAGGACTACTTGCGGCTGCCGATCAGTTTTCCATCAAAGTAAAAGGCAAACAAACGCACGGCTCAAGGCCCTGGGACGGCGTTGACCCGATCGTGGTGTCTGCACAAATCATTATGGGGCTGCAAACCATCATCAGCCGGCAAACCAACCTGACCAATGAAGCGGCAGTGATTACCGTTGGGAAAATCAGCGGCGGTGTTCGCAACAACATTATTCCCGAAGAAGTGGAAATGATTGGCACCATCCGGGCTTTAGATACGGCAATGCAGCGCATCATCCACGAAAAAATCAGGACAACCGCTGAAAACATTGCGGAAAGCGCCGGCGCAACGGCAGAGGTGTCTATCACCATTGGCTACCCCGTTACGTACAACGACCCTGAGTTGGCCGCCCGAATGATCCCGTCGCTGGAAAAAGCAGCCGGCCCGGACAATGTTCGCATCATCAAAGCCATCACCGGAGCGGAAGATTTTGCATTTTTCGCCCAAAAAGTGCCCGGCCTGTTTTTTTTCTTAGGCGGCAAGTCTAAAGACGTTTCCATCTTTGACGCGCCACCACACCATACGCCAGACTTTTACATTGACGAAAGTGGATTTGGACTGGGTATGCGGGCGTTGGTGCAATTGGTGCTGGATCATTAAATCATTTTAGTTTCTCCTTCAAAAACTGACCCGTATAAGACGTTTTAACCTTCACCAAATCTTCGGGCAGCCCCTGAAACACCAGATGGCCGCCGTCTTTTCCGCCTTCCGGCCCCAAGTCAATGACCCAGTCGGCAGATTTGATGACCTCCATATTGTGTTCCACCACCAGCACCGAGTGGCCTTTTTCCACCAATGCATTCAGTGCGTCGAGCAGCTTGCTGATGTCATGAAAGTGCAGACCCGTGGTTGGTTCGTCAAAAATGAACAGGATGTGCTCATCGGAACGTTCTTTGGCCAAAAAAGAAGCCAATTTTACCCGTTGGGCTTCGCCTCCGGATAAGGTACTGGACGATTGGCCCAATTTCACATAACCCAACCCTACCGCGTTCAACGGCCTTATTTTATTGACGATGTCTTTGTGGTCGCCAAAAAACGCGAGTGCTTCTTCAATGCTCAGCGCGAGAATTTCAAAGATATTTTTGCCCTTGTATTGCACATCCAGCACTTCCTGTTTGAAGCGGCGGCCTTTACATTCTTCGCATTCCAAACGCACATCGGCCAAAAACTGCATCTCGATGACCTGTTCGCCTTCTCCCTGGCAGGATTCGCAGCGCCCCCCTTCCACATTAAAAGAAAAATGTTTGGGTTTGAACCCGCGAATCTTCGACAATTGCTGGTTCGACATTAGTTCGCGGATCGCGTCGTAGGCTTTCACATAGGTAACCGGGTTGGAACGCGACGACTTCCCGATGGGGTTTTGGTTGATCATTTCCACCGCCGTCAGTGCTTTGACATCCCCTTCCAGGCCGTCGAAAGCGCCTGGACTTTTGGGCATATTTTCTCCAAAATGCTGCAAGAGCGCGGGATAGAGGATCTGCTTCACCAGCGTGGTTTTACCGGAGCCGGAAACGCCAGTCACCACCGTAAGCGTATGCAGGGGAATGCGCACATCAATGTTCTTCAGGTTGTGTTGGCGCGCGCCTTTCAAGTCTAAGTGGCGAACGCCTTTGCGGCGAATTTTTGGCAGGGGAATGCCCATTTTTCCGGTCATGTACAGCGTGGTCAGGCTCGTAGCTGCCTTTTTAAAGATGTCTTTAAAAGGCCCTGCAAAAACCACTTCGCCACCGTGGATACCGGCTTCCGGGCCAATGTCCACCAGATAATCGGCGTTTTTAATCACTTCTTCCTCATGTTCCACCACGATGACCGTGTTGCCAAGATCCCGCAGGCTTTTCAGTACTTTAATCAACCGACCGGTATCGCGCGGATGCAGGCCGATACTGGGTTCGTCTAAGATGTACATCGAACTGGTCAGGTTGCTGCCCAACGTCCGCGTCAGGTTGATGCGCTGGGTTTCGCCGCCGCTCAGCGATGCGGAGAGCCGCCCGATGGACAGGTAGCCCAGACCTACATCGCACATAAACTGGAGCCGGTTGGAAATTTCCAGTACCAACCGCTTGCCCACTTTGGCGTCGAACGCATTCAGTTCCAAAGTTTGAAAAAACGGCAGCAACTCATCCACCGGCTGATCTACCAAATCCATGATGTTTTTGCCGACGATTTTTACATAAGAAGCTTCTTTGCGCAAACGCCCTCCGTCGCAAGCGTGGCAGGTGGTGCGGCCCCGGTAGCGCGCCAGCATCACCCGGTTCTGGATTTTGTAGGCTTTTTCTTCCAGCTCGGTAAAAAAAGCTTCGATCCCCTTGAAATGCGCATTGCCTTTCCACAGCAGTTTCCGCTCTTCTTTGCTCAGATCCTGGTAAGCGCGATGTACGGGAAAATCGAATTTGTGCGCCACCGCCAGAAAGGCTTCCTGCCAAAGGCCATACTTCTCCCCTTTCCAGCAACTGATGGCACCTTCGTAAACCGACATCGCTTTGTTCGACACCACTTTGTCTTCGTCAATGCCCGTCACCATGCTGAATCCCTCACAAACGGGGCAGGCACCAAAGGGGTTGTTGAAATTGAACAATTGCGGCGTGGGTTCCGGAAAGCTGATGCCGTCTAATTCAAAACGGTTGTTAAAAGCCCGCGTTTCTTTGCCCATCACCTCCACTAAGCATTCGCCTTCACTTTCGTAAAAAGCCGTTTGCACGGAATCAGCAATGCGCTTGAGGTTTTCCACGTCATTGGGGGTCACCACAAAACGGTCAATGAGCACGTAGATGTTGCGCACTTTGATCTCGCCTAATTTACTGCTCAAAAGCGGCGTTTTTTTTGCCAATACATCTTCGATGTGCATTAGTTCTCCGCCAAAAGATACGCGGGTGTACCCTTTTTGCAGGAGCAGCTCCAGTTCCCGCGACAAGACACGATCCTGATATTTATAAGGCAGCGGAATGAACAACTGCACCCGGTCGTCCGCATCAAATTGATTGATAAAATCGGTGACGTCGGAAACCTCGTGTTTCTTTACGATCTCTCCCGACACTGGCGAATACGTCTTACCGATCCGCGCATACAACAGGCGCAGGAAGTCGTATATTTCCGTGAGCGTGCCGACAGTAGAGCGCGCATTGGCCGTACTCACTTTTTGTTCGATGGCGATGGCCGGACAAATCCCTTTGATGTAGTCTACATCCGGTTTTTTCATCCGCATGAGGAATTGCCGCGCGTACGACGACAAGCTCTCGACATAGCGTCGCTGCCCTTCAGCGTACAACGTATCCATGGTGATGGACGACTTGCCAGAGCCCGAAACGCCCGTGACCACCACCAATTTATTTTTGGGGATCACGAGGTTCACATTTTTGAGGTTGTTGGCTCGCGCGCCTTTAATGAAGATGGCATCGCGCACTTCCTTAGGGGTGGAAGGTTCCAGTACAGCCGTTTCTTTTTTCTTTGCCATGCAGGTTATCGTAGTATTGGTTAAATTGCTGAATTGGTCATTCGGGTACAGACCGTTGCTTTACAAACAAAGTTCCAAACATAGAGTTTTTCAGAAAGCTCATTAGGAACATCGCAATAATAAGTTCGCGGTTTCGGCGTGGGGATTTTTCCAGCGGACAAGGCGCAAGAAGGGAGCGTAGCCAAAGCTACGTGACCGACGAAGGCAATTGCGCCGACTGAAAGCAATTGCGGGAAGTCCGGTGGGAAACGCAAGTTCGGCGTAGCCAAAAGCCACCGCCCAAATCGGGAAGTTATTATTTCGGCGTTCCTTAGCATAAAGATACCAACAAAATGTAGCAAATTTTTACCAATCAGATTAATTACCTTAGCGAATGGAACCTATGCCATTCAATCACAAGACGCAATAAATATCCAAAGCCATGTTCACCGCCCTTGTGCAGCACCCGCTTGTCCCCGTATTTTTTCATCCTGACGCGCTATACGCCCAAAAACTCGTGCAAGCCTGCTATGAAGGCGGCATGCGGCTGGTGGAGTTCACCAACCGTGGGCCGGAAGCACCGGCGGTATTTACCCACTTGAGGCAATTCACCCGACAGCACTATCCCGATCTTTTGCTGGGAATAGGTACGATTTATACCCCCGCAGAAGCGGAATTATTTATTGGTTTGGGTGCCGATTTTGTGGTTCAACCCGTCACGGTTCCGGAAGTAGGCGAGGTTTGCAAACGCCACAACGTCCCCTGGATTCCGGGGGCCATGACACCGACTGAAATTTATCGGGCACTGGAACTGGGCGCTGAGGTCGTCAAAGTATTCCCCGGTGTCGCTTTGAAACCGGATTTTATCAAGGCATTACGCGGCCCCATGCCCAAGACGCCGCTCATGGTGAACGGCGGCATCGAACCTACGGAAGAAAGCCTGCTCGCGTGGTTTGAAGCAGGCGCTACGGCGTTGGGAATGGTCGCTCAACAGTTTTTTAAGGATAAAGAAATGCAGGATTTTGATTCGGTGCGGGTGAAAGTGGCGGCGTTGATGGCTGTGGCGCAAAAGGGGTAATCATGCAATCTTGACAGTCATTCATGTCAAACGTAATCCAAAGGCATTTGGATCAATTTGAGGAAATCACTTTACCACAATAAACCGTTGATATCCATACCTGTTCTTTTCATCCAAGACCTCCACAAAATACACCCCGCTTGCCCAGTCAACAGTTGAAACAGGAGCGGTATTGCCTGTAACTTCCTTTTAGTAAACAATCTTGCCGGTAGTGTCTTTAATGTTAAAACAATACCTGTTGCCAGCATTTTGGAATTCAATATTAAATTGATCGCGCACAGGATTGGGGAACAGTTTGATTCCAAATTGACCATCCGTTTCAGGGTTGTCGCTTGATGATAATAAAGTATTACAGTTAGAGACATAGTTCAATTCTATTTCGTCATCTTTATAGCACAAAAGCCGGGTGTCCACACCGTCAACTGCTGAATGACAAACATATTCACCGAGAAAAAAATAAGCGCAGGGGAAATCCGTTGGATCAAGTGGATCAGGTAAACGAGTCATTCCAGCCCCTTCAATAATCTGAAAGGGCAGCGGAAAAACCTCCACATTATCAGGATTATTGACAAACCGACAATGCTGAACAGCACGTTTAGCTCCTTCTATCATAAGTATGCCGGTACTGTCAACAACATAATTTACCATTACCATAATGCCAAATATGAAGCTCTCAAAAGTAATCGTATCCCCGGTAATGGCATCGAAATCGTAAATTTTCTGAAATTGTTGGGTATTGTGGTGGTAGGAATACACTTTATTACCATCTGCATAAGCGAATCGGAAACTTGTCGTGTGATCACGCGTATTAAAAACATTTATGGCTTTGCAAGGCGTTCCAGTTAGGATTGTATCTCCTTGCACGGCAAAATTGAATGTAGTTAACGAGCTCGGAATAAAACTAATGCCAGATTCCACGACCCATCTCTGGCCATCTCTGAGCCATGCGTTTTGTGCATTTGCAGGCGAAAAAATGATGACAAAAAAAGCAAGGGTGAGGTAAGTTCTCATAAGTTTTGATTTAAAATTAGGGTATTTTTACAAAACAATTGCTTCAATCCGATACGCATAAACCAATAGTGTCAGTCCTTTGACAATTGCTCAACCCTTTTCAGTAAATTTAACAATATGGCTACATCCGTCCGCGGATTCACCAGCGTCACTCGTAACCACGTCAGCCCCCGCAATTGCGTTTGCACGATATAAAAATGCCCGTCTTCAACAATTGCTTTTCGGATGCGCGCATTTAGCTGGTTGTTGGCTGCTGCATCGCCCGGGCCGAGGTAGCGAAAACACACGATGTTGCATTCGGGCTCAACCGCCAATTCAAAATTGGGGTGGTTTTGAATCAATCCCGCAAAAGTGGCGCCCAGGTCGTACATGCGCGTCACGAAAGTATCGAACAGCACCGTTCCATGGGTGCGCCAAAGCACATAAACCTTCGCGCCCATCATCACCTTTGTGCACTCGAACGTACGTCGGGCGAGGTTAAACCACTCCGGATCAGTGGCTTGTCCAAACAAGTATTGCGCTTTTTGATTGAACGTTTGATGGCTGTGCGCCCCGTTTTTAAAAACTAAAGCCGTGGTCACCGCAGGTGTGAGGAGCATTTTGTGAAAATCCATCACCACCGAATCGGCCAACGAAATGCCTTTCACCAAATGGCGGTATTTTTGGGAAAAGACCGAAGCTCCACCGTGCGCGCCATCCACATGAAACCAAAGGTTGTGCTTAGCGCAAAACGCAGCGATTGCTTCCAGGTCATCAAAAGAACCAGTGGACGTGGAGCAGGCGCTGCCCACCACGGCGATGACTTCCAAACCGCTGTCCATCGCATTTTGGTAGGATTTCTCCAGCAATTCCGTGCGCATTTGAAACCGGTCATTCACCGGAATTTTGATGATCCCTGCTTCGCCCCAGCCCATGATGCGCGCGGTGCGATCCACGCAATAATGCGCTTCTTCCGACACCATCAATGCCATTGGACGAACATTGCCTTCCTGCCAGACATTGGCTTCCGCCCGGATGCTGCGGGCCGCGAGCATGGCCGTCAGGTTGGCTAACGTGCCGCCGGAGGTCAGGAAGCCGTCTGCTTCCGGTCCAAAACCCATTTGTTTGGCCAAAGCGCGCACCACATTGACTTCGATTGCCGTGCCCGGAATACCCATTTCATAAACCCCCATCCCATTGTTGAGAAAATCGCCCAACAGGCCTGCCAAAGCAGCAATGGGCGCCGGCGGACTGATCTGATGCCCCATATAGCGTGGGTGGTGCAGTTGAACCGATTCGGTTAAAATCTCCTGCAATAGATCTACGGCGTCTCCACCCGGCGCCGCAGGGTCGAACTGCCAGCGTTCGAGCGCCTCGTCGGGTTGCCGCCAGGAGATGGCTTTTTCCGTCAGGCCGTGTTGCGTGTTGCTTAAATGGTTCGCTAAGGTATCAATCAGCCGATGTCCGGCTTCCCGAAAGGCTTCCGGGTCGTAAACTTGCGACAGTATATCTTCCATGATTCATTTGTTTTGAGTTGCAAGATTCATAATTCGGAAAAGATTTCTGAAATCTGGTCAGGAATAAATATCTTGCTCTTTCTAATTAGTGTCTGTCCATTTAGTCCTGTGTCTGCTCTTTAGAGTTCGAGAACAAGGCGTGTTTTGCCCTAAACTCCCGATTTTGGGGCAAAACATAACGCAGCTATCGGACTCTAAAGACAAACACTAATTAAAACGAAAACCATGACTTTTGAAGAATACCGCCGCCATGACGCAACTGCGCTGGCCGAACTCGTACGCACCCGCGCGCTGAAAGCTTCCGAAATCCTCGAACTCGCCATTGCGCGGTCGGAAGCAGTGAATCCGAAAATCAACGCCATTATCCATCCGACCTACGATCTGGCGCGGAAAATGGCGGATTCGATCACTCCGGACTTGCCATTTGCGGGAGTACCCCTGCTGATCAAAGACCTGCTGATGGAGGTGGAAGGTCTGCCCATGCACCAGGGTTGCCGGGGTTTTAAGGGTTATGTTTCCAAACAGGACAGTTATGTGGTCGGAAAGTACCGCCGCGCCGGCATGTTGTTTCTCGGCAAGACCAACCTGCCGGAATTCGGTTTGACGCCTTTCACGGAACCGGAACTTTACGGCCCCACGCTCAATCCCTGGGATCTCACCCGTACGACCGGCGGCTCCAGCGGCGGTTCGGCAGCGGCGGTGGCGGCAGGCATTACGCCGATTGCCACAGCCAACGACGGCGGCGGCTCCATCCGCATTCCGGCTTCCTGTTGCGGGCTTTTTGGGCTCAAACCCAGTCGCGGGCGGGTCAGCCTGGGCCCGGTGGCCGGAGAGCTCTGGAGTGGTGCCGTTTCGGAAGGCTGCGTCAGTCGTTCGGTGCGCGACAGTGCGGCCCTGCTCGACTTGATTCAAGGTGATGGGTTGGGAGAACTGTACCTTACGCAACGGCCCGGCCGGCCTTACGCGGAGGAGGTTCAAGCCACGCCGCCACGCCTGCGCATTGGTTTTGCCACCACGCATACGCTGGGGCAACAAACAGAACCAGAATGCATTGCCGCCGTGCAACACACTGCAAAATTGCTGGAATCGCTGGGCCACGAGGTGGAGGAAGTCCCCCTCCCCTATCGCAAAGAAGACCTGACCAAAATTTTCGTGATGATGGTTTTCGGGGAAGCTGCTGCCGACGTCGGGGAGTTGGAATTGTTCCTGGGCCGCAAAGCAAGGCCATCGGATGTGGAGCAAAGTACCTGGGCGCTCTACCTGCTGGGGCGGGCATATTCCGCCTTGGACTTTGCATTAGCCAAGCGCCAGTGGAATGAAATCGCGCGGCGAGCCGCCGCCTTTCACGAACGATACGACCTGTTGCTGACGCCTACCCTCGCCATGAAACCTTTCGTTACCGGTGCCCTGCAACCGACCAAACAGGAACGGTTGTTAATTCGCATCATCAGCACGTTTGGATTAAAAGGGTTGCTGCGCGCCAACGTGGACGAATTGGCAGAAAAAATATTTGCCTTCATCCCCTTCACGCCTTTGGCCAATATGACCGGGCAACCTTCCATGTCGGTTCCATTGTACTGGACGGAAGACAGCCTTCCGGTGGGGAGTATGTTTACCGCAAATATCGGGCGGGAAGATTTGTTGTTTCAGTTGGCGGGGGAGTTGGAAAAGGCGCAGCCGTGGTTTGAGCGGATGCCAGTGATTTGAGTGGTTATTGGTGGGGCTTACTCCATATGTGGTTACTTCTTCCAACATCAGCCACGTTGAAAGAATACGTGATAGCCAGGAAACAGGAGCCACCACGCTGTTTCTTTTCTACAATTTGTGGGCTGAATGCCGAAACGTCTCACTGGGGAATAATTTATAGAAACCTAATGATAAAAACCCCGACAGGGGTTGAACGTGAATAGACGCGGGGTATTGGTTGGCAACCCTGACAGGGGTTGAATGAAAAATAAGTTTAAAGGTTGAGATAGATACACCGCAAATAGGGCATTATATTCAACCACTTTACGGTTGCCCACGCTACCGACGCATTTCCCTACCTCTGATTGCATCCGAGGCTATTCACATTCAATCCCTTCGGGATTTCACCCGTACACCGGGATAGAATGAAAGCGGCGAGCAACCGCGATTCTGATGTCGGTAGAAAATCGAATTGTCCCGTTTTGTGCCGTAGGTACGTAATATAGCCTCAATATTGCGTACCTACGGCACGCTAACCCATACGAAATGCTCCGGGTTTCGCCGATCCGGAGATCGGCGGTACAAAGTCACGATTTACACGAAATCATTCTGTGTATCCTTTGGCGCATGCACATCTTCGGGGAATTTCCCGCAGCGGCCACCCCACCGGCTTTTCCAATGTTCGCGTTCTTCCGCCGTCATGTTCGCCCAGCGATCGGCCATTTTTTGCTTCCAGTAGTGGTGTCGAGGCCCGCCGCCCCAGCCACCGCCGGGTCGAAAACCACCGGTCAGCAAGCGTGACAAGACCAATAAACCTAAGGATTGCCCTAAACCAAGCACCGGCAATCCGAATATACCGGGCATGAGCGCATTCCACAACAGCATGGTCGCAAAACTTGCGGCCACCAAAAAGAACGCGCCGAAAAACATGAATTTTAAGACTTTAAAAGCTTTGAACCCTTTCATTTTTTTGATTTTAATCGTTCAACCATTCGTCGTACAATGCGCGGAGTTGTTCGCGCAGTTCCAGCACTGCATAGCGTTTGCGTGTCAGCAAGGTGTTCACCGGCACGCCGGTTTTTTCGGCAATCGCTTTAAACGGAATGCCTTCCAGTTCGTGCCAGACAAAAACATCGCGTTGCGCTTCGGGCAGGGTGTCAAGGGCTTCTTCGAGGGCTTCCAGCAACGCTTCCCGGAAAAGCGTGGCTTCGGCATCGTTGAAATCCGGCGTTAACAAGCTGTCTAACAGGTACAAATCCGCGCGATCTTCAGAACCTTCTACCGTCGGCACCGTCAATTCCTGCATCAGCACCGGCTTTTTCTTCCGGTAGCGGTCGGTGATCTTATTGCGGGCCACCGCAAACAACCAGGCCGCGAACTGCTCCACCGGTTTCATCAGGCGCTCCATTTCTGACAACTCATAAAAAACATCCTGCACGATGTCTTCCGCATCTTCTAATCGCGGCACCCGGAGGCGCACAAAAGACAGGAGCCTGCCGCTTTCTTCGCGGAAGACCTCGCTGATTTTGCTGCGCCTTTCAGTGGCGTTGTCCGGTATTGCAGATGCTGTTTTCGACTCCATACAATTAGGGAGACGAACGAGTGGTAGGGATATTTTAAAAATTGTGGTTATTTTTTAAAATCGGCTTTGGAAAAAACAGGCGCCATCCTGAAATCTATTCCAGAATAGCTCATGTAAAATTTACAACCAAATAATATCCAATCAGTTGAGAATTATCTTTTTTAAAATTCGTTTTCCATTTGATTGAATGGTGAGGTGATAATTGCCACGGGCAATGTCCCGAAGATCAAAAGCAAATTGGTTCTCGCCTTTAGATAAGATCAGGTTTTCACCTAACCGCTTTACTAATCTCCCTGTTCCATCGTAAAGATCAATAGATGTTTTTTCTTCTTTTTGAACAAAGAAAGACAAGTAGATTGCATCTTTAGCAGGATTTGGGTAGAGTAGGAAGCTAGTGCCCTCATCCAAAACCGCATAATTTTCTTGAGGAAAAATGATTCGTTTAACCGTAAATTCATCCGATCGTGCCTGTAATTGCCCATCATTACCTTCGATTGGTTCCATGACTAAAGTGGCGGCAAAAACACCCTCGATGTATAATTGATCCCCAACTAATTCCCAATCAGCAGGCTCCGTTTCAGCCATATTGAAGAAATCCATCGGGCTTGCATAGGAGACCGCCAAGGTTGTCACATGTTCAGGCAAATTGTTGATCTGCGCGGCTTTGATGCCATCCAGAAAAAGGGACCCTTCTTTGATTTCGACATTGGGGTTCAAATTGTCGCCCATGATTGCACGCGGGCCATCATCTACACAATCCCACTACCAGTTATCTGATTGTTGAAGCGTCATGTGCCCGCAGCAAGCGTTTATCATACTCCCATTTGGCCCAACAGGCAGCGCGGTTATTTCATAGCACCTTGGAGGATTCGTAACGTTTTGCTGATCCCATTTGCATAAAATTAGTTTGGCCTGTGCTGAATAGGTCATGCTTAGCAAAGCGAGCACAAGGAAAAAAGTAGTCCGTTTCATAACAACAATTTCAAGGTTAATAAAATACTATTGATGTTTTGAATTAAACATCAATCAAAATGATCCTCAACGTATTGTGTCTGAAAATAGTGTTTGAAGTAAGCGTGTGCAAGTTGCAAAAAAATGAGGTTGTCAAGACCTTCTTCATTTTTACAACAACATTAAGTTTGAAAAACGAAACGGCGTTGCTTCCGATTTGGAAACAACACCGTTCTATATCTATTATTGTTATCCTGATTAATTATTACCCCCTGGAGGAGGCGAAGGCTGGCAATCAAATTCTCGAACGGTCATACTACATGGGCATCCTCCATTGCATTGAAACGTGACAGAGCCGTTATGAATAGTGCCACTGGGTGTACAGGAGCATTCACCATTACAAGATATGGTATAACATTTATCAGGAGCATCTCTGAAAAAAGAAACCTCTTTTACAAAAATAACTTTACTGCTTTTACCTTCATCATTTGAAATTTCGATAAACATAGCTGTTTGATTATCAGCTTCAAGGAAGTTGAAATTAATAATATGGAAATCAGCCCTTGATTTAAACAATTGAATTACTGAAGGTTTAATAGCCTCTTTCAACGCCCCGATTGACTCCGAAATCCAAACACCATTTGGTGAAATAATTTCTTGAATATTTTGTTCTTGCATTTCTTCTATTTTAGGATAGATATCTTTAGAACATGCAAATGCTAATATGCTAATAAAAATTAGCGTAATTTTGGAAAACAAGTTCTTAAAGTTCATCACTTTTTTTTAAAAAATTATCCTTTTTTTATTTAAGATGGCTTCAGGAATCCCCATCACTGATATTGGTAGTTATTAAAAAATGTCTCTAAGAACTTATACTGATATAGTCAATTGTCTAAATGCATCCTAATTAATAAATAGACATTTACTAGCTAATTAACAGCATACTGCACTAATGTGGTAGATGCTCCTTGTTGCAAACGCCCCCGCAATGTTTGTGTTTGAAAATAGTGTTTGAAGTAAACGTGTGCAAGTTGCAAAAAAAAATGAGCTTGTCGAGCCCATATTCATTTTTACAAAAACATTAACACCAATCTCTCTTTTCGTCCATCAAAATCCACCGTTCGTCGGAAAATGAAAAAAAACGAAAAAAAATCAGGAAACTTTTGAACCGCCGAAAGTTTCCGCTGTTATTCAGCAAACAAAAAGTAGAAGTAAGCATGTTTGGAATGGAGCAGATATTATCGAAGTGCGAGCAGTATTTTATGCGTAACGGACTGAAAAGCACGACGATGGATGATGTATGCCGGTTCATGGGGATTTCTAAAAAAACCCTTTATCAATTCATTGAACAGAAATCCGATCTCATCCACCGAATTGTGCAAAGGCGGGTTCAGGAAGAGCAACAAATGGCTAAAGCCATCCTGATCGAATCAGAAAATGCTATTGACGAGTTGATGCGCATCAGCAGGCATGTGCATGAAAAATTACAACAAACGGCACCAAGCATTTTATATGATCTTCAAAAATACTACCACCGCAGTTGGGAATTGATGGAGCAACACCGCAAAGATTTTGTGGTGGGAATGATCAAAGCCAACATCGAACGTGGCATGAAAGAAGGGCTTTACCGGAACGATCTTCAGACGGACCTCGTTACAGCGATTTTTTCATGTGCTTTAGCAGCCATGGTTGATGAAGGTTTTTATGCCGGAAATGAGTACAAACCATCAGAAGCCCATCGGGTTTTTATTGATTACCATATTCGGGGCATTGCTTCGGAAAGAGGGATGGAGCTGTATGAGGGGTATTTGAGGATTTGAGCGCGGGCAGAGCCGGTAGGGTGCGCCCCTCGCGGTCGCCCAAACACCCGAAATGATTTGAAGATTCGAGGATTTGAGAACAGAACGAACAACGCTCAACGCTCAACCCTTCACAAACCACCCAGACCAATTTAATACCGATAATAAAAGCACTCATTCAACTTTAACATAACAATTTATGCGCACCAGATTTTTCCCGATCACCCTGCTGTTGTGGAGCCTGCTGACTCTGCTGACAGCACAACTAAGCGCGCAATCTCAAAGCTTCAGCCTGAAACAGGCGGTGGAATATGGTTTGGCCAACCACAACTCTATCCGAAGCGCGCGCATGGACGTCCCTTATGCCGAAGCGGAAATCAAGGAATACAAAGCGATTGGAATGCCCAAATTGGAGGGCAACATCAGCTACCAGTATTTTCTTGAACTGCCCGTTTCTTTTTTGCCCGACTTCCTCACCCCAGCGGTGGAGAATACGCTGCTGAATTACGACCTGATCACCGAGGACCAACTGACGCCTTCTAACGGAGGCTTGTTCCCCGCGCAATTCGGTACCAACAACAGCCTATCGGCCAGCCTCAATTTCAGTGCGTTGATCTTCGACGGCGCTTATTTTGTCGGGTTGAAAGCCATAAAAGGCTTGCGCGAACTACGACAGGTGCAGATCGGCATCCCCGAACAGGATGTGGCTTACAACATCCGCAAAGCTTACCTTGCGGTGTTGGTCACCCGCGAAGGCACGGCGTTGGTGAACAAAAACATCACCAATTTAGAAAAACTGCTTGGCGAAACCCGCGAAATCTACAAAAATGGTTTTGCGGAACTGCTGGATGTGGACCGGCTGGAATTGTCGCTTGCCAACCTGCAAACCGAGCAGGAAGTGCTGCAACGCCAGGAGCAAACAGCGATTACCCTGCTGAAGTTTCAAATGCAGTACCCCATCAGCCAACCCCTGGAGTTGACAGATAAAATTGCAGATATGCAGATGGAAGTAGCCGACCCGGCACTGAGCGGCACCTACCTTTTCGACAACCGCGTCGAATACCAGGTACTCAAAAAAAGTTTTTACCTGAACGAGCTGAACATTGAACGCTTCCGCAAATCGTATTTCCCCTCGGTGGTAGGCTCGGCCTCTTACAGCCAGTCTTTGCAACGCAACAAACTATTCGACGGCGATGAAGCTGGCTTTTTCCCCACTTCCTTAATGGGTTTGCACATCAACGTTCCGATTTTTGATGGGTTCGACCGCAGGAGCAAGATCCAGAAAGCCTCGATTGACCGGGACAAAATTGGCCTGCAAATCAGAGACTTCGAACAAGTGATGGCTTTTCAGATCGAATCGTCGCGCATTGCTTACCTGAATGCGAACGACCGCCTGAAAGCGCGGCAAAAAACCCTGGAACAGGCAGAACGCATCTTCAATACCACTCAAATTAAGTGGCGGGAAGGCGTGGGCTCCAGTTTTGAGGTCACCAATGCCGAGCGCGAGGTGTATACCGCGCAAGCCAACCTGCTGAATGCCTGGTACGACCTGGCAAATGCAAAAATGGATCTGGAAAAGGCGATGGGCGTGAAGTAATAGCCCCCCAACCCCTCCTTCGACTGCCGCTCAGGCGGCAAAAGGGGGAGTTGTCACGATAGAGGTAACACCTTTTAGAAAGGTGTCACCTCAATTAATCAAAAACTTACAATCAATTAGAATAACCGTTATGAAAAGGACTATCCTATTTTCTATAATCGCCCTTGCTTTTTCGGCCTGCACGTCAGGCAGCGGCGATGACCTCGCCTCTAAAAGGGCGCAATTGGCTGCTTTTCAGACCCAAAAGAACGAACTGGAAGACAAAATTCTGCAATTGGAGGCCGAAATCGCTAAAATGAGCGAAGGTACCGTACAGCGCGAAATCGCCAAAGCAGTGACTTTGGAAACGCTCCAGACTTCTCCGTTTTCTCACTACATCGAGGTGCGCGGGAACATCGAGGCGAAGCAAAGCCAGAGCGTGAATGCCGGAATGCCCGGTCAGTTGAAAAAGGTCTATGTAGTAGAGGGCCAACAAGTGTCGAAAGGGCAGTTGATCGCCGAAGTAGACGCCACTTCCATGCGGCAATCCATGCGGCAATTGGAGATCAATATTGAAACGGCCAAGACCGTGTACGAACGCCAGCAAAAACTGTGGGAGCAAAAAATTGGTAGCGAAATCCAGTACATCCAGGCCAAATCGGGCTACGAGTCGCTCGTTCTACAATTGGCTTCCGTGAAAGAGCAGTTTAAATACGCCAGAATTACTGCCCCGATTGGTGGCACGGTTGATGCGGTGTATCTGAAAACGGGTCAATCCGTGGCACCGGGAATGCCGGTTGTGAACATCGTCAATACGTCTGACCTGCGCGCAGTAGCCAAAGTTCCGGATTCTTACTCAGATAAAGTGCGTGAAGGGTTGTCGGTAAAAATTATGCTGCCCGACACCAAAGATACCATCAACAGCAAAATCATTCTGGTGAGCAAGGCCATCAACCAAATGTCCAGAACCTTTACGGTAGAATGCGCGGTGCCCGCAAGATCAAACATCAAGCCCAATATGTATGCGGTCGTTTCGATCAACGACCAGAACCTGAGCAATGCACTCATCGTGTCGGAAAACATCGTTCAGTCGGACGAAAAAGGCAAGTTTATCCTGATTGCGGTCGAAAAAGACGGCAAATCCCGGGCAGAAAAACGCTACGTGGTGACCGGATTGTCGTACAACGGCAAAATCCAGATCAAATCAGGTCTCAACGCCGGTGAAAAAATTATTTCGATGGGCTACCAGACGGTGACGGACGGACAGTTGCTGACGCTTTAGGTTAGCCCCCTAACCCCCAAAGGGGGGAATTCGTTGTTCGTTGTTCGTTGTTCGTTAGCGTCAGGATGGATTGAAAGGGATATTCCTAACATAGTTTCTTACGACACGATCATCGCTTATTGTCGCATCATCGTTGTCCCCAACGAACAACACTTAACGAACAACGATTCTGACACCAAATCGGCCAATTTTCATTAGTACGGCTCAAAATCCCCCTTGGGGATTGAGGGCTAAAACACACCTATATGGATTTCCTAAAACATATAAAAGAATTCAAGCCTACCAGTTGGTCCATCAACAACAAAACCAGCGTGTATATCTTTACGATACTCATCACGCTGACGGGGCTTTCCATTTTCATCAGCATTCCCAAAGAGCAGTTTCCCGACGTGGTGATTCCGACGATTTTCGTTTCGACGATTTATCCGGAAGGTGCGAACCCGGAAGACATTGAAAAGCTCATCACCAAACCCATTGAAAACCAGCTTAAATCCATCAACGGCGTCAAGCGCGTAACGAGTCGCTCGGTTCCGAACCTTTCTTTGGTCACCGTTGAATTCAACACCGACGTGGAGACTGCCGAAGCCAAACAAAAGGTAAGCGACGCGGTGGATAAGGCCAAAAACGACCTGCCTACCGACCTCGACCAGGATCCCCAGATTCAGGAAGTGGACATTTCGGAGCAACCCATCATGCAGGTGAATATTGTGGGCGATTTGCCGCTGACGCAATTGAACAAATACGCTAAAGACCTGGAGGATAAGATTGAAGGTCTCAAAGAAATCACCCGGGTAGATGTCATCGGCGCACCCAAGCGCGAAATTCAGGTGAATATTGATTTGTACAAAATGCAAATGTCGGGCTTTTCTTTTTCCGACATTGAAAGCGCCATTGCCGGCCAGAACGTAAACATTTCGGCAGGGGAATTGCGCATCAATGAATTGCGGCGCACGCTGCGGGTCATTGGCGAGTTCAAGAACATGAGCGATATTGAGAACATCATGGTGCGTTCATTCCGGGGCAATGCCGCTTTTTTGAGAGACATCGCTACGGTGACTGACGGGTTTGAAGAAAAACAGGATTTTGCACGCCTTGACGGCAAAGCGGTCATTACCCTCAGTGTCATCAAACGCGCAGGCCAGAACCTAATTGGCGCATCCGAAAAAATTGTGGCCATCACGGACGAATACCAACGCACCAAGCTGCCACCGGGCGCAGGCATCACGATCACCGGCGATACAGCCGATCAAACCAAAGTGCAGCTCAATGACCTGATCAATACCGTCATTCTGGGCTTTTTGTTCGTTTTCTTTATCCTGCTGTTTTTTATGGGACTGGAAAGCGCTTTTTTTGTGGCTTTGGCAGTACCGTTGTCCACCATGCTTGCTTTCCTCTTCATGCCTTCGCTGGGTTTCACGCTGAACATCATGGTTTTGTTCTCGTTGCTGCTGGCGTTGGGGATTATTGTGGACGACGCCATTGTGGTCATTGAAAATACGCACCGGATTTTTCATCAGCATCCGGAGATTGACATCAAAACGGCAGCCAAAGCGGCGGCGGGTGAGGTGTTTGCCCCGGTATTGGCAGGTACCCTGACCACGATTGCGCCGTTTTTCCCGTTGCTTTTCTGGCCGGGCATTGCCGGTAAGTTCATGAAGTTTCTGCCGATGACCCTAATCATCACCTTGTTTGCATCCTTGTTCGTCGCCTTCATCATGAACCCCGTTTTTGCGGTGGATACCATGAAACGCGAAGATGCAGTTAGGAAATCGAAATTTCGGAGAACGTTGCGCCCCATGGCTATTTTCGGCGTTTTGGCCCTGATTTCTTATTTGGCGGGCAGTCTGCTGATGGGGAACTTAGCCATGGTTTTAGTTTTTTCGGTACCTTTATACATCTTCATCATCCAACCCGTTGCAGAAGGATTCCAGTTAGGGGCATGGCCAGCTTTCATCCGCGGCTACCGAAATGTGTTGAATTTCCTGGTCAACCGCCGGGGTATGCCTTATGTGGCTATTTTCAGCACGGTGGTGTTGTTGTTCCTGTCCATCGGTTTATTTGTTGCCTCCAATCCCAAAGTGGAATTTTTCCCGGAAGGGCAACCCAATTTTGCGTTTGTCTATTGTAAATTGCCGGTAGGAACCGATGCCAGCGTAACCGACTCGTTGACCAAATTGATCGAAAAGAAGGTGTACGAAGTCATTGGGCAAAACAACCCGAACGTCAAATCGGTGATCACCAACGTCGGCATCGGCGCAGGCGACCCGATGGATCCCGACCGCGTTGTGACGCCGCACAAGAGCAAGGTGGCCGTGGCTTTCGTTCCGTTCGAAAAGCGCCGCGATTTCAATACCGCTGAAACCCTGAATAAAATCAGGGAAAACATCAAAGGCATCCCGGGCGCTGAAATTTCTGTGGAAAAAGAACCCAGCGGCCCGCCCGTAGGCAAGCCGATTACCGTTGAAATTGGCGGCGACGACTACGAAACCCTGGCAGGGATTCAGACCGAAGTGATTAATAAAATTGCAGCCGCAGGGATTGAAGGCATTGAAGATTTGCGCTCCGACCTCGTGCGCAACAAGCCGGAAATCCTGATCAAGGTGGATGTGCCCAAAGCGCAGGCCGACGGATTGAGCAGTGCCCAGATCGTGTTAGACATCCGAAAAGCGCTTTTTGGTTCGGAAGCCTCCAAGTTCCGCGACGCTGAAGAAGATGAAGATACGCCCATTATGGTGCGCCTTGATCCGGTTTACCGCGACCGACTGGAGGACTTGATGAACATGGAAATTGCCTTTATGGATATGGGTTCGGGCATGTTCAAACAAGTTCCGATTTCCGCTTACGCTACCATTGAATACACCACAACCTTCACCGGCATCAACCGCAAAGGCTTCCGACGGGTGGTGACGTTGGGCTCGAATGTGTTGGGCGGTTACAATGCCAACGAAATTGTAGGGCAAATCAACCAGGTCATTTCTACCCTCGATTTGCCGGAAGGCTACGACGTGAAGATGACCGGCGAGCAGGAAGACCAGGCGGAAACCACCGGCTTCCTTGGTTCGGCGTTCCTCGGCGCACTGGCGCTAATGTTCCTGATCATGGTGACGCAGTTTAACAGCGGCTCCAAACCGTTCATCATTTTTTCAACCGTTTTGTTCAGCCTCATCGGGGTGTTCCTCGGGCACGCCATCACCGGCATGACCATGTCCATCATCATGACCGGGGTCGGGATTTTTGCCCTTTCGGGAATTGTGATCCGAAACGGGATTCTGCTGCTGGAATTTGCGGACGTGTTGCAACAACGCGGCGTCCCATTCCGGGAAGCCATCATCGAAGCCGGTACCACCAGGATCACGCCGGTATTCCTGACGGCCATCTGTTCCATCGCAGGGTTGATTCCGTTAGCCATCGGCTTGAATATGAGTTTCTCCAGCCTGCTGACCACCGGGCATGCACATTTTTACCTCGGCGGCGACAACGTTGCGTTCTGGGGCCCACTGGCGTGGACGATGATTTTTGGTCTGATTGTAGCCACCTTCCTGACGTTGCTGGTGGTGCCTTGTATGCTGTATGCTTATGAAAGCTTCCGCAAAGGGGTATCGAACGTGCTCGGCCGTAGCCTTGTACGCAAGAAAGAACCGCAGGTAGAAGAATACCTATCAGAATAACGCAACAGCAAGACCTCTTTCTGAACCGGAATTTATGATTAGCGGTCCTGCGACTTGGAGTTGCAGGACCGCTTTTTTGTCTATTCCAGCACCACAAACTTCTGCAATGGCAATGGCCCCCGCTCTGATTGGACGGACAAAAAATAAATACCCGCTGACAAGCCGCTTATGGCCATGCCCGCCACGCCGCCATTAAATTCCAGCATGTCCTGTTTCACTAGCTTGCCCAGCGCGTCATAAATCCGTACCGAGGTTCGGTGCAGCCCGGGTTCCCCAGTTTCTACCGACACCCGATCGCGGGCAGGGTTGGGATAAATGTTCAGGGCCTCCCAAAGTGGCAGCGCCTCCTCCACCCCCACCACCAACTCACAAGGTGGCGCAGGCGTTTCCCCCTCCACCAAAGGCCCAAGGCGGTAATTGGGAAAATGCGGCATACTCCGAAACATCGGATAAGGCAATTGAATAGCGTGCTGCTCCACGCCACAAGCCAACCCTGGCTCATCCGGATAGTGGATGACGTGAATGACGTCACAACTGTTGCAATAGCAGTACATGCGGCAGTCGGGGCCTAATTGAAGCCGTTCAAACCAGGTTTCAAACGGCGAAACGTATCCATCATATTCTGCCACTACCTGCACACTACCTGCAATGTCTTCCACTTCCGTATCGAACTGCATCATCGTTTCTGAAGTGGTGATGTAGAGATAGCGGGAATTCGGGGAAAACGCCGCGCCGCCCACCGGGTAATCGTCGTTTTCAATGGGGATATACTGAAAATTGCTCAACAAACCCGTGCTGCGGTCAAAATCATATAAATGGATGCCGTCTATCGGGGAATAATTGACATATTTACTGCCATCGGGGGAGAAGTTGGCTTGACCGGAACCTTGGCCTAATCGCGTAGAAGAATCCCCTATTGTTTGTAAAAAAGGCCCATGTAGTCCAGTTTCGTCTAACAATAAATGATAATGTTTGTTAGATAAATATTCTCTGGTGAAAATCCACCAACTTTCACCATTTGCATGTTTTACTGCGGTCAATTCTCCAAAATTAAGAGTATCTTCAATTACTGGTTCGTTTTTAATGATAACTCGTCCCAAACCCTCATTAGCATTCATGTCTATTTCGGTGACATACAATACATTAGTTAAAACATCGAAAACAGGGTTTGTTACATATATGATTCCTAAATGCAGTAAGTAATACTGATTAGAACTACTTGGACTTGGAAGCGCTAAGACACTTTGGCGACCTGCCGTATATCCGCCTAACGATCCGTCGCATTGAGCTGAGTGTACTTGTCCCGGATTTAAATTGTTTCCATTTTCCATCAACCCATGATTGGCATTTGCTATTTGACAACCATTTGTATAAAACGCAAGATCGCCCGTAGCACTACTCATTATTGCTACGCTACCAAAAAGGCTTAGCAAGAGATTTCTACTTCCAGTTATAACGGTAGATTCATTAAAATCGAGAAAAGAGCCTTCAATTCCAGGAATCGTATCGTTATAATCATAGCCAAAAAGCCAGATGTAGTCATGTTTTTGAGCAATCAACTTAGCACTGAAAATAAAAAGCATGATGAGAAAGAAGTATTTCTTTTTCATGACCAAATATGTTAACAGGCGATAACCGACAAGGAGGCTATCGCCTGAGTGATTGAAGGAATAATGTTATCTGACTACGGAAAACTTGGCCGCGGGCAATGTAAGGTTTTCTCCTTCTACTTGCAGAAAGTAGATGCCCGGCAAAAGATCGTTTACGTCAAATGAAGCAGTACCGGATTCCAAAGCTAATGTCGCAGTCTTCAGCTTTTTGCCAAGTACATTGTAAATCACCACATCCACTTGCGTTGTCTCTTTGAGATTGGTTGTTAATGCAATCCAGTCAGCCGCAGGGTTAGGATATAGGCTAATCGAAGGCAATGCTGCCGGCGACGGCTGGCGGCGCAAAGGCACAGCAATGGTACACAAGACGGAGTCTTCGTAAGTGGTGTCTGGAGCAACCAAAGCGTACAGGCTGCGCGCAAAATAAACCGCTTGCCCCCCTTCCAACGGGCACATTGTGGCGATGGCCAGCAGGGTATTTTTTTGGGTATTCGTGAAGGTATCTATACCCGAAGCAATGGAATTAAAAAACAGGCGGTTGACAATCTGAAGCATTTCGGCGGGCGTCTCCGTCGTCGTAATGGCGTCGTTATCCGTTTTTAGTGCGGCAAGGCCGGCTTCTGAGTCTTCCAAAATCCGAATCCCAAGCGTATCTAAGGAGAAACCAATAGCCGATGCAGCGGCAACAATCGCTGCTTTCAACCCCAGCAGGCTGTCCGCTTCGGCTTCTGTGGAAGCGGTGTTGGCCTGAATACTGAGGCTGAGTAAGGCTTCAAATTTTGTTACCAACAGGCTATCGTACGCTGCGAGGTCTTCCAGGTCTTTTTCTGCGGGTATCAACACCGCTTGAGCATCTTTTTCCACGGCATAAAAATCAGCCCATTCGCTGCTGGTTGCTTCGATCAGGAAGGTATCCATTGCCGTATTGGCTGCCGGTTCGTATTCCTCTTCCTGAATGCTCTTGTACAAATTGTAAGCTCCGCTCCAGCGTTGTTCTGTTTCATAAAGCGAAGAGGCAAAAGTGCCTCGGGCTAACTTTTTCCAAAGTTCGTCGTCTTCCGGCTCAAAAGGAATCCAGCCGATGCCGTTGGGGCAATCGTTGCTGGATGGGCAGGTATAGGAAGAACCACCTTGATTGACAAACCACTGGTTAGTTGGCTTATTATTGGTGGGTAGAAAATCCGAATCATCATTGCTATCCACAAAAAACTTAGATTGCTCAATTATAGAGTTAAATGTCAACACATGCCTTGCCTGTACGCCTGCGGAGGCTGCGTCTTCCGTCCAGCGGTTGCCATGGTGGATTTGCAATCCGATAGAGGCGTCTATTGGTGCGCCCAAAGCGTCGTATTCGCCCAATTGCAGGCCAATGTAGTGGTCTTTGAATTCGTTGCCGCGGAGCAAGGAGCCTTCGTTCAGCCCAAAAAACTGGATGCCAAGTTCGGTTTCATCCATGATGTTGCAGGTTACATTGCTGCTTGTGGAGTTGGCACCGAAAATCCCCTTTGTTTCGGTAAAGGAGACGGCGTCCGGTCCGATCATTTCATTGCAACTCACTAAGGGTTTCCAGGAACCCAAAAAACGAATGCCATCGTATTCGACATTGTCATCTGCCATAAAAATGGTATTGTTGACTATTTTGATAAAACTGCCTGAAGTAACCTGAATGCCGGTACGGGCATTCGACAGGGCAATGAAATTATCCAGAACTTTGTAAACACCCTCAAATCCGATCGGGGTTTCATTTATCCGTATTCCGATGGCATCCGGAAGCGTACCCACTTCATCCATAGATATATCGTTGTTTTGGATGGTAGCGTAACTTGGTATGTTTTCCAGCAAATGAATACCTGCCTGAGAAGCTTCTATTACATTATTATAAATATTGAAGCGCCCACTAAAGTTCACCCTCACTCCGTAAATAACATTCGTCATATAGTTGTCTGTAACTGTCAGGCGGGTTCCGGAGCAACTAATTGCACCGAAGCAGTTAATAAATGTTGGAGCATAGTCTTTGCCTAAGCCTTTTTGCTGAAAAAGCCGTTGACCAGTTGAACCGCCGGTGGTGCGAATAGCATAACCTGAGCCCGGAGTGCCAGCAGTTACGATGTTTTCAAAGCTGTTGTAATTGCAAACTACATTACTTTCATAAGAAAGGATGCCGTTGCGCAGGTTTTTGAAATGGTTTTTTAATGTTTTATTAGGCGCTGAAATATCAATAGCCGAAAGGTTGGAGAGTGATATCCCTGTTAGTCCTTTTTGGCCTGCATAAGGTGGCAACAGGCCGCCTTCTGTTAAAAAAGTATTGTTGGACAAGCGGGTAACATTTACAGCGCCAAATTCATTCTTGCTTTGGGCACGAAGACTGATCAGGTTATTGATAAAATCCGTATTCGCTATATTCAGTGTTGACCCTGCCCAGGCGAATATCGCATCTTTGCCATCCCGTATAGTGCAATTAATAACCACCAATTCGCCGCCTGGTTTGACTTCAATAGCATCCCACATGGCTTCGCAGCCATAAATTTCTACGTTGATCAGGGTAAGTTTTTGGCCGTTCAATACAATGATTTTTGCGTTTTCTTTCATAATGATGGTCCCTGGAGCAATAAAGGATCGAAAACAATAGTCTTCATCAACAATTAATGTACCGTCAATTACAAGATTATCCATCTGGCACTCATTCTCATTCACGCAGCATACCTCAACGAGAGGAGCGTCCGGGTCAACGATGCTTTGCTGAGCTTCCGATACCTCAACTGTACCTTCAATGATACCAAAATCGCCTAAGAGAACTATATTACCTGCAGCATCACCTGAACCAGGAACACCAACAACACCTGCTTCTACTGAAACCGGTACGTTTCCTGAGAGAGGTAATGTCTCCTCACTAAGTCTAAGTTGAAAATAATAAATCTTGGTTTCGTTCGCCGCAAAAGATGCAGTTCTGTCTATTTTTACATAGGTAAGTGGCGGGAATTCTTCAGTATAAGGCGTTCCAAAACCTGGAGCGGTACATATTTCCAGTGTTGACTCTACAAATGCAATGGTAATTTCTACTGTAGCAGCAGCGCCTAAATTTTTGACCTCTGCTGTAAATTCGATGCACCCGCAGTAACGATTATCCAACGTATTCGAATTGTTACTTAACGACACGTCTATGACAGGCGTAAATACCGGGGTAGAAGCAGTTGCGTGATTAGTCATGAGTAAGCAGGAAAAAAGTAAAAGAGTGATCAGGTAGACGGTAGACGGTAGACGTCTCCCAGATTGCAAGGCAATGCGTTTGGTTTTTTCATAATTATTAGAAATTTGGTTAAATGACTGTCTCTTATACACATCTGACGCTGCCGACGAATAGAGAGGTGTAGATCTCGGTGGTCGCCGTATCATT
>ENA-ORBV01000768-ORBV01000768.1-microbial-mat-metagenome-genome-assembly--contig:-NODE-768-length-73192-cov-9.884483_pt1 | contig 73192 bp, 67 predicted proteins | sample MGYA00237777_ERZ505514 | MGnify/ENA primary metagenome ERZ505514 (study PRJEB26160, sample SAMN06269048) | microbial mat metagenome | isolation source: Oligotrophic lake microbial mat | place...
GCACCGTCGACCTGCGCCGCACCAGTGATCATGTTCTTGATGTAGTCAGCATGACCCGGCATATCCACATGCGCATAGTGGCGCTTGGTGGTCTCGTACTCAATGTGCGCGATCGAGATCGTGATACCACGAGCCTTCTCTTCCGGCGCCTTATCGATCTGATCGAACGGCGTATACGTCGCCAACCCCTTACCTGCCAACGTCTTAGAAATCGCAGCCGTCAACGTCGTCTTCCCATGGTCAATATGACCCATCGTCCCAATATTCACATGGGGCTTCGTACGCTCAAACTTGGCCTTGCTCATCGCAGTCTCCGTTGTGGGTAATCGTTTGGGGTTGTCAAAGAACGTTGCGAGTGTAGCGGGTTGCGCTATCTCTCCAACAGGGGTCTTACTCGCCGCGAACTCGCTTGATGATCTCGGTGGCGATGTTGGTCGGCACTTCCATGTACAGCGCGAACTGCATCGTGTACGTGGCGCGGCCCTGGGTGCGGCTGCGCAGGTCGGTCGAGTAGCCGAACATCTCGCTGAGCGGGATCTGCGCGCGGATGACCTGTGCGTTACCACGAGCTTCCATGCCCTCGATGCGGCCACGACGGCTGGACAGGTCGCCCATCACGTCGCCCATGTAGTCGTCGGGGGTGACGACCTCGACCGACATGATCGGCTCGAGGATGACCGGCTTGGCCAACTCGGCAGCCTTCTTGAACACCATCTGGCCAGCGATCTTGAATGCCATTTCCGAGGAGTCGACGTCGTGATACTGACCGTCGACAAGGGTGGCCTTGACGTCGACCGTCGGGTAACCGGCGAGCACGCCCGAATCGAGCGCACTCTGGATGCCCTGGTTGGTCGGGTTGATGTACTCGCGCGGAATCTTGCCACCGCTGATCTTGTCGACGAACTCGTAGCCCTTGCCCGGGTTCGGCTCGAGGTTGATCTTGACGACAGCGAACTGGCCGGAGCCACCCGACTGCTTGATGTGGCGATACTCGACCGTCTCGACTGCCTTGGTGATCGTCTCGCGGTACGCCACTTGCGGCTTACCGACGGTGGCGACGACGCCGAATTCGCGCATCATGCGGTCGACGAGAATTTCGAGGTGCAACTCGCCCATGCCGGAGATGACGGTCTGGCCGGTTTCTTCGTCGGAGCGCACGCGGAACGTCGGGTCTTCGTCGCTGAGTGACTTCAGCGCCTTGCCCAACTTGTCTTGGTCGTCCTTCGTCTTGGGCTCAATGGCCACGTGGATGACGGGCTCGGGGAAAATCATGCGCTCGAGGATGATCGGATTGCTGCGATCGCAGAGCGTGTCGCCCGTCGTCGTGTCCTTGAACCCAAGGCCAGCGACGATGTCGCCCGCCATCGCTACATCGAGATCTTCACGCTGGTTGGCGTGCATGAGAAGGATGCGACCGAGACGCTCTTTGCGCTCCTTGGTCGAGTTGTAGACCTCATCACCCTTGTTGATCGAGCCCGAGTAGACACGGAAGTACGTGAGCTTTCCGAAGGGGTCGGCAACGATCTTGAAGGCAAGCGCCGAGAAAGGCTCGGCCTCTGATGGCTTGCGATAGAGGATCTCTTCCTCGTGGTTCGGCTTGGTGCCCTGCGTCGGCGGAATGTCGAGCGGGCTGGGTAGGTAATCGATGACGGCGTCGAGCATCGGCTGCACGCCCTTGTTCTTGAACGCCGAGCCACACAGGATCGGTACGAAGTCGAACGCAAGCGTGCCCTTACGGATGGCGCGCATGACTTCGGCCTCGGTGACGGCTTCGCCGGCGAGATACTTCTCGAGCAACTCGTCGTCGCTGGTCGCGATGGTCTCCATCAGCAGTTCGCGGTATTCCGCGGCCTGCTGCGCCATGTCGGCGGGAATGTCGGTTTCGTCCCACTTGGCACCGAGTTCCTCGTCGTGCCAAATGAGCGCCTTCATCTTCACCAGGTCGACGAGGCCGATGAACGGCTTGTTGCTCTCCGGGCCGCCGGAACCGATCGGAAGGTGCAGCACTGCGGGGACGGCAGCGAGGCGGGACTTCACCATCTCGACGGTGCGATAGAAGTCGGCGCCGATGCGGTCCATCTTGTTGACGAAGCACATGCGCGGCACTTTGTACTTGTTGGCCTGACGCCAGACGGTTTCGGTCTGCGGCTCGACGCCGGCAACCGAGTCGAAGACGGTGACAGCACCGTCGAGCACGCGCAGCGAACGCTCGACCTCAATGGTGAAGTCGACGTGGCCGGGGGTGTCGATGATGTTGATGCGATGGTCGTTCCAGATGCAGGTAGTGGCGGCGGAGGTAATGGTGATGCCGCGCTCTTGCTCCTGCGCCATGTGGTCCATGACGGCCGCACCGTCGTGCACTTCACCGATCTTGTAGCTCTTGCCGGTGTAGTAGAGGATGCGTTCGGTCGTCGTCGTCTTGCCCGCGTCGATGTGGGCCATGATTCCGATATTGCGGGTGCGCTCCAGAGGGAATTCGCGCTTAGCCATCTGAGGTGTCTCTCTCGTTCGTGTCAGTCGTGCGGGCCAATACGGCGCCAGGCACGGCTTCAAACGCTATCGGCGCTAGCCGTAACTCGGACTACTGGGACTCAACAGGCGGTGGCGGGGGCCGCGATCGGAGTCGGGGTGTTAACGCTGCGGCTGCCATCGGTGAGGACGGCCGTCATGCGGATGGTGTAGGTGGCGTTGGCTGGCTGTCCGTGCAGGATCGCCGAGGTCTCGTCGACGGCGTTCTTCCAACCGGTCAGGCTGACCCAAGAGTCCGTGATCAGCATTTCGACGTCGTATTCCTTGAGCCCTTCAATATCGCCCGGCCACGTCGGCACCATGTCCCAGCCAGCGCCCGGCGACGGGCACACGGCGGTGTATTGCACGAGCGGCGCGGCGAGGCCGTTGATCGGCGCCGACGTGGGTGGAGCAGTCGGGGGTGCTGTCGGCGCGACAGTCGTTGATAGGTCGATCGTCGTCTCACCGGTCGACTCGCTGCTCGATGGCACCGATGTCGAGGGTGACTCCGACTCGTCGTTCCAGACCAAGCGCACGAGTGAACCGATCGCGACAGCGAGGACACAAAGCCCGGCGATCACCGCGCCGATACCCCACGCTGATCGGCGATGGCGAGGTTCCTTGCGATGAGCGGGCGGGATGACGATGGCAGCGTCGCCAAGTACGGCTGGCATCGCTGACGGTCGTGCTGCAATCTGCCCGGCCATCGGATCGGGTGTCGGCAGGCGCAGCCCTCGGTCGGCCATCGGCGGTGCAGCCGCTCCCGTTGCGGAGTCTGTCCGCGCAACGGACCCGGCGGTGTGCAGCATCGGCGTCGCGCGCGCTGTGATGTCGGCCACCTTGTCGGGGCCGAGCAACGTGTGCGCTCCGCGTGTGATGACCCGAACAACGTTCTCGTCGGAGGTCACCAGCACGCCGTCGACAACGCCAGGAGTGGCGGCGGGCAAAATCGTGTCGAGTAGCGCCAGGACGGGAACGACCGGAGTTCCCAGCGATTGAGTCATCAGTTCCGATTCCGCACGCGCTCCCTCGAGAACGCTGCGCATCGATCGATCGCCCGCCCACAGTTGGCCGTCGCGATAGTCGATGTGTTCGCCGTAGCGCCGGCTGACGACAATGAACGCCCCGCCAGGACCTATAACAACGTGATCGATCGTCCCCTTCGAGCCGGGGACATTCAAATCGTGCATCACTGCGTAGGCCACCGGCAGCTGGACCAGCACGTTGCGCATTTTGCTCTGATCGGCGGCAATCGTTTCCAGCCAGTTGGCTTCCAACGTCAACCGGTCAGCGGTCGCGCGCCGCTGCCCAGCGTGGTAACGCGCGCTGCCGCCTGGGACTCCACCCTCAATCACAAGTCAATCATCGGCATTTCTTTCTCCGAACTTGACTGAAGCTTGACTGTTCGGGCCAGGCATGATGGCAGCACATGTTGGTCCGACTTCTCCGCACATATCTGGCCAAGTACCGCACGCTGCTGATTCTGGTCGTCGCGCTGCAGGCGGCGCAGACCATCGCCGCGCTCTTCCTGCCTGCGCTCAACGCCGACATCATTGATCGGGGTATTGCTCTCGGCGACACCAGTTTCATCTGGCGGCACGGCGCGGTGATGCTTGGCGTCAGCGTGGCGCAGATCGGCCTTGCAATCTTCGCCGTCTACTACGGGTCCAAGGTCGCAATGGCCTTCGGCCGCGACGTGCGCAGCGCACTGTTCCACCGAGTCACCGAGTTCTCGGCACGCGAGGTCACATCGTTCGGGCCCCCGAGCCTGATCACGCGGGTCACCAACGACGTGCAACAGGTGCAGATGCTCGTGCAGATGACGTGCACACTGCTGATCGCAACGCCCTTTACCGCTGCTGGTGGCCTGATCATGGTGCTGCGACTGGACGCTCCACTGACGCTGATTCTCGCCGTCGCGATTCCGGTGTTGGTGATCAGCCTCGGCAGCATCATCTCGCGCATGATCCCGACCTTCCGGCGCATGCAAGTTCGCATCGACGACATGAACCGCGTGCTGCGCGAGCAGATCACCGGCATCCGAGTTGTGCGCGCCTTCGTGCGCGAGCCGTTCGAGAGAGAGCGCTTCGGCAACAGCAACGACCAGCTCACCAGTGTGGCGTTGCGGGGCGGACGCCTAATGGGACTGATGTTCCCGACGGCAATCGGCATCGTCAACCTGTCGAGCGTCGCCGCTGTGTACTTCGGAGCCAACCGGGTCGGCAGCGGCGAGATGAAGATCGGGGCGCTCATCGCGTTCCTCAGCTATTTGCTGCAGATCCTGATGTCGGTGATGTTGGCCACCTATATGGCCGCGCTGGTGCCGCGGGCCGCGGTCAGCGCTGAACGCATACAGCAGGTGCTCGACACTCAGTCCAGCGTCGCCGACGGCGATAACCCGACGATGGTGCTGCCGGACCACGCGTCGGTCGAGTTGCGCAACGCCGGGTTCCAGTATCCGGGCGCAGAACATCCAGTGCTCGCCAACGTTTCGTTCCGATGTGTCGCCGGCCAAACAACCGCAATCATCGGCAGCACCGGCTCAGGCAAGACGACGCTGATCAGCCTCGTCGCTCGACTCTTCGATGTAACAAGCGGCGCGGTACTGATCAACGGTGTCGACATACGCGAACTCGCGACCGACACCCTCTGGCAACGCATCGGCCTGGTGCCGCAACGGCCTTACCTGTTCGGTGGCACCGTTGCCAGCAACCTGCGATACGGAAAGCCCGACGCCACCGACGACGAGGTGTGGCGCGCGCTTGAAGTCGCGCAGGCCTCCGATTTCGTGCGCGAGATGCCCGGTGGTCTCGAGGCACGAATCGCGCAAGGCGGCAGCAACGTCTCCGGCGGCCAGCGCCAGCGCCTGGCAATTGCTCGAGCGCTCATCCGCAAGCCCGACATTTTTCTCTTCGACGATTCGCTGTCGGCGCTCGACATGGCAACCGACGCGAGGCTGCGCGAGGCACTTGTGCCGAACACGCGTGACGCGGCCGTTCTGATCGTGTCGCAACGCGTGACCAGCATCAAACATGCCGACCAGATTCTGGTGCTGGAGGATGGCGAACAGGTTGGCCTCGGTACTCACGCCCAGCTCCTCAAGTCGTGCCCGACGTATGTCGAGATTGTGAACTCACAGCTGACCAACGATGAGGTCGCAGCGTGAACACACCCGCTTCCCCGTCACCGCCGCCATCGGGCAGCTCCGGCGAGCTGCGCGGCGGCCGCATGAACACGATCGGGGTGCCGACTGAAAAGTCCAACGACTTTGGCCTCGCCAGTCGCCGGTTGCTCGGTCGGCTGGGACCAGAGAAACCCAAAGCGGTGTTGGTGTTACTCTCCGGCCTCGTCAGTGCCGGCCTCATCGTCACCGGGCCGAAGGTCCTCGGCAATGCCACCAACTTGATCTTCGACGGGCTTACCGGCCGCGACGGTAGCGACGGCATCGACTTCGCGGCCTTGCATCGCGTGCTGTGGTTCGCCGTTGGTTTGTACCTGGTCGGCTACGTGTTCTCGTATCTGCAGGCATTTCTGTTGGCAGGGGTCGTGCAACGGACGATGTTGCGTCTGCGCGCTGATGTTGAAGACAAGCTGCACACGATGCCGCTGTCGTACCTGGACGGACAGGCACGGGGCGACCTGCTCAGCCGGGTGACCAACGACATCGACAACGTGTCGCAAAGCATGCAGCAATCGCTCAGCCAACTGCTGACCGGAGTCTTCACCATTACTGGCACGTTGATAATGATGCTGTTGATCTCGTGGCAGTTGGCTCTCGTCGCGATCATCAGCGTCCCGCTATCGATCTTCGTGATGAAACGCATCGCCGGCCATTCGCGCAGCCGCTTCATCGCTCAGTGGCAACACACCGGCACGTTGAACGCACAAGTCGAGGAGACCTTCACCGGCCACCCGATCATGAAGGCCTTCGGTCGCCAGCGTGAAGCGCAGGCTCGCTTCGATGCCACAAACGACGAGTTGTACGACGCCAGCTTCTCCGCACAGTTCATCAGCGGCTGCGTGCAACCGGCAACCGTGTTGATCGGCAACTTGAACTACGTCGCGATCGCGGTCCTCGGCGGCCTGAAGGTTGCCAACCGTTCGCTCGGTCTTGGCGACGTGCAAGCGTTCATCCAGTACTCGCGCCAATTCGCGCAACCACTAACGCAGACGGCGTCGATGATCAACGTGCTGCAATCAGGTATCGCTTCCGCGGAGCGAGTTTTCGAGATTCTCGACGCTCCCGAGCAAAGCGCCGACCCTACGTTCCACGAAGCGACGCTGGCACGCGCAACCGTGGAACCGCCGGAACGCGTCGGTCGTATCGAGTTCGACGACGTTTCATTCAGCTACCGCGCCGACACGCCGCTCATCGAGCACCTCTCGCTGGTTGCCGAACCCGGTCAAACCGTCGCCATCGTCGGACCCACCGGCGCTGGCAAGACCACGCTCGTCAACCTCATTATGCGGTTCTACGAACTCGATGCCGGTCGCATCACCCTCGATGGTCGCGACATCACGACCATGCGTCGCTACGAACTGCGCAGCCAAATCGGCATGGTGCTGCAGGATGCGTGGCTGTTCGGCGGCACCATCCGCGACAACATCGCCTACGGCAACGTCACGGCTACCGACGAGGAAGTTCTCGCTGCGGCCAAGGCCTGCTACGTCGATCGCTTCGTGCACTCGCTACCGGCGGGTTACGACACAGTGCTCGACGATGACGGCAGCTCGGTCAGCGCTGGCGAACGGCAGCTGATCACCATCGCTCGCGCATTCCTGGCCAACCCATCGATTCTGATTCTCGACGAAGCGACGAGTTCGGTCGACACGCGCACCGAAGTCCTGATCCAGCGAGCGATGTCGAAACTGCGCGGTGGCCGGACCAGCTTCGTCATCGCCCACAGGCTTTCGACAATCCGCGATGCCGACACGATCTTGGTGATGGACAGCGGACGCATAGTGGAACAGGGTTCGCACAGCGAACTGATTGCCCGCGGAGGCGCGTACCTCGCGCTCTACAACGCGCAGTTCAGCGGAGCCGCCGTCGACGTTGTGTAAACCTGTTGCCTAAGGGGCTCGCCTAAACGGGTGAGACGTGGACGAATGCGTCGTTGAAGCAGGCGCCGTTGCCGAGGGCGTCGCCAGTCGCAGGGGTGAGCGCGTTGACACCGAAGCCATCGCCGTGATTGCGCAGCCACACGCCTTTGCTCATGACCGCTACTCCAGGCGTCGTGTCCTCATTCACTTCCAACGGCACGACGATGCTGCCGAGTGCGTTGCTCAGTCGAACCTGCGCACCGGCCTGTAAGCCGTGTGCTTCGGCGTCGGACGGGTGCAACAGCACCGCCGGTGACGGACTCTGAAACTCGCCGAACATCGAGTTGATCAACTTCGAGGTTGCTGGCGAGATGAGTAGTAGCGAACCCTCAGGAGCGGGCACTGGCACATAGCGAGGGACACCTTGCACCTCATCGGTGAGTCGCGCCCGACCATCGAATGGAAAGGTGTCGACGAATTGAACGCTGGGAACAGCAACGTTGCGCGGGCCCGGGTCTTCAACAGCCGCCGTCTTGTCGGGCGCCGACCAGTCGAAACCCATCGCACGCGCCAACGCCAAGCCGGTGTCGTCGTTCGATCGGCTTTCACCGACGGGAGCAATGACTGCGCGCACAGGCATCAGCATCAGCGATCCGTAACCCGAGTTGACGTCTTCAATCTCGAAACTGGTCGTGGCGGGCAACACAACATCGGCGTAGCGAGTGGTATCGGTGAGCACCTGCTCGTGCACAACGGTGAACACATCGTCGCGACTGAACGCAGCCATCACCGCCTGCTGATCCGGGCACATCACCAACGGGTTCGCGCCTTGCACGAAGAGCACGGTGCACGGGTCGTCCGAGCCGGGAGCCATCCACTGGCCAACTTGATGCATTGGCAACGTGCGCCGCTGCTGGCCGGCGAAGGCCTCTTGCGGCCAGCGACGTCGCGGCTTGGCAGCACCTGTCGACGTTGAGCCAATGACACCGCTGCCCGGCAGGCCGAACTGACCGATCAGCGTCGGTAGCGACAGAATCGCGCGACAAGCGGCGCCGCCATTCGCGTTGCGCTCTTGGCCCCAACCGATACGCAGCATTGCCGGCCGAGTGCTCGCCCACCATTGCGCGAGCGTGACGATGTCGGCGGCGGCAAGTCCGGTCGCTTCCGCGGCACGCTCAAGCGTCCAATACTCGGCGTTCACCAAAAATTCGTCCGCGCCTTCGGTGTGTGCAGCAACGAAGTCGCTGTCAAGCAGGTCGTGTCGCGACCAGTAGTTCGCGATGGCGAGCGCGAGCACCGTGTCGGTGCCGGGCCGGACCGCAAGATGCAGGTCGCAGCGCTTGGCCATCGCCGTACGCCGCGGATCGACGACGACGACCTTGGCGCCGTTGGCGACGGCCTGCTGCACCAGCGGCGGGAAGTGCGTGTTGCTAACGGTTGGGTTGGCGCCCCAAATCACGACCAGCTTGCTGTTGACCACATCGAGCGGATCTGCTGAGGCCATTTCGCCGAAGACACTGTCCCACGACTTGCCCATCGTGTGCGCGCAGATCGTGTGCTCGACGATGGTCGCACCGATCGCGGCGAAGAACGCTTCGGTCAGGCTGGCTCGTTCGATAGTTGCGGCCGACGAGTTATACGTGAACGCCACAACGGCGTCGGCACCCTTGCTATCGATTGCAGCGCCCATGCGATCAGCGATCAGCGCCGAGGCTTCCTGCCACGTCGACTCCCGAAACTCGCCGCTGCCCTTGGGACCCGTACGAATCAGCGGCTTCAGCACGCGCTCGGGGGCGTACACCCGCTGCGCGTGGCGCTTAACCTTCGAGCAGATCCAGCCGTCAGTGAACGCGTTCTCGGGTGCTGCATCGATATTCGTGATGCGCCCCGCCTCGACGGTGACTGCCAGCGAGCAAGCATCGGGACAATCGAGCGTGCACATCGTGTGAACCACACTCAGGTCGGTCGCAGCCATAGGCCGACGATACCCTAGGTAGTCTGCGGGCATGATCGCCGTCGTCGTGGTGCGAGATGGGTTGCTGCCTGCGGGAGGCGCCGAAACGGTGGCCGAATGCGAGGGCCGCGCGGTGTTGATCGGTTCGCAGGCGTCCACCGCGGCCGACGCATTGCTCGGCGTCGCGACAGAACTCACTCTCGTTGAGCGCGATTCGTTTCAACCCGCAGCATTCGCAAGCGACCTGGCGCCGCTGCTCACCGACGAGTCGATCGTGGTGCTGCCCGCCTCACCCGACGGACGCGACCTCGCACCGCGCCTGGCGGCAGTGCTGCGCCGACCGCTGCACGCTGGCGCCACAGCGGTCAGCGCCGACCGCGTGGATCTCGTACGTAACGGTGGTCGCGACCTTCATCGGATCGTGCCAGCGAAACGCTTCATCGCAACGATGCAACCTGGGATGCGCGGTGTCGTGCCCAATCCGTCGCTTCCGGCCGCCGTCGTCACCACGTTCGTGCCAGCACCTACTGGCGCGGCATCTACGAGCGCGGCGCCCGATGCCGCGGTCGTCGCAGTGCACCCCCCTGACCCGGCGACGATCGACCTCGCCGAGGCCGCGCGCATCGTCGGCGGTGGGGCAGGGCTCGACGGCCCGGAACGGATGCAACAGCTCTCCGAGATCGGCGCGCAACTTGCTGCCAGCGTTGGCGCGACTCGCGTCGTCACCGACCGCGGCTGGACGACGCACGATCGTCAGATCGGAACGACCGGCGTCGTGGTTGCGCCACAGCTCTACATTGCGTTCGGAATCGCGGGCGCCGTGCAACACACGAGCGGATTGGGCGACCCCGCGCACATCATCTCCGTCAACACCGATCCGCATTGCCCGATGATGCAACTTGCCGACCTTGCGATCGTCAGCGATGCAAACGAAACCATCGACGAGTTACAGGCCCTACTCGCATGACCGACAACGAGAGTGTCGACGTCATCGTTGTCGGCGGTGGACCGGCGGGCTCTTGCGCTGCGATCGTCGCCGCGCGTGCTGGGCTCTCGGTCGTCCTGCTTGAACGCGGACCGTTCCCGGGTAGCAAGAACATGTACGGCGGCGTCGTCTATCCGCGCATCCTCGACGAACTGATTCCGAACTGGTGGGACGAAGCTCCGATACAGCGTTGGGTCACTCGCCGCTCGACCATGGTGCTCACCGACACGCAGGCACTCACTGTCGACTTCCGAACGCAGGCCTGGGGTAAGGCGCCGTACAACGGAGCCACCGCCTACCGCCCCGACTTCGACAATTGGCTCGCGCGTTACGCGGTCGCCGCGGGCGCGCAGCTGCTGACCAGCACCACCGTCATCGGCCTCCTACGAGACGCCAGCGGCGCGGTCATCGGCGTCAACACCGATCGCCCCGACGGTAAACTGAGAGCCCGAGTCGTGATCGCCGCCGATGGGGTCAACAGCTTTCTCGCCAAGGAAGCAGGCCTGTACAAGCACACCGACGCGAAGCACTTCACCCTCGGCGTCAAGGAAACGCTTGCGCTGCCGAAGGAAGTAATCGACGAACGCTTCGGCGTGCGCGGCCGCGAGGGTGTCGACATCGAGATCGTCGGCTGCACCGGCGGCGTCAACGGCGGCGGGTTCGTGTACACGAACCTCGACACCGTTGCAGTCGGTGTGGTGTTGAAGACCTCAAAGCTCGCCGCGCAGTCGCTGCGACCCGAGCAGATCATCGCGACGCTGAAGACCCACCCCGCGATTGCTGCCTTGATCGAAGGCGGTGAGACAAAGGAATATTCGGCGCATCTGATTCCCGAAGCAGGGTTGACGATGATGCCGAAGATGACCACTGACGGGATGTTGGTTGCCGGCGACGCCGCCGCGTTGTGCCTCGCGGCAGGCATCTGGTTGGAAGGTGTCAACTTCGCGATGGCCAGCGGAATGTACGCGGGCGAGGCCGCCATCGAAGCCGTGAAGGCTGGCGATGTCAGCGCACAGGGACTAGCGGGCTACCAACATCGCCTCAGCGAAACTTTCGTCTTGAAGGATCACCGGAAACTTCGGCGTGCGCCCGAACTGGTGCTGAGCGATCGTGTCCAGCACCTCTACCCACAGATGGTCGCCAATGTCGTCGAGCGAATGTTCCGCGTCGACAATCCACAGCCGAAGCCAGGTATGCGTCGCATCCTGCGCGAGGAACGCAAGCGCGCCGGTGTTCGCCGACGCGACCTTGTGCGCGATGCGCTGACTGGCTTCAGGAGTTACGGATGACGGACAGCAACTTCATTGAGACGATGGACTCGGCCGAGTTCCGTGTGCACCCCGATGCGCACATCGTCGTCGATGGCGCCATCTGCGCTGACTGCACGACTCGCGAGTGTGTCGTTGCCTGTCCGGCGAATCTCTTCGTCCCGACCGCTGACGGTGGCGTTGTGTTCAACTACGAACAGTGCTTCGAATGCGGCACGTGTTACCTGGTGTGCACGCAAGCAGGCGCGATCACTTGGAACTACCCAATGGGCGGCTTCGGCGTTGTCTTTCACCGCACATGACTGGTGAGATTGTTGTGGGCAAGATCATCGTGTGCCTCAAGTTCGTCTTCCAGGCGAACGAGCCCAGCGATACGCGCTTCGCGGGGATGTCGCTCGCCGATCACGCTGCCCTTGAACTGGCGCTGCAATGGTCAGAACACAGCGGTGGCACTGTTACTGCGCTCACCGTCGGCCCACCAGCAGCAGACAGCGTCTTGCGCGAAGCGTTGGCGTGTGGCGCTGCGACCGCGGTTCGAATTGATGCGCCGGCGATGACCGAAAGCGCCGAAGTTGCAGGGATGCTGGCATCACTCACGGCGAAGGCTTCTTGGGTGTGGTGTGGTGACTATTCGATCGACAACGGCAGCGGCAGCGTCCCCAGCTTCCTCGCGGCTGCACTGGGCGCACGTCAGGCGCTGGGCGTGATCGACGTCGCCTTCGCCTTCGACGGTACCGGTCTCGTTGCGACACGACGCCTCGATGGCGGGCGTCGCGAGATCCTCGACGTGCGTGCTCCCGCGGTCATCAGTGTCGAGGGCGCGGCGGCGCGCGTTCGCCGGGCAACCCTCAGCGCCGCGCGCGCTGCAGCCACCGCCGACATCGAAGTCGACGCGCCAACCCTCGCGCCGAGCGCGAGCCAGCACACCATCCATCCATACCGGCCCCGCGCACGCGCACTCGCCAATCCGACCGGAGCCGATGCATTGGACCGCGTCCGCACATTGACGGCAGCAACCAACGCAACCGCGCCTTCGGTTCACCACGTCGAGACCCTCGCTCCACCAGCCGCGGCGGCGCGCATCGTGCGCGCGTTACGCGAGTGGGGCTATCTCGCGGAGGCGACGAAATGACTCGTCGCCTCGGCGAAGGCACGTGGACCGACCATTGGAAACCGAGCAGGCGTCCACTGCTTGTCGTGCCCATCGGTTCATGCGAACAGCACGGGCCGCACCTGCCCCTCGATACGGATACGCGCATCGCGTCGGCGCTCGCCAACAGCCTGGTGAAGAACTACGACGATGGTGAACTGCTGCTGTGCCCGGCTTTGGGAATCACCGCTAGTGCCGAACATGCGTCGTTTCCGGGAACGCTGTCGCTCGGTGCCACCGTCTTCGAACAGGTCATCATCGAGTTGGTGCGCAGCGCCGACTGGGCCGCGGGAGTCGTGCTAGTAAACGGTCACGGTGGCAACGCGGTGCCGGTTGAGCACGCTGTTCGGCTGTTGCAGAACGAGCAGCGTCGAGTCCTCGCATGGTGGCCGCAGATTCCTGGCGGCGACGCCCATGCAGGTCATACCGAGACTTCGATGATGCTGGCCATTTCGCCGGAGCTGGTCCGCATGGACGATGCCGAGGTCGGCAACATGGAACCAATTGCCGACTTGATGGACTTGTTGCGTACTAGGGGTACCGGCGCTGTCAGCTCGAACGGCGTGCTCGGTGATCCGCGGATGGCAACTGCAACTCACGGCCGATCGCTGCTGACTCGCCTGAGCATCGATCTGGTCTCCGCTGTCGACGAGTGGTGGGACTGACCCCCGATGCGGTACCGGCTCGATTCGTCATGGCGTCGGCCGAACAGCAACACCGTGATTGCCGGGTCGCCACTGCGAGTGTTTCGATTGACCGACGCTGGAGCTCGTGTGCTCCCGCACGCCGAGACGAACGACTTCACCAACACCACAGCGGCACAGCAACAACTACTCGACAGGTTCGTGGACGCAGGCGCTCTGCATCCGCTGCCAGCGAAGGGGCCGTTCACCGCGGCCGATGTCACGATCGTGGTCCCCGCCTACCACCGATCCCCCACGTGGACACCATGCAATGAAGTGCAGACGATCGTCGTCGACGACGGTTCGCACCCCCCGCTCGCAACTGCCCAGGCGCGGCACGCGAGCAACCGTGGACCTGCTGCCGCGCGCAACACGGGCTTGGCGTTGGTGACGACACCGCTGGTTGCGTTCGTGGACTCTGACGTGTCGTTTTCAGGTGAGCGGTTTGCAGATGAGTGGCTGGCTCCATTGCTTGACCAGTTCGCCGACGATCGCGTCGCGCTGGTAGCTCCTCGGATCGTTAGCGCGCCCGGCTCCACGTGGCTAAGTGCTTACGAACAGCGCTGCAGTCCGCTCGACCTTGGTGACGAGCCCGCTCGGATCGAAGCGGGGACGCGAGTTTCGTATGTGCCCTCGGCGGCGATTGTTTGTCGTACCGACGCCGTCAGAGAAATCGGCGGCTTCGACGAAAGCCTGCGCACGGGCGAAGATGTCGATCTGGTGTGGCGGCTGCGCGATGCCGGTCACCGTTGTCGCTACGAGCCAACCTCCGTGGTACTGCACCAACCGCGCGGTTCATTCGTTGCGCTGCTTCAGCAACGCTTCGGGTTCGGTCGCTCGGCCGCACCGTTGGCCGCACGACATCGCGGCGCGTTGGCGCCGGTGCGCATGAGCCGATGGAGTGCGCTCGTGTGGGCCTTGGCAATCATGCGACGCCCGCTACTAGCGGTCTGTGTGCTCGCTGGGACGACCGTGACGCTCAGCCGCAAACTGCGCGGAGTGCCCGCCGCCGAGTCTGCGCGATTGGCGGGACTGGGCACGCTTGCCGCAGGGCGTCAACTAGCCGATGCAACGACGCGAGTGTGGTGGCCGCTCGCCGCGCTGCTTGCGATCACGTTCCGTCGCAGCCGGCTTCCGCTCGCCGTCGCGCTGGTTGCGCCAGCAGCAATCGCGGCGCTGCGTCGGCGCAGCGCGCAGCCGCTGATCGATGCACCGATTCAGTTACTCGATGGAATGGCGTATGGCGCTGGCGTGTGGGCCGGGGCGCTCCGCGCGCGCGATTTCGCCGCCGTGCTACCCCAGATCTCGGCACACTCTGCGCAAACTGAGGCCGGTATCAAGCCCCAGCGAATCAGCTGATTGAACACAACGCAGCCAAGGCAGACGGCGAACGCTGACTCGAGTGTCGCCGCGGCGATCAGTCCGCCTATCAGCGTGTAACTCACCACGGGCGCATTGGCGCCCCACGCGACGAGCGCGCCACCGCTGAACGCCAGACCCATTCCTTGCGCAAACCGCTTCGGCGGACCAGACACGAACTGATGCTGCACATGCAGGCGCGGTGTGATGACGCGCGTGACAAATTGGCCGAGAGGGCTGAGCGTCGGACCGGTCAGTACGCGAGCCAGGAACCCGAACACCAGCGGAACCAAGACCCACCACTCGCGAATTACAAGGAACGCAATTCCTTGCACAATGACGCCCGCAGCAACCAGCCTTGCGGACGTCTCGTTGACCGGATTCGGAAACGCAAACAGCTGTGAGCGCATGGTGGGAGCATAGACCGACAAATCCGATCAGACAACTCAACAATCAGCCCGACCGTCGCCTTCAGCCCAACCCAACCCCAGCCCAACCCCCAGCCGCCACAAAGGCGGGGGCTACCGTTGCGCGCATGACCGTGCGCCTCTACGTCCAGCGTGGGGCGTGGCGCGGCCACGTGACGGCGACGGCGCAGGCGTATGGCCCGGCACTGGTCCCAGTCGTCAAGGGCAATGGCTACGGCTTCGGTCGAGCCCTGCTGCATACCCTCGCCGCCGAATTGGTTGGCGCCGACCATGTGTGCGTGGGCAACATCCACGAACTTGATGACGTCCCAGTGGGTGTGCGACCAGTGGTGCTCACTCCCACGCTGGCGCCGCCCCCGGTCGAGAATGCTGCGGTCCTCACCGTCGGCCGTACTGAACACGTCGACGCACTCCGCGGCCGCGGCGGCGACGTCATGGTGAAGTTGGCCAGCAGCATGCGGCGCTTCGGAGCGACCGTCGACGAGCTGCCCAGTCTCATGCGAGCGGTCGACAACCTCGAACTCAGCGTCGTCGGCTATGCGCTACATCTTCCACTTGCTGGCAACGACGAGGCGCGAGTCGCAGAAATCGAAACATGGCTGCCGTTCCTGCCGTTCGACGTGCCGCTGTGGGTCAGCCACCTGGAACCAGCGACACTGTGCGCGCTACAGGCAAAGTACGAGCTGCGCAGGTTTAAGGTGCGCGTCGGCACTGCGCTCTGGCACGGGGTGCCCAAGGTGCCCGACCTGCAACTGCAGGCCGATGTTTTGCACACGCAACCAATCGGAGTTGGCGAGATAGCCGGTTACCACCACACACGTGCTCCGTTCGACGGCACGCTCGTCGTGATCGGCGCCGGCAGCACACACGGCATCGCCGCCAACGAGACCCCCTCACGACAACCGCTCAGCCCGTTTCACTTCGCTCGCGCGCGGATGGCTTTGCTCGAGTCGCCGCACATGCATACGTCGCTCGTCGTCGTTGCTGCCGACGCGACCGCCCCGAAGATCGGCGAATGGGTCGACGTGCAACGCCCGCTCATCACAACGCGGGTGGATCACCTCGAATGGATGTAGTACGCGAACCGCGCAATCGAGTCATCGACCTCGATGTCGCGCGCGCAATCGGACTGATCGGCGTGTGCGTGATGAACTATCACGGATACCTCATCAACGACGGTGCCAACTACCCACCACGCACGTTCATGGAGCGCATCTTCGATCCGTGGCAAGGCCCGCTATCCACCCGCTTCGCGGTCACGTTCGTCACCGTCGCCGGGATGGGCATCGCTCTACTTACGCGTCGCAGTCGAGAAGCTGGCGATCGTGTCGCGATCAGCGCCGATCGATGGAAGCTGACCCGCCGCGGGGTGCTGCTGTTTACCTTCGGCTACTTCCTCGACTGGGTGTGGCCGGGAACGATCCTGTTCTACTACGGCGCATTTTTCATCGTCGGAGCGTTGCTGTTCACACTGCGCAGCAGATGGTTGGTGGCCATCGGTATCGGCGCGTCGTTAGTCGCGGCAGCGTTGCAACGTTGGTCGCTACACCACGACGCGAGTTGGCTGCTCAGCGGCAACGCGGGGTCGTCGCGTTCGCCACGCGACCTTGTGTTCGACACGTTCCTGCGTGGCACTCACCCGCTTCTGCCGTGGCTGCTCTTCCTGTGCGCGGGCATCGTGCTCGGTCGTTTGCTGCCGTTCACGACACGGTTGCGCACACAGTTGATCGCAGCTGGAACAGCATGCGTCGTGCTGGGGTACCTGGGCCGATCGCACCTGCCATGGGATTCACACCTGCGCACGACCGCACCGTTCGACCGCGGGTTGCTCTACTGCCTGGCGGCGATTGGCTCGGCGGTAGTTGCTGTTTGCGCGATCGGTTGGCTGGCAGAACTGAGCCACAAGTCGTCGGTAACACGCGCACTGGCGTCGGCAGGGCAAACGACGTTGACGCTGTACGTCGGCCACGTGCTGACGTACAACCTGCTGGTCCACAAGTTGCACTGGGTAGTGCCCGGTGGTCTCGGAACCGCGCTGACGTTCGCTCTGTGCTACTGGCTCGTCGCGATCGTCGCTGCGGTCGCTTGGCTGAACAACTTCGGCATCGGCCCGCTCGAGTGGGTGTACCGCAGGTTCAGTAACTAGCCAAGCTCGGCAAACGTGTCGCACTGACTTGGGTCTTGCGTGTTATAGCCCTTCAAGAACCAAGTGCGACGCTGCTCGGCGGAACCGTGCGTCCAGCTCTCGGGGTCGACCCGCCCTTCTGTCCTCTGCTGAATGCGATCGTCGCCAACTCCCTCGGCGGCGGCGATTGCCTCTTGCAGTTCGGCTTCGTTCTCCAACACATCGCGAGCACCGACCCACGCGCCAGCGAAGCAGTCGGCCTGCAACTCCATCGCGACTGAGTATTCGTTAGCTCTGTCCGGGTCGTTCTGCTGTATCTGCTGCACCGTTGCGTTCGTCCCGAGAATGTTCTGCACGTGATGGCCGTACTCGTGGGCAAGGATGTACTGCTCGGCAAGGTCGGTCGCCGCGCCGATCAACTGCTCTTCGAGTTGCTGCATGAATTCGAGGTCGATGTAAACCAGATTGTCTGCGGGGCAATAGAACGGCCCGGTCTCCGAGCTCGCCTGCCCGCAACCGGTGTTGGTACCACCGGTGAACCACACCGTTTTGGTCACCTGATACTGCGTATTGAAGAACTGCGGTAACGCGTCGGTCCAGTACAGCTGCACGTCGTTGGTGACGCCGCAGACGACTTGTTCGAGATCGGTGACACACGATGACGGGTCATTGGAATTGCCCGCATCGACGGCCTGCGACGTGTCGGTGGCAGCACCGAGCAACTTCGGAAGAAACATCGCCGCCAGCAGAATCACAATGCCGAGTAACCCTCCACCGGCCTTCATCGGAAACGGAAATCCGCCACTACCGCCGGGAAAGAGCCCGCCGAGCCCGCCGCCTCCGCCACCTTGGCCACGCCGATCGTCAATGTTCGACGCGTCAGTACTGCGAATCTTCGTCATCGGCAGAGCCTATGCGGTCATCGGCGTGCATGTGCCGCTGCGCGACGGGAGCGGTGAATGCCTCGGACCGCGACGGCGCCGGCGCCAATCAGTGGACCCTGGTCGGCGAGGCGCACGGGCGTGATACGCGCGCCGCGCGAGAACGACAACTTCGCGTATTCGTCGAGCGACGCCTGCGCCGAATTGAAGAACGTTGCCGCGAACCCGAGCGCGACAGAACCGCCGACGACGACAAGATCGAGGTCGAGCAGATTACAAACCGACGCGGCACCCTGACCGACCAAACGACCGGTGCGCTGCATGATCTCGTAAGTCGGCTCAGTCGGCGGCCGCCCGGTGATCGCTTCAATTGCCAAACCCGATGCCTCTGCCTCCAGACATCCCTGCGACCCACATTCGCAACGACGACCATTCGGTTCGACAACGATGTGCCCGACGTGGCCAGCGTTGCCGCTGGCCCCATCGAGCAGTTGACCATTCAGCACCACGCCGCCACCAATACCAGTGCTCACCACCATCGCCAGAAAGTCCTGCTTCCCGACCGCGGCACCAAGCCAGCCCTCCGCAAGCGCCAGCGCCTTGGCATCAAGTTCGCCGTACACCGGCAACGACGTAGTCACGGCCAACCGCTGCCGCAACGGGAACTCGCGCCAGGCAAAGATGTTCAGCGGCGAGACGGTCTCCAACCCGACCGTGATCGGGCCTGCGCACCCGACGCCAACAGCGATCGGGCTCATCCGATGGTGACCACGGGCGCGCGTGATTTGCTGATCGATCACATCCGACAGGACCAAAAACAACTCTTCTGACTTGAGCCCGTGATCGACCGGAACTTGCGCGCGATCGATGAGCTCGCCCTGCATCGTCATCAGGCCGACGGCCATCTTCGTGCCGCCGACGTCGACAGCGACAACTACGTCGCCGCCGACTGCTCGCGGAGGTATTGCACCCGGCTCGACCTCTGTCGGCTCGTCGGTCATTCGTCAGCTGACCCGCCGAGCAGTCTCGACCAAGTTGATTTCGTACAGCACGAGGTCGAGCGCATCGGCGCTGACCATGCCGGAGAACCGCTGCGGGTTGTCGGCGGTGACGCACGACGCCAGAGGGTTGATCAGCGTCCACGGTGTTGGGTGGCAGAACTGCACAACGCTGTAGCGCTCGCCGGTGAACCCGGGCGCGGCAACGACACGATGCACCCCGGTCGGGATCACACCGTTGGTAAACCGTTCCAACATCATCCCGGTGTTGATGATGACCTGACCGCCAGGTGCCACAGCATCGACCCAATCGCCGTCGACCAAAACCTGCAGGCCCGGCGCAGTCGACCGTGGCAGCGCGGTGATCAGGTTGATGTCGCCGTGCGCGCCTGCCCACACGTGTGTGCCACCGCCAGGGGCTTCGTGCATTGAGGGGTAGCGAATCGCGCGCGTGAGTGTCGCCCCGTTAGTCGTCATCTCGTCGAACAGCGACTCGTGGCAGCCCAAGCCCTCGGCGATCACGCGCAGAAAGCGAACCTGAATGTCTTCAATCTTGCGGTGAAAGTTGTTCAGCACCTCGGTGATGCCCGGCACTGCCGATTCGGGAAGCACCTGCTCGCCGTAGCGATGCGGATATCGCGTGCGCAAGGGATGGCCCTGCGGCAACGTGATGCCCCAGTTCAGCATTTCCTTCCAGTCGGGAACGTCGCTACTCGCCGCCGTTTCGACGAGGAGTCCGGTGTAGCCGGTCTGCCCGTGACTGTCGGGTGCGATGAAACTCTGCTTCACCGCGAGCGACTTCTCGAAAAACTCGCGCAGCATCCCGTACGCCGTGTCCAGCATGTCTTCGGACAAATCGTGCAGCGTGTACACGAACCCCGTCACCAGGCTGCGGCGAACACCGTCGACCACCGCTCGCCGCTGCGCTGCCGTCCCCTTCTCGAATCGAAGAAGGTCGACTTCCAGGATCTCGCTCATGGCCCCACCGTATCCGTCCATAGTTACAGCATGATCACCGATGGCAATACTGACGACGTGATCACGGACTGGAACCCAGTGCTGCGTGCCGAGTTCGCCAAGCCGTACTGGCAACGGTTACAACAATTCGTCGCCGATCAGCGCGCCGGCTACACGGTCTTCCCGGCCGAGTCGCAGGTCTTCGCCGCGCTCCACCTGACGTCGTACGCGGACACCCGCGTCGTGATCCTTGGCCAAGACCCGTATCACGGACCGCGCCAGGCGCACGGCTTGTGCTTTTCGGTGCAGCGCGACGTGCCAATTCCCCCGTCGCTCGCCAACATCTACAAGGAGTTGCAGGCAGATATCGGAATCGCGCGCCCCACTCACGGCAACCTCGAGTCGTGGGCGCGCCAGGGAGTGCTGCTGCTCAACACCACCCTCACAGTGCGGGCGGGGCAAGCGGCATCACACCAAGGACACGGTTGGGAAGTGTTCACCGACGAAGTGCTGCGGATCGTCAACGCCAAATCGGAACGTGTCGTGTTCCTGCTGTGGGGAAGCGCTGCCCGAAAGAAGAAGTCACTGATCGACCTGTCGCGTCACGTCATCATTGAGTCGGCGCATCCATCACCCCTGAGCGCACACAACGGATTCTTTGGCAGTCGACCGTTTGGCCGCGCGAACACGGCGTTGATCGAGGTAAGTTTGCAGCCGATCGACTGGGCTGTGCGCGAGTAGGCGGCGAGCGGAGACTCGAGACCGGTTGAAGAGGTGGAAGAAAACCCCGAGTTGTGTTGGCCGGTACTCGGCGAGGAATCGTATCGGCCGTGTTCAGGGTCGCTGCTGACCGAATCGCATGAGCTGGGGTCGGGTGGCGCTGTTGGGTGCGCGCTTCAACTCCTGTGCGCCAGGTTGTGGAGTGGTTAGGCGGCGAGGGGGGGGGTGCGTGGCGCTGGCGATGCAGGTGGAGCGCTATGGCGTTGATGCCGAGCCCGTATGCCAGCAGGTTCAGTGTTTGACGGAGGTGACCGATGCTGTGGGCTCGGCGGAGCCACAGGGTGTCGTCGAGGTGGCGGTTGATGCTCTCGGCGTCGTTGCGTCGCCGGTAGAGGCGCTCGCAGTCGGGATCGCCGGGCGGGAATGGGTCTCACGTTCTCGGTGCGGTTGAACTTCCGTGTGCGGTCGTCGCCGTTGCCGTGCAGCCGTACGGTCACTGTCCCCACGCCGTCGGGTAGCCGGTAGTCGTTGTACCAGCGATAGCAACCCGTCTTGGCTTGCGTGCGATGGGTACGGCTCCGGTCAAGCGGGATGAAGGTGAGTTCTCCGGTGTCGGTGAGTTCGCTGACGCCGATCTGACCGCCGCGGGCGAACAGTTTCACTTCTCGCGGCCCGTCCACGGTGCTGACAGTTTTGGATTCGACGAACGTCGATTTCCCGATCCGTTTGCGGGTCTTGCCACCTTGGGTTTTGCGGATTCCCGCGGCGGCGGTCACCCGGTTGACGGTCATCAGTCCGAGTTCGCGCATGAGATGTTGGTGGTGTTTACCGCGCAGCGCGGTGTCGTAGATAACTGTTTGGGCGCCGGGGAGGTGCGGACGATGACGGGTGAACATGTCGACTGCCTGTGCGGCCTCGCCGCCGGATGTTGGTACGAACGCTGCGTCAAGAATGATCCGCGAGTTCTGTTGCAGGTCACGTGTTGCAACGATCACGAACTTGCATCCCCATGCGGCCTCACCGGTGGTCTTGTTGATGAACTTCTCACCCCGCTTTGCCTTGAACAGCGGAGTGACCACCTTGCCGTCGGCATACAACGCACGACCCAGGTCAGGATGTGTCCACGAACCCGCACCCGCGGGATCGCACAGGCCGAGCGAGAGCGCGCCTGTCGGGCGGCGACCTCACGATGGGCAGCGCTGAATTCGGCGAGGATGAGACTCTAGCTCCTCTACTACACTAGCTATTGACAGTTCGGGGCCAGGCAGTTCATCATCGAATCATGCGAAAGATCGCAGTCATTGCTGCGGCCGTGTGCCTGTGGGGATCAGTTTCTTTCCAGCGGCGATGCAGTTTCGCGCCAGTCCCGGAGACTCAGCTGCTGGCCGGACTGGGGTAGTCGCCGCGCTCTTCGCCAGGCGGTGCAGTGTCGTAGATGGTGACCGCACCATCCGCGACGAACAACTTCTCCTCCGTTGGCCATTCGCCCGGCAAGTACCGCGTTCCACCGTCGACATACGTGTACATGCCGGCGCCTTCCCTGCGGATCTCGTCGAGACCAGTTGCGCTCGCATCCCACCAGAAGGGGGTCGCATCGTCGACACCCTGAAAGTCGACAATGCCATCCCAGTAGCCCTTGTCGCCATAGGTGAGGAACGGTTGGCTAATCGCTTGGATCGTGCCCTCTGAAGCGAACAACGCATCGCGGAATGTCTCCGCCGACAAATTCGGCCCCGTGTATTGCAGGACCGCAAAGAACAGCGCCGGATAGACGGCGAAGACACTGATCGTGTCGTCAGCAGGCGGCTCAACGCCGGTGAACCAGACATAGTTGGCGAAGTAGCCGGCGTTCGTTGGATTGCTCCGTGCGGCGAGTTGCGTCACGCCGAACGCGTGCTGCCACTGCTCTTGGTCATAGGTGCGGGCAAAGGCGGTGACATCAACGAGAGTGCTGGCCGCAACGATCCATTCCGGAAAGTACTCCTGCGCGGTCGCTTCTTTCGTAAAGTCGCGCGGGGCGACCGGGTCTCCGTTGAAAACGATCGTCGTCACGCCCGCTGCTTTCATGCGACTGATGACCAATGCCGCCGTCTGCTGGATCGTGAATGGATCGAGTTCGTACCCGATCGAATCGGCGAACGGCGCTCCAAGTGCGTCCATGCCAGCAGACATACGCGCGGCAAGGTCGCCGGAAGCGCCACTGCTCTCCAAGTAGACGTAGCCGAACACGCGGGGCTGGTCCTTGACGGTGTCGCCACCGTGTTCCGCGTTCTTACCGATGATCTGCTTCTGTAGGAACTCGAGCACATGCGTCTGCTTCTGAATCGAGCTGCCATCAAGACCGAACACGTACGGGTCGCGGTCGATGAAGAACTCGGCGGGTTGACCAGGCGTGCACCCGATACACAAAATCTCGCGCGCGGCCAATTCGTCGGCGAACGCGCTCGTCAGGTCTGGGCCGTTCAGGACTGCGAAGGGGTGGTACTGCTCGGCGATAGCGGCGGCATCCGCGCGAGCGGCAACCTCGTCGCGTGCGCCACCAGTTCCCTCGAAAGTGACGAGGTTGATATGGCGACCGTACAGCTCGTAGTAGGTCTCGTAGTAGCGCACAAGCTCGGCCATGGTTGCGAACTCATCTTGATTGGTGTCGTCGACCGCAATTGCGTCAGTGATGTAAGCGATGATCGGGTCGCTCTCCTGCCCTTCGTAGTAGACGAGCGTGATCTCGTCGGCGGTAACGCCGGGTGCCGTAGCGCCACCGTTATCGCCTTCGAATGGCGCGTAGCAGTCCGATCGGAAGTAGTCGGGCACCGCAATGCGGCCAGTCGTGATGTCGCAGCGCTCGCCCCAGTCGATCGAATCGGCAATGCCCTGTGCCTCTGCCTGCGGAAAACTCAGCGGGTATTGGATAACGCCGGGTTCGGATCCAGTGGTAGTCGAGTCCGTCGCGCCAGTGGTGTCGTCGACGACAACTGTGGTGTTGGGGGCACTGTCGGATGTATCGGAGTCGGAGTCTTTCGTGGCGACGAGGACGCCACCGCCGATTGCCACCACCGCGACGACTCCGGCAATTGGGCCCCACCGTTTCATCTGGCGGTTACTTCCGGTCGTTCCTGAATTGCTCGCAGGCTCCACGGCTTTACTACCCCCTTGTTCCGCTGCGCTGACGCGCTGCGACGTTGTTCCCCAGGTAGCTCTCTATCACGTCCGGATGGGCAAGCACGTCAGCTGGCACACCAGTCGTAAGGACCGCGCCCTGGTCGAGCGCGATGATGCGATCGCTAACCGCCGAAACGAGAGGAATGTCGTGCTCGATCACCAGCAAGCTGGCGCCCATTTCGTCGCGCAGCCGGCGCAACACTGGCGTGAGAGCTTCCACTTCTCGCTGTGCGATCCCGCTGGAGGGTTCGTCGAGCAGCACCAACACCGGTCGGTGCGCGGCGATGCACGCGAGATCGACGACGCGTCGCGTTCCGGTGCTGAGCTCACGTACGAATGCATTGCGGTACTCACCGAGATGCATCAGTTCGATCAGTTCTGCGACTCGTAGCGACGTGCGTTCCTCGTCATCGAACACAGCGGGCAGCCGAAGCGCGGCGGCGATCGCGCTACGACTCCCCGCCCAGCGCTCTAGCGCGACCGACAACGTCTCCGTCACCGTCATTTCCGGAAAGAGACGTGCATCTTGAAAGCTACGCCCGAGACCCCGCGCTGCCCGTTTGCTGGCGCCGAGCTCGCTGATGTCGTTGCCTTCGAATTCGATGCGACCAGAGTCGAGCGACACGAAGCCACTGATCAGATCGAAGATGGTGGTCTTGCCGGCACCGTTCGGTCCGATCATCCCTACGATCTCGCGAGTCCCGACCTCGAACGACGCCTGGTTGACGGCGCGATTTCCACCGAAGGCGCGTGTGAGGTCAGTGACACGCAACACGGGAGTCGTCGTGGCAGGAACATTGTCGTCAGTTCTGGCCGTGGACGATGCCGTGGGTGATGTCACTGGCGCCACACCGCCGTCGGAGAGAAAGACCGAACGCAAAAGGTCGGTGCGGCCGAGAAGATCCGCTGTCGGCCCGCTGAAACGAATCGTGCCGCGCTCCATGAAGTAAGCCCGCTCGGCGACCGTCAACGCAACGTTCACACTTTGCTCAACGAGTATCACTGCCGTTCCGTCGGCCGCAATGCGCTGCACCAGCGGCAGGATCTGCCCGATCACCACCGGTGCCAAACCGAGGGACAGTTCGTCGATCAACAGCACCCGCGGTTTGGCGACGAACGCCATGCCCAACGCCAGCATCTGCTGCTGGCCACCACTGAGATCGCCCGCCGAACGTTGCAAGCGATCGCGCAAAACCGGGAAGATTTCGAGCACTTCCTCGACGGCGGCATCGCGCGCCGCTGGCTGGTGGCGCTGCGTCCAGCCAGCGAGCTGCAAATTTTCCTGCACGGTCAAACCACCGAACACACCTTGCCCACCGGGCATCTGGCTGATGCCGAGTGTCGCAATCTCGTTCGGAGGCGCGTGCGTGATGTCGCGACCATCAAGAACGATCGCGCCGCTATCGGCTTCGACAACACCGCTGATCGCCTTCAGCAACGTGCTCTTTCCGGCGCCATTGGTCCCGAGCAGTGCAACGATCTCGCCTTCTTTGATGTCGAGGTCGACATCAAAGAGCACCTGCCGGCCTTCGTAGCCAGCGTTGACTCCACGCAAAAGCAGTAGGTCGGCCTCACCGCGTCGGCGCTGATAGAGCGCCTCGCTGCGGGCGGCCGACGACTTCCAGACCTGCGCGATGTCGGCGTTGATCGTGTTCTTCGCCGAGCCAAGAATCAGGCTGCCAATGATGAACATCGGTACCAGGGTGAGCATGCCCCAACGAATTCCGATGTGACTGCTGATCCAGCCGATCAGCGGCAGTATCAGCAGTCCCGGAATCACCCACAGCGACGCGACCGAGAAGCCGGTGGCTCGAGCGCGCGCCGGAATTGCCAGCGATAGCGCCACAAGAATCCCCGGCCCGACAATCGCCAGCGTTGCGGAGATCACGCAGTTAAGGGCAACCGCAACCACGATGTTCGGCGCGACCGCGAAGCCGATGGCCGCGATGGAGGTCAACAGCGCGACCCGCGCGACGAACCGGATGAGCGCGGCCATGTCGGTCATGAATCGTTTGGTGATGTATCGAGTACCGACGACGAGGCCGACCAACTGAAACGGTTCCGCGATCGCCGATGCGACACCGCGTGCACGTTCATCGAGGTTGAACTGCTCCTCATATAGCAACGAAGCCAGCACGACAAAACCAATCAGGGCCGTCGCCAGGAACGGCAGACTCCACCACAGGCGCTGCAGCGTGGGAATCTTCTGTACCGTGCGCCAGCTTTCGGCGAACGACGGCACGACTTCCTCGGTGTTAGCGACCTCGTCGCTGGCACCCATCGCGGCACGTTCCCACTTGCCGCGCACCGGCTCATGCAGTCGCACGGCGAGGACAGCGAAGATCACGGTCGGCACAACGAAAACGATGAACGGCACACGCCAGCCGAAGCTGTAAGCGAGCAAACCGGCCACCAGCGGTCCGACAAAGGCACCGATTGCGTTGGCGGCCCGGTGGGTGCTGAACACCTTGCTGCGCGTTTCGATCGGATAGTAGTCCGCGAGCAGTGAGTTGTGCGTGGGATCAATGACGGCTTTCCCAACGCTGCTGCCGCTGCGCGCGATCGTCAACAACACAACACCGGTTGCGAGCCCAGTCATCCCGCTGAACATTGCCCACACCAGCGCGCCGCCGATTGCGATCGGTACTCGCTTGCTGCGGTCAGCGAACTGTGCGATCGGAACTTGCAGCGCGAGTGCTGCGACTGAGGCGAGCGCAACAAGGCCAAGAACCTTTGTGTTGTCGAGGTTGAAGTGGTCGCGAATGTTGGGCAACAGGATGGCGAAGGCGGTGCGGTCCAGTTCGTCGACAGCATTCAGTCCGAACAAGACCACGAGTGGAAACGCCGACTCACCTCCGCACACATCGCGTAGCCACTCCATTGGATGCGCAACGTGGCCGAGGAACCGGCGCGAGAGACTCCGCTGGTCGTTGCTCATGTCGCGTCGTCGACCCGCGTGCCGGTAATCAGCCTTACGACGACATCGCGCAGTTTCACCCACAGGCTGCCAAGTCCGCCCGGAAGGATCAGCAGCACTAGCAGGACCCCGCCACCGGTCGACAGCAGCTGCCAAATCGGATCATTGATGAACCAACGCGTGCCGCGTAAGTACAGCGCGCCGAGGAATGCACCGCCGAGCGAGCCGAGACCGCCAATGACCGCCGTGATGAAAACGCTGAAACCCTCGCCGGTGTCGTAGCTCGTGACGGTGAAGGCTCGGTTGAGGTGCGCGTACAGCGCGCCGCCAACACCCGCGACGAAGCCGGAGATCACGAATGCGGTCAGCTTCGCCCGCACAATGTTGACCGAGAAGCTCTGCGCCGCTCGTTCGTTCTCGCGAACACCGATGATCACTCGACCAGTGCGCGAGCGCCGGATACCGCGCAGCCCGAAATACACCAGGGTTGCCACCGCAACCGAGTAGGTGTAGTAGCGGGCGGGAGTGTCGATCCCGAAACGACCGAACAGTGGTGGGCGTTCGAACCGTTGCTCCGCGGCCGGGAACCACCCGAAGAAACGATCGTTCAACAGCCACGCGTCCGTAGCCAGCGCGAAGGCAAACGTTGTCACCGCCAAGTAGAGACCACGTAGCCGCAGGGCAGGGACGCCTACCGCGAACGCAGCGATCGCGCCGGCAACGCCACCGATCAACAGACCCAGCGTCAGGTCGACATGCCATCGTGATGTGAACGTCGCGCTGACTGCAGCGCCGATTCCGACGATCGCCATCTGTCCAAACGACACCTGGCCGGCCCAACCCGTGAGCACCACCAGCGACATTCCGATGATTGCAAAGGCGATCAACGCTGACGCCTTAATCACATAATCGACCCGCAGCAAAGAAGGCAGCAGCACAACGCCCGTCACGCCGAGCCCCAGTAATGCGTACCGCACAACTGCGATCCACCGGTGCGTGGCGAGACGGCGAGGCAATGGTCGAACCTCCTCGGCGCCGCGCCAACTGCTCGCGGCGTCGGTATCGCGGCGGCTGGAACTGCCCCGTTGTGCGAGCAGGGCGACGAACATCGCGGCGGCCATTATCGGATAGGCAACGAAGGGTGTGTCGGCGTTGCTCTGCACACCGAACTCAAGTAGCCGCAGAACCACCGCCGCGGTGGCAATGACGACCAGGTTCTCCATTCGGCCGATGACGAGCGCCGCCAGCGCAATCAAAAAGGTGGGGAGACCCTCAGCGAAACCGATCGGAACTCCGGTGATGCCACTGCGCAGAAACAGTGCAAGAAACGCGAGAGCCGCGGCGAGCATCCAGACGACTGTGTTCAGCCGACTGACCGGAATTCCCAACATCGCCGCCCGATCGCTACGTTCCGCCGAAGCTCGAACGGCAGTGCCCAGCTGGCTGCGATTCAAGAACCAGCCGACAAACGCCAGCGCCAGTGGCGCAGCGATCATGGCAATGATGTCGTTGCCGCCGAGAATGAACTTGCTCGAATCGGGATGCCAGGGTGGCCAAGTCGTCGAAAGTGTGAGCTTCCAATCGATCGGCGAAGCAATCCGCTCACTCGCGAGATTTCTACCCCACCATCTCGGGACCAATATGCCCAGCACGAGCAACAGTTGGGAGATTCCAATTGTCGCGACCATCATCACCATGCGCGGCGAGTTGCGGAACCTGCGTATGAGGGCCATCTCAACCACGAGGCCGAGCAGTAGCGCAATCAGCAGCCCGACGCCCAGCCCGACGAAATATGGCCACTGCCAGAACAGCATCAGAGCGGCGGCGAATCCGACCGGCACCGAACCCATATCGGCCTGCGCGAAGTTGACGACGCGGTTGGCGCGGTAGATCAAGGCCATCCCGACGGCAAGCATGGCGGCGAGCAACCCCAGCACCAGACCGCGGGTCCAGACGCCCAGCGGCATTCCAAAAAAGATCAACTGGATCGCTAGTAGCGTCGCAATCGTCGGCGCGGCGACAGCGATCACATCGTTACGCCTGCGCCCCGACTCCCCCACGGCGACCGACCTTATGCGAGGCCGGGAAGCCACACTGCAAGCGGAAGCCGACGCCGTCGGTGGTGCACAGTCAGAGATGCCAGGACTGCGGACCGTGAAGCTGGCAGGCTGGTTAGCGTTATGCGCGTCGCTTCTCTGATCGTTGTCGGCGTCGCCGGTGTGGTCGGCCTCGGCGTCGTCGGATGCTCCAGCAGCGCCAACACGCAAGGCCCTCTCTTCCCACCATCGCGGACTACGCCCGACAGCGTCGCTACCAGCGCACCTGCGAGCACGACAACCGCGACGAAAACCGCGACGACAGCAATCGCCACGACCATCGTGACGACGACTAGCACGCTTGTGTTGCCAACCCCGACGACGTTGCCGCTCATTACAGGTGGCGGCGTCATCAAGGTCGCGAATGCGACCGGTGTTGAAGAAGCAGCAGAGCGATTGACAGACCAACTAGGCGTTCTGGGATTCTCCGTCGATGATCCGACCAATGCCGCTGGCAAGGACGAGGAACTGGCGGTGAGCAAGATCTACGTGAAGGCTGGAAGCGAGGCCGTCGCCGAATCGATCAGCTATCTCATGGGCGGCATTGATGTGCTGCGCATGCCGACGCCAGCATGGATCTCCGGCGGCACCGCAGCCCTTGGCGACACCACTGTGCTCGTGATGCTCGGCAGCGACCTGGCCAGCAGCCCACTACTCGTGATGCGCTTCGAGCCCGGTCGCCAAGGACCCGACTGATGGCGGACTGGACAACCAATGGCAAGGTGATGGCGTTGCGTCGCCGATCGAAGGCGGCCAACACGCTGGTGCTCGCCATAGAGAACTTCCGCACGCACCGCACCGGCCGCAACGCCGCACTCGTCGCGCACTATGGCTTCCTGTCCGTGTTTCCACTGCTGCTCGTCTTCACCACGATTCTCGGCTTCGTGCTGCAGAGTCGCCCGCATTTTCGCGACCAAATCATCAACTCCGCGTTCAATCGGATTCCGATTATCGGCGAGAAGGTTGGGTCGCAGCCGCAAGAACTGAAGGGCAACGTGCTGGTGCTGATCTTCGGTTTGATGATTGCACTGTGGGCCGGAATGCGCGCCTTCAACGTGCTGCAAAGCGCGCTCGACGACATCGCTGAGGTCGCGATGCCTCGGCGACGCAGCCTTTTGCAAACTCGCGTGCGATCGTTGCTCGGTATCGCATTTGTCGGCGGCGCCCAGATCGCAACCGCAATACTCACGTCGCTGGTTGCAGTCAGCGGTGTGCAGGTGCTGACTCGAGTGTTGCTGGTGATCGGTGCCGTGGTGGTCAACACGGCCGTGATCGCCGCCGTGTTCCGGTGGTTATGTGTGCAGCACCGAGGATGGCGACAAGTCGCGCCGGGAGCGATCGCGGCGGGCGTCGCGTTCGCCACACTGCAGATTGCGGGCACCGTCGTCGTAGGTCGAGCGATCGCCAACGCATCGTCGATTTACGGAACATTCGCATCGGTTATCGCATTGCTGACGTGGCTGAGCCTGCACGCCATCGTCGCCCTTGTCGGCGCCGAGATCAATCACGTGCTTCCGGCTCGCCGGCACAAGTAACGACTACTTCTGGGCCGATCCCTTTTCGACGACTGCCGCAATCCGTTCCAGCGTCTTCGTCATCGAACTGACCGTCTTGGCGCGCATACCACGCACCGCCCACGGCATGGCTTCCTTGCGAATGTCCCAACTCTCGCGCACCAGCGTGCCGCCGTCCTGCGGCGTCAACTCATAACGCCAGATTCGGCCACCAACTAAGGGCCGCATGAGGCCGAGCGTCGGGCGCGTCTGCCAGGCGATACGTCGGTTCTCCTCGAACTCGATGATCGTATTGTCCATCGAGTAACCGAAGCCCATGTGCATCGACATGCCGAACTTCGAGCCCAGCGTCAATCGCTGCGAACCGCCGGGGGTGTCTCGCACCGTGCCCGAACCGTCGATTTCGCGATGCCGAGCGGGATCTGCGAGTAGATCGAAGATTTGGACCGGTGGTGCCGCGATGAGTCGTTCAACACTCGCAACGTTGTGTTCTGCCATGCCCAAGATTACCGCGCCGAGACATATTCCATCCCCGCTGCTAGAAACTCTCAAGGACGCCTTGTGTCACTTCACGTGACATGAGGCCAGCGGGTTCAAGTCGACCATTTCAGCGCCGATGTTAAAGGGAATGATGCCTCGAGGTTTCCGCCACCTCCACTCGCTGTGTCTCACCGCTCTAGTTGTGACCAGCGTCGTCACGTCGACCGGCCCGGTCGAAACTGTTTCCGCGCTTGACGCGCCGTGGACAACGCCGACTGTTCCGCCGCGCTGTAGCTCCGACAGAGCGAACAGTGGCGACGTCGCCGGTTGCCTGCTGTCCAGCAATCCCGGCCAACCCGAGAATCGTGGATGGCCGCGACCCCCGTTTCCTGGTGAGGCCGGCGGAGGTTTTCCAGGTACTGGTTGGCATTTTACCGGTTCCAGCTACAACGGCTCGCCCGCCCTCGCGTGGTGGGAAGCAAGTTTCATCGGCAACGCCAACCAGATCGGTTCCGTGCGACCTGGCCAACTGTCTTCGCAGCCCGATGCCCTGCCGTTGTACGAAGGATTTCTCGCCGAGATTCAGGTTCGCGGCTACGCCGTGCGCAATGGCAGTGGCGCGTACTCATTCCGATGCACAGCAAGTACTCGCAAGGACTGCCGAGGCCTGACCCGCGACTCACTCTCCAACCACGCGTACGGTCTCGCCGTCGACATCAACGTCTCGCAGAACCCGATGCAAACGAGCTACGGGATCAACGGCGCAAGTGCCTGCCAAACCCCAATGGCCACCGACATGCCGCAGTGGGTGATTCAGGTCGCCGAGAAGTGGGGTCTGTATTGGGGGGGTTACGGTTGGAGCAGCGGTTGTTCATCGCCGAGTCAGGTCAAGAGCTCTGCTGGCCGCGATCCAATGCACTTCGAGTTCAACGGGACGATCGAGCAGGCGCGCGCGATTCTGTGCCACAACCTGGGCAACACGGCCAAGTTCGAAATCGTCGACGACGACGGCGACTTCGTGAAGCGCTGCTTTGGCCCGAATACGCCACCTGCAGAGACGCGCATGGTCATTCAGACCGACGCGCCCGACGGCGCGACAGCTGCGCTTGTCAACATGACTGGCGTCGGCGCGCATGACAACGGCTACTTCGTCGCCGAGTCGTGCATCACTGATCCCCCGGCGATGCGAACCTGGTCGAACGGCAACATCCGCGCCGATCGCGCTGTAGCCGCGACCGCGATTGTGCAGCTGGACTCACAAGGACGCTTCTGTTTCTTCAACTCCACCGCGATGCATTCCATCGTTGATGTGCAGGGTTTCTTTTTACCCGCGGGTTCGGCACCAGACGGTTCGTTGTACACGCCGATCACTCCCACGCGTACCATCGACACGCGTCAGTTCCCGTTCTGTACCCCCGAGGGAACGTGCACGGCCGTCGGGCCAATCCCGCCGGGCACCGAGATTGAGTCCGTAATCGCCGCCCCGGTCGACGCGATCGCGACCGTCGCCAATATCACAGCTGTGCTGCCTTCTAAGGACGGTTACCTGACGGCCGACTTGTGTAGCGCGATTGCGCCTGGGGAGCAATCGCACAGCAACAGCAACTTCCTGCCCGGTGACATCGTCGCCAACCTGACGTTGTCGCCTTCAGTCAGTGACGTCGACGGACAACAGTTCTGCACATATTCGCAAGTGGGTCTAAATAAGTTGATCGACGTGCAGGGATTCTTCGCGCCGGCCGCCCCTGGCGGCCTTGGCTACAACGTGTTCGCGACACCATCGCGAATCGTCGACACCCGCCTCTGCTGGACCGATGCGCTGACCAATGTCGAACGCTGCGGGCAACCAAGCGCGGAGGGCGAGATCGTGCACATGAAGGCACCGACCGGTGCAAAGGCGGTCGTGATCAACATCACCACCGTCGATGCCAATGTGGCCGGCGGCTTCATCAGTGCCGGGCCGTGCTCGGCGATCGAGGGCCACGGAATTCCGACGTTCTCCAATGTCAACGTGTTGCTGGGTAATGCGGTTGCCAACACTGCCATCGTGCCCGTCGATCCCGATGGCACGTTTTGCGCTTATGTCGCTCGCCCAACGAACCTCATCATCGACCTATTGGGCACGTTCAACGACACCGGGTTGCGGTTCGTCGCGATCACACCGCAGCGTGTGCACGACTCACGTGCACTTGGGTGAGCTCGGCTGATGACCAGCCAATCATGAGTGCGTAGTCACCGGCGGTCACCACCCAGCCGTGTTGTGCAGCGTCCCATTGGCTAAACGCGCGTGTGTCGAGGTCGATGACGGCCAGCACTTCGGCCCCGGGGGCAGCCTGGACTTTGGCAAAGCCCTGCAACGTGCGCACGGGCCGGCCAGCGGCAACTTTCGTTGGCTTGGCGCGCGCCGGCTCGACATAACACTGCACCACGGTGCTGCCGGCGCGATCGCCGATATTGCGCACCGGCACCTTTAGACGCACCCCGGTTGCGATCTCACCGACAACGGTTGCGGCACCAAGTTCCCACGTTGTGTAACCGAGGCCGTGACCGAACGTAAACGCTGGCGCGTTCGCGTGCGCGTTCGCGTCATACCAGCGATGCCCGATCAACAGTCCCTCGCCATACACCGCACGACCGTCGCGACCCGGATGATGGACAAACGCCGGCGTGTCCGACAACTGGCGCGGAATAGTGACAGGTAGTCGACCGCCAGGTTCCGCAGCGCCAAGCAACACATCGGCCAGCGCCTCACCAAACTCCTCGCCCGGGAACCACACCTGCAGTACAGCCGCAACGTCGTCAAGCCAAGGCATCGCGACCGGCGAGCCTGCGTTGATGACAACGACTGTGCGCGGGTTGACCGCTGCAACTCGCCGTATGAGCTCGTCCTGTTCGCCGGGCAATGCCATCGTGTCGCGATCTTCGCCTTCGGTCTCCCAGTCTGCGTTCGTGCCGACGACAACAACAGCGGGGCCGGCGCACTCGCGCGCCGCAGTCACGGCGCGTTCCATCGCGTCGTCAACAACTGGGGCTCGTGCGCCAACGAGTAAGCCGCGCAACTGTGCGCGCTCTTCGAAGGCGACGTCCACTTGCACGCGGCGCGATACACCTGCCTCGCACGCAAGCGTCGCCACAGTTTCTTGGCTGCCAAGCCCGAAATACGCGCCGCCGATCTGCGGAGTCGAGAGATCGACGACGAGTTCGTCGTCGATGCGCAACGTCGCCGAACCAACCGCAGTGAGAGCGACCAACCAATCGCCAGTGACATCGGGCGTGAAGCTGCCTTCGATGCTGACACCGAATGCCGAGTGGTCAATGTTCGGTGCCGGCTTCTCTAGCCAGATGAACTGCAGTCGATCGGTCTCAGCATCGGCGGTCTCATCATCGATACCTTGATAACGAACGTGAAAATCGCCGCGCATCGCTCGCAAGCGCTTGTCGATATGGCATCCGGGCTCATGAACAACGGTGAGTTCGCGCGCCCGCAAAGCGGCGAGCGGCATCGAAGGTCGGTTGGCGCGAACGCGCGCACTACCGCCACCCTGCACCTGCCCGCGCTCGGCGTTAGGCCCGAGCAGCGCAATGTGCGAGTCCGCGGCCAGCGGTAAGACATTGCCTTCGTTGCGCAACAGCACCATGCCAGCGACTGATGCTCGCCGAATGAGCGCGCGGACCGTGGGCGAGTCGTCGGTACGTTCCGGCCGGTCCCCCTCGTCGCCGATCTGCAGCCAATCAATCAGGGCAAGGAGGCGACGCACCGATTGGTCGACGCGATCTTCGCTCACCTCACCAGACCGCACTGCCGCAAGCAGCGCGCTCCCCCGTTCGCGCGGCGGCCCGGGCATCTCGAGATCGAGTCCCGCTTCCAGCGATTGCGCTGCGGAGTGTGTGCCGTACCAATCGCTGACTACGACACCATCGAAGCCGAACTCGTCGCGCAACACTCCACGCAACAGCTGCGTGTGCTCGCTGGCGTACACGCCGTTGATCCGGTTGTACGAACTCATCACCGCCCGTGCCCCGGCACCGCCGGCTTCTACGGGCTTGACCGCGACCTCAAACGGAACCAGATACAGCTCGCGCAGCGTGATCTCGTCGACCTCGCTGGAGATCGTGTGACGTTCGAACTCGGTGTCGTTGGCGACGAAATGTTTGATACAGCATGCGATGTTCTGACTCTGCAAGCCGCGCACGTACGCGACCGCCAAACGGGTGGTCAGCACTGGATCTTCACTCATGCACTCGAAGTTGCGACCGCCGATTGGAGTGCGATGCAGGTTGACCGTTGGCGCCAACACCATATGCACACCCTTCGAACGCGCCTCCACCGCCAGCGCCGCCCCTACCTCCTGCACAAGCGCGGGATCGAAAGTCGCGCCAAGCGAGGTGCCACATGGGAACGATGCCGATGCCGGCCCAGTCCACGATGTGCCACGCACACCGGCGGGGCCGTCGCTGCACCTCACTACCGGCACGCCAGGCAGGCGTTCGGTGTGCCAATTGTCGTGACCGGCGAGGAGCGCGATCTTCTGTTCCAGCGTCAACTGGTCGGGCGTCACGATGAGGCAGCCAGCTTGATACCGAACTCGGCACCGCCACCTCCGGCGTTGCGCGCGAACACGGTGCCACCATGCGCTTCCGCGACGGACCGGACGATCGCCAACCCAAGGCCCGAACCTGGCATGCCGCGCATTTGCACCGATCGATAGAAGCGGTCGAATAGATGCGGAATATCGGCCTCGATGAGGCCAGGGCCGTGATCGCGCACGATCACCGCACCTGCGGACACCGTGACCTCAATGGATCCGCTCAGTGCGAACTTGCATGCGTTGTCGATCAGGTTTTGCACCGCACGCTCCAACGCGCTCGGACGGGCATCGACCAGGGATGCATCGGTGTTCACCGCGACCTCACGATTGAAGCGACGACGTGCACGCTCGGCGGCCCGATTGACCACGTCTGCGAGGCGTGTCGGCTGCAGCGGCTCGTCGTCGCGAGCGTCGGTGGCCAGCTCGACCAACTCGTTGACCAGGTCGGACAGTTCGCGCGTTTCGCTCTCCAGGTCGGCAAGCAATCGCTCACGAGCATCAGGCTGCAGCTGGTCGAAACCGCGGCGCAGAACGGCAACGTTCGTGCGCAGACTGGTAAGGGGTGTACGCAGTTCGTGGCCCGCGTCTTGCACCAACTGATGCTGCTCGCTTTTGCTGCGCTGCAACGACTGCAGCATGCCCGCGAAGGCCCTGCCCAACTTCCCGGATTCGTCGGCGCCATCAACAGGAACTTCGACATCGAGGCGCCCCGAACTGGAAACCAGTCCGGCCGCCATAGTCAGGCGAGACAATCGACGAGTGGCCTGACGGGCGATCAGCCAGCCGACGAGGGCGGAAACGATCGCGACGACTGCTACGGCCCACAACGTGCTGCGCAGAATACTTTCCAACGACTGCTCGACTTCCCGCATCGAGCGAGCGAGCATCAGCGCGCCGACGCCGTTGCGCGATCGAACCGTGAGAACGCGAAACGTCTCGCCGTCGATCACGACGTCGTGACGTCGCGTCGCGTTCGGATTGGACGAACTCGCCACATCCAGGTCGGCGGCGGTTACGGGTAACTCTCCCGAGGCTGGTGCTTCAAGAATGCTGCCGTCGGTGCCAATTCGTTGGACGAGCACCTGCCCGAATGTTCCCGGCCGGCCTGGTCGACCCGGTACCGGTGGGCTCAACGATCCGTCGATTTGACGCGACGCGCTGTCGAGTGACCGATCGATTGTCTGCTCCAACTCATGGCGCGTCGACGTGTACGAGGCGACGCTGATAGCTGCAGTGGCACCTACGGCAAGGACGACCAGCGCCAACATCAATTTCAAACGCAAGCTCATCCGACGCGCACCGTGTAGCCGACGCCGCGGATCGTGTGAATCAGTTTGCTGTCGCCGGCGCCTTCCAGCTTGCGACGCAGATACGAGATGTACACCGCCAAGTTCTTCGAGTCCGGGCCGAAGTCGTAGCCCCAGATGCGGTCGTAGATCGTGCTGTGTTCCAGAACGATTCCCTGATTACGCACCAACAATTCGAGCAGGTCGAACTCTGTCTTCGAGAGCTCGACCTCGCGCGTGCCGCGCCACACACGACGGGCGGTTGGGTCGAGGCGCAAGTCGGACAGCTGTAGTGGTTCGTTGGCATCGGGTTCGTCGCCGCGCATTCGACGGAGCAGAGCGCGTAGTCGCGCCAGCAGCTCGTCGAGCTCGAATGGCTTCGCCAAATAATCGTCCGCGCCGGCATCCAACCCTGCAACACGATCGGATGTCTCGGTACGCGCAGTCAACATCAATATGGGTACGCGATTGCGTTCGGCACGCAGAACCCGACAGACCGTCAGACCATCGACGTTGGGCATCATCACATCGAGCACGGCCACGTCCGGCTTGTGTGACTCGATCGCGGCCAACGCCTGCGCACCATCGGACGCCTGCACGACCTCGTAGCCCTCAAGGGTGAGCGCACGCGTGAGTGCCTCGCGAATCGCCCGATCATCGTCGGCGAGAAGAATTCGTGCATTCATCGCTGTACCTCCTCACGCGGACGATCGGCCGAGGTGATGGGGGGTTCCCACCTCGGCCGATCGTACGACGCTTACTGGATTCGTCAGGAACCGTCGTCGACAGTGTCGACCGGGGCATCCTCGTCGTCAGCACCCGGGCCACCAGGCTGACCGGGCCCGCCCTTGGGTGGCATCGTGTTGTTGACGAACTCGCTCACACGAGTCTCTGCGTCTGCCAAACGGGCATCGGCCTCGTCCTGCGTCAGGTCGCCAGCGGCAACCTTCTCGTCAACCTTGGTCTTGATGTCGGCGAGAATGGCATCAACGAGTTCGGCAGCCGACGAGCCATTGGCTTCTGCCAACTGCGCCAGCGTCTGACCCGTTGAGATGGCATCGCGGACCTCGTCCTCGGTGAGGCCGAGAGTTTCGGCCACCACGGCGAGACCCTGTCCACGACCGTGACGACCGCCACCCGGACGACCCTCACCCGGACGACCCTCACCCGGACGACCCTGCGGGGCGGCGGCTTGGAGGGCTTCGATCACGGCGTCGGCCTGGGCCTGGGTGATCGTCCCGTCCGCAACGAGCGGCTGCAGAACTTCCTGCAGACGCTCACTCGGATCGCGACGATCGGCGTCAGTGCCGGTGCCGGTGTCGGTATCGGTGCCTTCTTCAATGGTGGAGGCAACGGCCTGACTGGCCGCGCCGGCAGAGCCCGACATTTCGAGAATCAGGCCAGCACCAGCACCAGCAATCAGGCCGGCGGTCAGTCCGACAGCTGTCAATTTCCTATTCATGGGGGTTCCTTTCGGTATGTCGTTCACTCGGGGGGAGTGAGTACATCGTGCGCCCCGTAGGTAAGGCCACAACCGTTCGAAGGTAAGAGCTCGGTGAGACTCATTCAGGTGTCGAAGGCGTTGATCAGCTTGATCAGCGCGTTCTCCACTAACTCGGGCAACGCCGGATGAACCCATATTTGGCCGTATGCCATCTCGTCGGCAGTCGTTCCCAGGTGAATACCTTGCACCAACAACTGCACCAATGCTGATGCCTGATAACCCATGATGTGAGCGCCGACGACCGTCCGTGTGCGCGGGTCACCGATCAGCTTGCAAAAGCCGGTGGTGTCTTCCATCGCCCATCCGTAGGCAATGTCGCCGTAGTGGTGCGTGATCACCGCGTACGGCTCGCCGCGCTGGCGTGCGTGGCGTTCGGTGATTCCCACGGCACCGATCTGCGGATTACTGAATACGGCATGTGGGGCCGGGCGGTTGTCGTATGCATGCAAGTCGTCGGGTTGCATCACGTTGTGACGCACCACCTTCGCCTCGCCGTTCGCCATGTGCTTCAGCTGGTAGCGACCGTTGATGTCACCGAGCGCCCACACGCCCGGTGCGCTGGTGCGACCAAATTCATCGACTGTGACAAACCCGTGACGGTCGACGTCGACGCCGCCAGCAGCTACACACAGCTGATCGCTGTTGGGAACGCGGCCAGCCGCGACCAGCAACACGTCGCCTTCCATGGTGCGCCGGCCGCTGTTGCAGTCGACGTCGACGACGATCCCGTTCGCCGACTTCGAAACCTGCCGTACCGTCGAACCGAGCGCGAGATCGAACCTGTGCGCGGCCAATTCGGTGAAGCGCTTCGAGATGTCGTCGTCCTCGGCCAGCAGCAATCGACCGCCACGGTTGATGATGGTCACCTTGGAACCCAGCGCCTGGAACATGTGACCAAGCTCGGTCGCGACGAAGCCGCCGCCGATCACAACCAGATGCTCGGGAAGTTGGTCGAGGCGCATGATGTCGTCGCTGGTATGCACCGGGACACTGTCGATGCCGGCGATATCGGGAATGAACGATCGAGCGCCTGCTGCAATCACGATCTGCTGACCACTGATCTGCTCGCCGCCGATCTCGAGCTGACGATCGCCCACGAAGTGAGCCTCGCCTTCGTACACGTCGATGTTGGGAAGCCCGAGTCGATACTGACGGCCGCTGACCGCAATCGGATCGATGCGACCGAACACTCGATCCCGAATGGCTGGCCAGTCGGCGCCGTGGAACTCGGTGTGCACACCGAGGCGGTCGCCGTGCTTGGCGTGTTCGGCGAGATCGGCCGGATAGATCAACATCTTCGACGGAATGCAGCCGCGATTGATACACGTTCCACCGAAGACATCGCGCTCGATGATCGCGATTCGCATTTCGTCCATCTCCGGCCCGATGATCGAATTACCCGACCCGGTGCCGATCACGATCAAGTCATAGTCAGTGCTCACCCCGACAGTGTGCCCGCCGAGCTGCCCCAGAGGTACCCTCGATGCGTGAGCGTGGCCCCCGACGACGATCGCGACTACATCGAGATCGCGGACGGCGAGACGTTGTGGCGATTCGAGCGCGGCTTTCTCCAGTCGAATTGGACATGCCTGTGGGGGCGTGGCTGCAAAGGAATCCTCGACCATCCGGCCGAGGAGTTGCAGCAGGGTTGCTGCTCGGTTGGTGCGGAAATGGCGGATGCCGAAGAAGCGATGACAACTTCCGCGCTCGCCGCAACGCTGCCCTCGGAGATCTGGCAACACCATGCCGCGCGCGACGCCGACGATGTGTTCAGCAGCAGCGAACGCAGCAACACGAAGGTCGTCGATGGAGCGTGCATCTTTCTGAACCGGCCAGGCTTTGAGGGCGGAGCAGGTTGTGCACTCCACATCGCTGCCGAAGCTGCGGGCGAATCGCCAACTGAATGGAAGCCATCAGTGTGTTGGCAGCTACCGATTCGCGTCGATTGGCAGGATCGCGGTGCAATGGAGCACGCAACTGTTCGCCGCTGGTCGCGCGCCGATTGGGGCGATGAGGGCACCACGATGGCGTGGTGCTGCACCGAAGGTACCGATGCCTACGTCGGCGAGCAGCGAGTTATCGATTCACTGGCAACCGAGTTAGCCGCGATCACTGGCGACGAGGTCTACGTGCAACTCCGTGCACGCCTTAGCTAGCCACTGTGAGCGAAGGGCTTTCTGTCAGCGAACGGCTGCCGGAAAGGTGACGGTCGCCTCGGCGAGTCGGCGACAGGCGCGACGTTCCCGACGGATCGGCCACCAGTCGTAGAGCAAAATCTCCAAGGGTTTCCACATTGACACCCAGCCGAGTACGGCAAGCCCTTCGTGGATGACTTCAATGACCGGATTGTCGCTGCTACCGATGACCCGCGACGCTGCGTTAAAGCCGGCGAGGGCGAAGATGCCGATCAGCAGACTGACGCGACCCTGGCGCAGCAGCTTGCGCAATGCTCGGGCCGCCTGCCACTCGCGGTACTCGAAGTGGTTGTGGAGGCCGTCGACAATCGCGCCTTCGCGGCCTGCGAAGCGGCCGTCGGCGACGTAGATCTCGACAGTGATTGGGTCGTCCTTGTCGAGGTCCTCCGCCCACTCTTCAATCCAGTCGGCAACCTCTTGGTTCAACGAGCGTTCATCGAGCGGCGTCGGGTCCATCGGGTTGAAGATGTGCTCGACGGTCGCGACACGAACCTGTATCGGACTTTCGTTCAGCTCGTCGCGGGTACGCGGCCAATTTCGTTGTTCCATAATGCGCCGTTCTTAGTCTCACCCATTCTTGGGGAGTTCTGCCCACGTCTTCACGCGGTCGTCGTTGGGCTCCTTGGGCAGGCCAAGTGCCCGTTCGCCGATGATGTTGCGCTGGACCTGATCAGTGCCGCCGTAGATCGGTGGACCTTGGGCGAAGAGCGCCATCTCGGTGACGTACGCAAGCGTCGGCTTCCCAGTGGCTTCGTCGAGCCGCGCGCGTTCCTTCGCGTTGTAGGCATGCAGCATTCCACCGGCGCCAATTATGCGAAGGCCAAGGTCGCGGCTCTGGCGCATGATCTCGCTCATCGACAACTTCGCAATGTTCGGCGCCCCAGCAATTTCGCGCCCGGCCGCTTTTTCTGCCTTCACGCGCAGCGACAGCATGCGACCAACTTCGTTCAACGTATGCAGCCGCATCAGGTCTTGGCGCACCATCGCATCGTTGATGGTGCCGCTCTCGGTCGCAAGTTGCGCGAACAACTGCCCAGCACCCGCCGCCATCGCGCCGCCGCCGCCACTGCCCCCCGATGGGCCGACCGCGCGAACGAAGTCGCCGACGCGCTTGGGTAGATCGCCGACAACTGTTCCGGCGCTTGCCACCGACACGGCGTTGTGACCGCCGGCGCCGAGGCCCGAGCGCTCGAACATCAGCGTCGTGTTGGCGACCGCCCAACCGTTGTTAGTGCCACCGATAACCGCTGCGTCGGGCACACGCACGTCGCTGAGGAATACTTCGCTAAACAACGCGCGGCCTGTCATCTCGCGCAACGGTCGCACTTCGACTCCCGGTTGACGCATCGGGCATGCAAACCAGGTGATGCCCTGATGCTTGGGAACATTCGGATCGCTACGCGCGATCAACATCCCCATATCCGCGATCTGACCTGCGCTGGTCCACACCTTCTGCCCATTGACCACCCACTCTTCGCCGTCCTTGACGGCTTTGCAACCAAGCCCGGCGAGGTCGCTGCCCGCACCCGGCTCGCTGAACAGCTGACACCACGCCTGTTGGCCGGTGACGATGGGCAATACGTAGCGCTCAACCTGTTCGGGCGTGCCGTGCGCAGCGATAGTTGGTGCAGCCAGCAGCATCCCGAGACCACCCGGGGGCGCCACCGCACCACGTTTGACGATGTGCTGGCCGACGGCGATCGCCTCACTGCGCGACAACCCCTTGCCGTAGGCGTTGGTCGGCAGCGTTGGCGCCGCCCAACCGGCGGTACCCAGGCGCTCCCACCATTGCGCAACGCTGAGTTCCGGGTCCCAGTTGGCGTCGAGCCACTCATCTAGGTCGGCGAGGGTGTCCGTCATGGCGACCACAGTAACGTCGGGGCATGGCAAGCAAGCTGTTGGGCAAGGCCATGGCACGAGCGAAACAACTGGCCGAGCCAGCGCTGGTCAAGGCGCGCGCGACAGAATTCGTGCAGCTACTGAGGAGCGAGTATCAGGCTGGCAAGAACGGCGACCCTCCCCCGAACGACAATCCGAACGACAAGACGGACGAAGCCGACGCCGAGCAAGTCGCGACAGCGATGAGAGGCGTCGACTGGGCCAAAGTGCGCGCCGCCACTAGCGAGCGCGGCGCCGACGCTGCCGCAGCAATGCGCTCGATGGCCAAAGAAGTGGATTGGGCCAAGGTGCAGCCCGTTGCAGCCAAGGTGTCGAGTGCACTCATGGCAGCCGTTGCCTCAGGTCAGCTCGGCGTTGGCGGTCGCCTCGGGGGCACCGTGGCGCGAGCGATCATCAACGACCGCAACTTGGCGCAGCGAGTGAACAACGAACTCGTCAAGTACGAGCAACCTCTGCCGCCCGATTTTCGCGACGTGATCGACACTACGGCGACCGACTAGCTACCAGGCGGCAAAATCCTTTTCGATGACGACGATGCCGTTATCGCTGATTGTGAAGCGCTGGGCATCGGCCGCGTGATCGATACCAACCTGCGCGCCCGGTGGTACCTGGACGTTCTTGTCGATGATGCAGCGATTGACGCGAGCCCCCACGCCAATGCGAACGCCAGGAAGGAGAATGCTGTCGTTAACAAAGGCATCGTGATGCACACGCACACCGGGCGAAACGATCGATCGTTCCACGTGACCACCCGACAGGATCGATCCTGCGCACAACAAGCTGCCATCGACGAACGACGCCTCGCCGCCCTCGCCACGCGACACCTTGGCGGGCGGTAGCGGCGGCTGGTTGGTGAACACCGGCCACTGCGCGTTGTAAAGGTCGAAGACAGGCAACGGCGATAACAAATCCATGTTCGCATCGAAGTAAGAGTCGATGGTCCCGACGTCGCGCCAGTAACCCTTCTCGCGCTCGTGCTGACCGGGGACAACATTCGTTGAGAAGTCGTACACGTGCGCAACGCCCGACGCAGTCAGCGCGGGAATGATGTGGGCACCGACGTCGGTGTACGCGTCGTCTTGACCCGCCGGAGTGACAATGTCGATCAAGGTCTTGGTGTTGAACACATAGTTGCCCATACTGGCGAGGCAGCGCGTCGGGTCGCCGGCCATCGGCGGCGGATTCGGCGACTTCTCATGAAATGCCTTGATGCGGCTGCCACCGTCGGTCTCGATGACCCCGAACGACTTTGCGGCATCGAGGCTGACGGGAATGGCAGCGACAGTGACGCCAGCACCGGTGGCGAGATGACTCTCGACCATTTGACGCACGTCCATGCGGTAGATGTGATCGGCACCGAATACGCACACGACGTCCGGAGTTTCGTCGCCGATCAGGTTCAGGTTTTGATAGATCGCATCTGCGGAACCCGCAAACCAATGCGGTCCTCGACGCATCTGCGCGGGCACCGGCGTCACATAGTTGCCGAGCAAGCTGCTGAAGCGCCACGTTGCACTGATGTGTCGATCGAGGCTGTGGCTCTTGTACTGCGTCAGTACGACGATCTTCAGGTAGCGCGAATTCGCGAAATTGGAGAGCGCGAAGTCGATAATGCGATAGTTGCCGCCAAAGGGAACAGCCGGCTTGGCGCGGTCTTCGGTCAGCGGCAACATGCGCTTGCCCTCGCCGCCAGCCAACACGATGACCAGCACGTTCGGTTCTGACATATCCGGAATGTACCCTCAAAGTCAGTGCGCGTGCTGTTCGTGACTTCCGAGTGCTATCCGCTGGTGAAAACCGGGGGGCTCGCCGACGTCGCCGGCGCTCTCCCATTGGCGTTGGCCGCACTCGACGTCGATGCGCGAGTGCTACTTCCTGCTTACACGGGCGTTCGTGGGCAGCTTTTTGCCAGCGAAGTAGTTGCACCGATGGACGATCTGTTCGGGGGTCCTGCGGCGATTATCGAAGGAACAACCAACGCCGGCCTGAAAATGACTTTGATTGATGCCCCGCATCTCTTTCACCGCGCTGGTGGGCCGTATACGGCGCCGAACGGAAACGACTGGCCCGACAACCATGTGCGCTTCGCGGCGTTGTCGTGGGTCGCAGCCGAAATTGCCGCTGGACGAATCGGTGATTGGAAGCCCGACGTTGTTCATCTGCACGATTGGCACGCCGCATTGGCAGCTGCGTACCTGCACTTCGATACAAACCCGCATGCGGTGCGCCCTGCCAGTCTGTTGACGATTCACAACCTTGCGTTTCAAGGACTCTTCCCAGAAGCGTTGCTCGCAGGTGTGGGACTGCCCGAAGAAGCCCTAGAACAGGGAGGCATCGCGTACTGGGGGAAGCTCAGCTTCTTGAAGGCTGGCGTTCGTTGGTGCGACGCGGTCAGCACCGTCAGCCCCACGTACGCCCGCGAGATCGTCACGCCCGAACACGGCATGGGATTCGATAGCGCACTGAGGGATCGCGGCGACCCGGTGATCGGCATCGTCAACGGCATCGACCTCGATGTGTGGAATCCGGAGACGGACCCGCACATTGTTGCGCGCTATTCCGCGGCCACCCCAGCGCCAAAGGCTCTCAATAAAGCAGCACTGCAAGCGGAGTTGGCTCTCGAACCGGAACCGAATACCCCGTTGTTCTGCGTCGTCAGCCGGTTAACCGAGCAGAAGGGTCTCGACCTGCTGCTCGCCGTGGTTCCGAGACTGCTCGCAGGCGGCGCCCAGTTGGCGGTACTGGGGACCGGCGATCGCAAGCTCGAGAAAGGCTTCCGCCGTGCGGCGAAGAAGCATCCCGGCCGCATCGCGTGCGTTATCGGTTACGACGAGGCGCTCTCGCATCGGATGCAGGCGGGCTCCGATGCGATCATCGTGCCCTCGCGCTTCGAACCCTGCGGTCTCACGCAGCTATACGGACTGCGATACGGCACTTTGCCAGTGGTCGCAAAGGTTGGCGGGCTCGCAGACACGGTTGACGATGCAGTCACGGGTTTTCAGTTCGAGCCCGTCGATGCTGAACAACTCGCCGCTGCAATCGAAAGGGCGTGCGATCACTACGCAACGCGCACCGCGTGGCAGCGAATGATGAGCGCCGCAATGACCCAGGACGTCGGGTGGGACACCGCCGCCGCCGCGTACCGCATGCTCTACGAGCAACTGGTCGCCGCTCGCCGGTAAAATTCGGACATGCTTGAAACTGAAATCCGCGACCTAGCCCGCGGCAAGAACTTTGCCGCGCTTACCGTTATTCCGAAGTCGGGGCATCCGATGACGCACGTCATGTGGATCGATGCCGACGACAGTCACATGCTGATCAACACCGAACTCGGCCGCGCCAAGGCGACAGCGATGGACAACGACGAGCGCGTCACGATCTGCGTCTTCGACGCGGCGAACCCATATCACTACGCCGAAGTGCGTGGACGAGTCGTTGGCACCACCGTCGGCCAGGTAGCCGCCGACCACATCGACGCGCTCTCCAACAAATACACCGGCTCCAACTACAAAATGGCCACCGACAAGCGCATCATCTACCGCATCGAGCCCATCCGCCAGCGGACCATGTAGTGAACGGCGAGGTAGTGAACGGCGAGGTAGTGAACGGCGAGGTAGTGAACGGCGAGGTAGTGAACGGCGAGGTAGTTAGGGCTGGGTGACCGTCACGGCGCGGCGGTCGTCGCTGGCAAGTGAACGACGAGGCGAGCGCCACCCAGTGGTGAGGTCTCGACGCTGATCGTTCCTCGATGTCGTTCGACAATGTCGTGAGCGATCGCCAGCCCGAGGCCAGTGCCGCCGTCGGATGTACGTGCCTCGTCGAGGCGCGCGAAGCGTTCGAACACTCGCGTTCTCTCGTCCTGCGGAATGCCGACTCCATCGTCGTCGATCGTGAGACGAACGACGTCGCCCATGACGACCACGGCCACCGCGGCGGTGCCCCTGGCGTGCCGCACTGCATTGTCGAGAAGGTTGCGTATCAGCCGCGACAGCTGTGTCGCATCGCCGACGACCCACGAATCGCTGAGACTCGCGCTGATCTGTACAGAACCGTCACTGACTCGACTGAGTGAGGAGCGCGCCACCTCGTGTTCGATCAGCGGGGAGAGCTCGACAACCTTGTCGAGCACAACACCCCCCACATCGGCACGCGCCAGGTGCAACAGGTCGTCGACCAATCGCTGCAGGTGACCCACTTCTTCCAACACGCTGCGATGAGTGGCCGCTACATCGGCTGTGGCCGGGTGGTCGCGGTCGACTTCTAACTCAGTGCGTACACGGGTGAGCGGACTACGCAACTCGTGCGACGCATCGGCGACGAAGCGCTGCTGACGCTCGACCGACGATTGCACGCGCGCCAGCATCTCGTTCATTGTTCGTGCCAGCCGCGCGATCTCGTCGCCCGTCGGCGGAACCGGCACGCGCGTGTCAAGGTTGCTGCCTGACATCCGGGCCACCTGCGCGCGAATCGACTCGACAGGACGCAATGTGCGGCCGACCAGCCACCAAATGAGCAAACCGAGCAGCGCTGTCACGGCCGGAATGCCGTAGGCCAGGCCGGTGCGCAGGGCATCGGACGCCTCCTCGACATCGTCAATCGGTGTCCCGGTGTGGATCACAACATCACCGACTCGCCGGGACAGCAATCTGTAACTGCTCTCATCGATTGCTATGGAAGTAGTGCGCCGTTGGGTTGTTCCACTTGGCGGCTTAAGCGGTCGTTGCCCCTCCATGTTCTGGGTACTCGCGAGAACCGTCGAGCCCGCGTACACAACCTGCGCAACTGCATCCTCAGAACCCTGCTGCTCCAGAACTCGTGGCAGCGAACCGGCGAGGAAGTCTCGCTCGAGATTCTCGCTGCGCGTCTGCAGAATCTCGTCGAGGTTGTCGGTGAGCAGTCGTTCCTGAACGATCACCAGCACTAGGCCAGCGCTCAACATCACGACCGCAACCGTCAGTGTGGCAAATGCTGTGATACGCAGCCGGATTCCGCGAAGAGCCATCATGGCGCCTCGATGCGATAGCCGACGCCGCGAACAGTAACGATCATGTGTCCACCGTACGGCTCATCGATCTTCCGGCGCAGCCGCAAGACGTAAACCTCAACGACATTGGGGTCACCGTCGAAGTCGTCGTTCCACACCCCAGCGAGAATTTCGCGCTTGGAGAGCACCTGCCCGGCGCGCCGCACCAAGAACTCCAACACTTCGAACTCGCGCGCCGTCAGCGACAACTCGTCGTCGCCGAACCAGGCGCGGTGGCCCCCCGGATCAATGCGCACTGCGCCGATGCCGACAGGGGCAGGGTCGCGACCACCAGCGCGTCGCAGCAGTGCACGCACCCGCGCCACTAACACTGCGAACGAGAACGGCTTGCCCAAGTAGTCGTCGGCCCCGGTGTCGAGTGCTTCCGCCTCATCGAGGTCGCCATCCTTGGCCGTCAGCATCAGAATCGGGGTCCAGTTGCCCGCCTCGCGCAGATCGCCACAAATCCGGTACCCGTTGCGTCCGGGCAACATGATGTCGAGCACAATCAGGTCGTACGAGTTCTCGGTGGCTCGCCAGAAGCCATCTTCGCCGTCGAAGGAGACTTCGACGCTGAAGCCTTCGGCCTCGAGGCCTCGCTTCAGCGCGGTTGCGACCTTCTTGTCGTCTTCGATCACCAACAACTTCATCGCGACAGTCTCGCGAAGCTTGCTGACTGCCAGCTGAACATTGTTCAGCACCGAGTCAGGTGTGTTCAGCGAGCCGACAGCCGCGACGGTTCACGATGACGGCCATGACAACACTCACAACACATCAACGACACCTTCACCCCACCCCTGCCCGCCTTCTGCTCGGCCTGGTCGCCACTGCGGCGTTGTTCGCCGGATGCGGCGACTCAGGTACCGCACCCGACACGGCAGTGGCGCCAGTCATCGACTTGGGCAATGGTGCCGACTACAAACCCACGCTCGACGCGGCCCACGTCGCCGACCTGATCGACAACCCGTACCTGCCGCTGGCCGTCGGGTCCGAGTGGAGGTACGAAGGGCCAACTGACGAAGGCATCGAAACCATCACGGTCCTCGTGACCGGCGAACGCAAAACCGTGATGGGCATTTCGGCCTACGTCGTGCGCGACACCGTCGAGATCAACGGCGAGCTGGTGGAAGACACATACGACTGGTTCGCGCAAGACGACCAGGGCAACGTGTGGTACCTGGGCGAGGACGTGAAGGACTACGAGAACGGCGTCGTCGTCAGCACCGCGGGGTCGTGGGAAGCCGGCGTCGACGGTGCGCTGCCCGGGATCGCAATGCCAGCCCAGCCCGCCGTCGGCGACGCGTACCGCTTGGAGTATTACGCCGGGGAGGCGGAAGACATGTTCGAGATCATCGCCGCCGACCGCACCCTGACCGTGCCCTTTGGGACCTACGACCGGGCGATCACGACCAAGGACTGGACGCCACTCAGCCCGGCCGTCATAGAGGAAAAGTGGCATGCATATGGTGTCGGCCTGATCTACGGAACGCACATTTCCGGCGGCTCCGGCACAGTCGAGTTGGTGTCGTACACCCCCGGGGCCTGACCGCGCCCGGTAGAATCATCTCGTCTCGTGGGGGTCCGATTGCCGCCCGCAGGAGCCACCTCCCGCCGAACGCAAAGGGCCCCCATGACCACCACCTCCGCGAAAACCGCAAAAGCCACTAAAGCAGCTGCAAAACCAGCTGCAGAGGCGAAGCCGAAGGCCGCCGCCAAGCCGAAAGCACCCGCTAAACCGTCGACCCGACGTGCTGCCACCAAGCGTGGCGCCAAGCCACAGGCGACGTTGCCCGAGAATCACACTCCTAGCGAGGCAATTGCGTTCGACATCCGGATGGACCGCATCGATCTGTCGCCGTCCGTGGCACGCATCCTCGCCGCCGGACTCAACGAACCCGGTACCTTCCACGCCATCACGCTGTTCCGCGATTCTTTGGGTGCGCTCAGCGACCCGAACCGCGACCCGTCGGTGGCTATCGAAGCCGGACGCCTGGTCGACTCACGCTCGTAGTCACAGTTTGGTTACGACCGACACACCCGGCTGCTGAAACGCCGCCATCGCCGGCAATGCAGAGGGAATATCATCGAGTGTCAGCCGCTGCGTGATCATTGCAGCCGGGTTGAAACCGCGGTCATTGATCAGCGCGAACACTGCGTGAAAGCGTGCAGCCGAAAGGCCATGCACGCCCAAAATCTCGAGCTCGTGGCGGATCACATGCGAGATCGGTAGTTCGTCTGTCGCGGCCGGAAACAATCCGACCTGTACGTGACGTCCGAGCGCCCGCAAACTACGGATCGAGTTACTGGCTACCGCCGCATTGCCCAGACACTCGACAGAGACGTGAGCACCGCCAACCATTTCCTGGATGGCACTCGGTACGTCGTCGATAGTGCTCGCGTCGAGCACCACGTCCGCACCCATCTCACTCGCCAGGGCCAGCGGAGCTGGAGAGCGATCGATGGCAATTACGTACGCATCGAGGGCACGACCGAAGCCGACAGCTGCCAAGCCGACGCCGCCACAGCCGTAGACACAGAGCACCTCGCTGGCAGCGATGCGGCCGCGCTCGACGACAGCGCGGTATGCCGTTGATACTCGGCAACCGATAAGGGCAGCTGCTTCGTCGCTCAGCGTTTCGGGCACGAACACCGCATTGGTTGCGGCGTAGGGCACGGTGCAGAACTGCGCAAACGCACCCCATCGAGTGAAGCCCGGTTGTTGCGCGATCGCACAAGCCTGATGCTCGCCGCGACGACACGTCTCGCACGCGCCACACCCGCACGAGAACGGTGCAACGACTCTTTGACCCGGTTCGAAGCCAGTCAGACCTGAACCGACGGCGACGATGCGACCGACGAATTCGTGGCCACCAACATGAGGGCAGACGATGTCGGCGTCGGTGCCGTGCCAACCGTGATAGTCGGAGCGACAGAGCCCGACCGCTAGAACTTCAACGACGAGTTCGCCTGCCGCCGCGTCGGGTGGGGCAACCTCGACGACCTTGATCGGCCCGCCGAACGACTCATAGATCGCAGCACGCATCGCGCGTACTACCGGAGCGAGCGATCGTCGCGAACGACGTCGCCAGCCTTGATCACCATCGTCGGGCGGGTGAGTTCGTCGATGTCGTCAAGCGGGTTGGCGCTGAACGCAACCATGTCGGCGTGCTTGCCAACATCGATGCTGCCCAGTTGATCGCTCTGGCGCAGTAATCTCGCGGCGTTCATCGTCGCGCTGCGAATGCTTTCGGCCGCAGTCATCCCGACTTGCCGCGAGAGCAGCACACATTCCTGCACGTTCAAGCCGTGATGATTACCGGGGGTACCTGCGTCGGTACCCATGGCGATCATCACCCCCAACTCATGCGCTCGCTGAATCGTTGCCAGATGCAGTTCGTTGAACTCTTCCATCCGTGTACGTAGGAACTGCGGCATCGAAGCAACGGCCGCCGGATCGCGGAACAACATTTCACCGGCGCAAAGTGTCGGCACCAACGCTGTACCAGCAGCGACCATCCGGCGTAGCGCGTCGTCGTCGGCGAACGTGCAGTGCTCGATGCTGTCGACACCGGCTTCGATCGCGTTGTTGATGCCATCGAGCGCATGGCAGTGAGCAGCCACGTGCTTGTGGTTGTCGCGTGCGATCTCGACCGCGGCGCGCAACTCTTCAAGCGTGAACTGGATTGCGCGCGCGTCTTCCGTCTCGGACGACAGCATCGCACCGGTAGCCATCACCTTGATCAGATCGGCTCCCTGCGCCAACTGGCGCCGGGCCGCGGCGCGCACCGCGTCGGCACCATCGGCGACCTCATACATGCCTGGGTAGTAGTCGGCCGTCGACGTCGTGATCGACAGCAAGCGACCGGCCAGAAACATGCGCGGCCCGCGAATCGTGCCTTCCTGTATTGCCGCGCGCACCGCCATCTCGACGTAGTTCCACCCGCCAACGTCGCGGACGGTGGTGATGCCGGCGAGCAGTGTGCGTTCGGCAGCCGCGGCCGTAAACAGGGCAACCTCGGCGTCAGTGCGTGAGGTAGCCGCGCGTGGATCGCCATCGTGGGTTGGCTGCGTGATGTGTACGTGGCAATCGATCAAGCCGGGGATCAGCCACAGACCTGCGGCATCAATTGCTTCGTCGCCGCCAGCTCGCTTTGAGCCCTGTTCGATCGCAGCGATACGGCCGTTGTCGAGACCAACGTCCGCTGGTCGGAAGGAACCTTGCTCAACGTCGTAGACCTGTCCACCCATCAACCAGCGCATAGTGCGAAACAGTACTGAGTCGGGAGCTAGGTCAGCGCTGGAACCGGCACCGACCGGTCGGCGAACTCGGCCGAAAGTTCGGTGGCAAGTTCGAGGAACCGTTCGGCGACGGGCGACAGGGTCCGTCCTGGCCGCCACGCGATGTAGATACTGCGAGCCGGAATCGGCGGGTCGAGCGGGTGCAGCGAGATACGCGGATCGTCGGGTTCCACACAGAGCAACGGCATCACCGCGACACCCATGCCCGCGCGAACCATGGCGGCGGTGGCGACGTTGTCGTTGGTGCGGAAGACGTAGTTCGGTTCCAACCCGTGCGCACGCAGCCCGGCCTCGTTCATGATCTGACACGAGTTGTGGTGCTGGCCGATCATCGGCTCGCCAGACATGTCGGCGAGCGACACAGGCCCGGGCGCGAACTGGCCGGGACGAGCCAACAACACGAAAGGATCGTCGAACAGATGCTGTGCTCCGAAGTGACCTGCCATGTCGCCAACGACGAACGACAGGTCGAGTTCTCCGCGTTCCATTGCCAACTCCAACTCATCGTCGAGGTCGTTTTCGAAGACGCGGATCTCGACATCAGGATGCGTGGCACGCATTCGGCCGACAACTAATGGCAAGAGCGTCGCCGACACACTCTGGAATGTCCCGATCGTGAGCCGGCCGACGGTGCCGGTACGGAACCGCTGCAAGTCCTCAGCAATGCAATCCACGCGCTTCAACATGTCGCGCGCGGCAACCAACAGCTGCTGGCCAAACGGGGTCAGCGAAACCGGCCGTGGGCCGCCGGGACGGTCGAAAACCTTGGCATCGACGACCTTTTCGAGCGATGCGATCTGCTGACTGATAGCCGATTGGGTGTACCCCAACCGGTCGGCGGCGCGGCCGAACGTGCCCTCCGTTGCGACAGCGTCGAGCGCGGTCAGATGGCGGATTTCGAGGTCTCGCAGGTTCGACATGAACAACAGCATAACCGATCATCACGAGCAGTAACAATCGCTAGTGATAATGACAGGCTCGCCGTATCCTGACCTCATGAACAATCACTTCATCCCCACAAACCAGCGACTGGACCAAGTCGCGTGGACCATTGATCAGCGTGGGATCAACGCAATCCCAGCAGCCGCTCTCCGGGAGCTCGGCTTTTTGGCCCGGTCCGCTGGCGCCAACCAGGTACTCACCGACGTCCTCGCCGACACGAACGCCCCGGAAATCGCCCGCCAGCGCGCGTACGGTCGCATCGCCTCGGTGCTCGCCGACCCAACACCGAAGACCTGCGCAGCCTAATCAGCAGCTATTCCGAACGTAGGTCGTGACCCGGTGACCGCCGCGTCGCGAACCAGCCGGGCACGAGTGCAACGACGTTGGTGATCATGATCGCGCCGGCGGCAATCAGTGCGAGCGTTGACCACGGCATGATCGACACTGGCAACACCCCCAGATCGCGTGCGTATTCCAGCCAAGCCCAGCGACCGACGAGTACGCCCACCGGGATCGAGATGATCAGCGCGACCAACGCGGTCGCCGTGGCCTGAGCCGCGACCGACCAACGAATACCGCGGGTCGACAAACCAAGGGCGCGCATCACCGCCATCTCGAACCGACGAGCTCTGATTGCGAAGAACAACAGATAGCTCGCCAGAGCGAAAAACGCGACGGCAACCATGATCGCCAACGCGACAGGAACTCGATCGTTGCGTTCGATGTTTAGTCCCACCATCAGCGAGAGCACTTGCTCGGGCGTGGGAGCGACGACCTCTGGCACGCCCTCGATACCAGCAACCGCTGCGGCGCCAGCTTGGACGCTGCCAGTGAAGCGGAGATACGCAACGCGATCCTCGATGTCGAGGTTTGCGAACAGGTCCTCCGCTTGAGCCAAGAGTATGGGCGGCAGGTCGTCGGGCAGCCACGCGCGGGCTGTCGCAACCTCGTCTGGCTCGGGTTCGACGAGGTCGGCGAAGCCAGCGATGGTCAACGTGACCTCCGTAAACTCCACCGCCGGGGTGCTCGGCGTCACGACAATCCCGGTGATATCGAACTCGGCGACGACTGGCGCTTGCTCGGGAGTTTCTACGAACTCGTAGTCGAGATCGAATTCCTCGGCGCGTTGCGGTAACTCGTCGGCCAACAGTGTGATCAGTGTCGTCCGCGCGAGCGTCACTGTGTCACCGATCCCGAGGCCAGTCTGCGAAGCGAACGACGCGTCGATCGCTACTTCGTCGGGGCCTTCGGGGGCGCGCCCGTGCAACATCGAGGGAGCGATGGCGTCTGGCCCGGTGTCGAACGACCACGGCCAGACAGAGACTTCGTGGCCGGGGACGAAGAGAAACCAAGGTGGGTAGAACGTGCCGGCGGTGGCCGCTTCGACGGCATCGAGCGCTTCGATCTCGGTGAGAATCTCCGACGCTCTGCTGGGGTCGCCTTGATCGAAGTCGAAACTGACCACCGCATCCCAGTTCCATCCCACCAGCCGTGGGGTCTGCTCAAGATGACGCAGGCCAGCGAGGTACGTCAGGCTCGCGACACCGACAACCGCTGCGACCATCATTGAGATCAGGCTCGGCCACGGGCTGGCCCGACGCAGACCAACTGGCGTGCCGACCGCTGCTGAGACACCACTGCGGGCGGCCGGACGCAAACCCACCAACGCGGTTACGCCGCCACCGCGCTCGGAGGACTGAGCGTCCGTCCGTGCTGCACGACCGATCTTCCACGCGGGCAACGCGCCGATGACGGCGACCACGATGATGAGCAGAACGACACCGATCAAGGTCGACACACCATCGAACCAAAGTTCCCGATTCGGATTGATCGCCGAGGCGAGCCCCTGCGGCATCAGCGCACTGATCGGCACTGCCATGGCGGCCGCCGACAACGCGCCGATCAAAGCTAGCGAGCAACCGTGCGCGATGGCCTGGTGGGCAATCTGTGACCGACGCACGCCGAGCGCGGCCAACGTTTCCGTGTTCGGTCCGCTGTCACGCACGTTCCTGCCGATCACCGGCCCGAGAACGAGCAGACCGCTGAGTGCACCGACGGCGGCGAGCAACCACAGCAGGTTGGCATCGGTCGTCAGGGCGTCGTCGAACACTCTCGTTCGTTCCCGGAAGTCGATGATGATCAGGTAGGCAGACAACGACGCGGCAACACTCTCTTCGGAGGCGGTTGGGTCTAACCACAGGGTGATGGTCTGCTGTGGCTTGGCGCCATCAACGACCATGGCGTCGAAGGCAAGCGGATCGACGAACGCCGGATGAATGGTCAGATCGCCTCCGGGCGCTTCCACATCAAGCGGCCCGATCGCAAGTCCACTCAACCGCAAGCTGATCGGTACGTCGAACCGGACGGGGTCTCCATCCCCATTGCACCAACCGCCGAGAAGAACCTCATCGCCGATCGCGAGATTCGCTACTGCGGCCGAGCTACGCGTCACTACCAAGGTGCCACTGCCGGGGCTTGGCAGTTCACCTTCGAGTGTGAACGGAACAACCTGCGCCGTCGGCCCACCGGGCTGGGCGGCAAGCATCTGCACCGACCGATCGCCGTCATAGCAAGCGTTCACATCATCGACAGTTCCGAAGATCGGCGTCCCTTCGGCGTCGATGATGAAAGGAATGACCGACTCGACCAGCCGCGCCTCCTCGACGACAGCCGTTGCCCGCAGGTCCGCGAGCACATCGTCGGCGTTGATCGTCGCGGTTGGGCCATCACAGCCGGTGCCATTCACCGGGCCACACTCTTCGGCAGGAATGACTCCCACATCGGGCGCGTCGATCTCGTCAATGAAGGTGCTGTAGGCGCTCTCGACTCGACGAGCTGCGGCGGCGGAAGCCAACACGAACCCGCCGACCGCCCCGATCAGCAGCGCCACTGCCAAGGACTGGGCGAAGGCACGTCGCCAACGCACGCGAAGGAGCAGCCAGACCAGAGCCATCAGGTCATCATCCCAGCGATTGCTCGCCGCCGCCGGGGTGCAGACTTGCCACGCGCCAGCGTGCTAGCACCCCTACCTCGCGAAGGCGGCTATTAACTGCCGAGAACGGTGCGGGTGTATTCGACGATCGCGGCGATTTCTTCCTCGGTCAGCCGTGTCCCGAACGACGGCATCCCTCGGCGACCATCGGCGACCACGGCGATCTGCGCTGCCGGGTCGGGGAACTTGACAACGACCTTGCCCGCCAGGCGCGGGCCGATTCCACCCGAGCCGTCGCCACCGTGGCAACCGGCGCAGCTCTTGCCGTACAACGCGCCGCCATCGATGCCGCCAGCGGCTTCAACCACCGCGGTTGGCGTAGCGGGCGGTGCTGTCGGATCGTTGAGGAACAACATGCCGATGAAGACCACTACTGCGATCAGCGCGGCCATTTCGCATACGGAGACGAATTTGCGCAGCATCGCTAGACGACGAACCCGAACTGGCGGAAGAACCACAGCGAACTGGTGAGCCAAATTGCGATGAGCGTCGTGAAGAGCACTCCACCTATGACGGGCAATGCCCACGACGGCATTCGTTTCGAGCGGACGACAAGCACCTTGGTCACGAACGCGCCGTAGAAGACGCAGCCAAACATCGAATGCCAGAAGCGTCGACTGCCGCCCGGGTCGGGGTTGAAGCCGAGCGACCAGAGGCAGTGGTACGCGACCGGCAGCGAGACGAGCAGCGCCAAGGTTCCCGACAGGCGATGCATTGGCCCGACCCAATCTGGCGCGTTGCCAAACGGCAGCTTGCCGTACATCCACAGCGCACCAAACAGTTGCATGAGCACCAGCACGAGAACTGCCGTAGTCGCCCACGCCTTGAAGTGCAGCGTGGTGGAGAAGAAGAGTTTGATCGTCGTCTCGGATGCCGGGTCGTGAACTCGCCCATAGACACCCGTCAACACAGCAACGAGCGCACCAATCAGCACGGCACCAGCGAAGAACGTACCGTTGTTGCGCTTGGCCAGAATCGTGGACGCGTCGGTCATCGGTGGATTATCGCACAAGTCCGAACGGGTGCTGCACGAGGTTTGAAGTCGCGACACCCCGGGTATCAGGTCGGCATGCTTGCCACCCTTGCCACCCTTGCCGGTACATCCATCTATATCCCCGGGGGCATTGGCCTCCTCTTGATCATCATCATCGTCGTACTTCTGCTTCGCTGACCGAATGTCGAGCGAAGAACTACACGCACCGCGTGATCGGCTGACCCCCAAAACCATCGCCACCCATCAAGCGATTGTTTCGCTGATGGAAGAACTTGAGGCGATGGATTGGTACGGGCAGCGTGCCGACGATTGCGACGACGACGCACTGAAAGCCGTGCTGGTGCACAATATGAACGACGAGATGGAACACGCAGCAATGCTCATCGAGTGGCTGCGTCGGAACAACACGGAGTTCGCCGAGCAACTCGAGAAGTTCTCGAAGGCCACCGGCACGACCCACCCGATCGTCAAGGACGCCACTTAGTCGTTCTCGTGTTGAGTCGTTCTCATGTTGAGTCGTTCTCATGAGGGCCCGCACTCGTTGCACGGCTGACTGTCACATACGGCGTAGGACGAGAGTCGCGATGTCGTCATCTACATCGCGCCCTTCCGTCAATGTCGCAACAAGCACCTCGCACATTTCGTGCGCCGGCAGGTGGCGAGTTGCGTCCACGGCAGCGACGAGGCGGGCGATGCCATCGTCTATCGGTCCCGTCCTGGTCTCGACCAGGCCGTCCGTATACATCACGATCATGTCTCCGTGCTCGAAAGGGAACGTAACGCTCTCTGACGCCGCTGTGCGATATCCGAGCAGACCACCGCGCGCGCCCTCAATGACTCGCGCCGGCTCGGCGGCCCGCGCGACGACGATCGGTGGGTGGCCCGCACTGGCGTAACGCGCGAACCCGGTCTGGTCGACGAGGACGAACGCAGCCGAGGCAGCCATCGTGTCCGCGCCAAGTTCAGCGAACCTGTCAACCGCCTCAAGTGCGGACATCGGGTCAGGGTCCATCAACACCGCTGTCGCGAACGACGCGCGCAGCTGCCCCATTGCGGCCGCTGAGGCGAGGCCATGCCCGACGGCATCGCCTACAACTGCGGCGAGGCGACCCTCCCCGGCCTCGAGGACCTGGAACCAATCGCCACCTATCTCGAGACCCGTCGCGGGAACATAACTGGCCGCGACTTCGATCCAGCCAGGCATGGTGCGAATCGTCGACAGCAATCGATGCTGCAATGTGAGCGCAATCGTTCGTTCTCGTTCGTACAACGTCGCTCGCTCCAACGCTCCCGCGCATCGCGAGCCGAGCGTCACCAGCATCAAAAGCTCTTCCGGCGTTGGTTCGCGCTGGTCATCAAATGTGAAGGCGAGCGCCCCAACCATGCGAGTCAGGGCCTGCATCGGAACACCGACGACGAAGCGGTCACCACCGTCGGTAGCGACCGTGAAGGACGCGAGCTCGCCCGAGTCCACTGCCTGCCGCGCCATGTGTCGTTCCGCGTCGCGACGAACTTGGTCAGCGAGGCCAACCCTCTCTCTCGCTACGAGCACATCGTCGGCGTTGATCAGGAACAGCGAGCCACTCGTAGCTCCCAACCCGCGACCGCCCTCCACCAATGTGGCGCGAACGACTTCATCTGTGGTTGCCACCGAGGCGATAAGCCCACTGACCGTTTGCAGAGTCGCGAGTGCGGTGCGGCTTCGGGTCTGCCGTTGAAACAGAACGGCATTGTTCAGCGCAGTGCCAACGATGATTGCGACCTCGTTTGCCAGGTCTTGGTCGGCCTCAGAAAATGGCATTGCGTGGGCGCCGCGAATCCACTGCATCGCGCCAAGCGTGCCCAGCGCGCCGACCAACGGAAGGGTGATCACCGATCCAAGGTCGGCGTTCGTGAGAATGTCGCTATTGAGCCTCGCCAACAAGCGAGGGTCGATCTCGCGGACAATTTCCGGCTTACCTGTGCGAATCACTTCTGCCGCGCCCCAGCGAGCGTCGGGGTTATAGGTGTAATCCCGCTGAAGTTGTTCCGCCCACTGCATCTTGCCCGGGTCGCGATGAGCCACTGCGATCGACGGTCGCGAGCGAGGTCGGTCGATCGCGACAACGATCGAGCACCAGTCGGCGAGTTCCGGTATTGCCAAAGCGGTCATGGTCTGCACAACTCTGTCGACGTCGACGGACAGCGATGCAACCGAGTTGATGCTGGCTAGGTACTCGCCTCGCTGACGTAGTCGAAGTTCGAGAGCGAGCAGGTGTGTGCGTTCCTCGACTTGGCGGTGACGCTCGTCGACGTCGACGGCAAGGCCGAAAGCGCCCGTTACCCGATCGGTCTTTGGATCGATCGTGACGTCGCCAATACCTTCGATCCAATGGGTACTGCCATCGGGCCATGTGCAGCGATGATCAAACCGAAACGGCGTGCGTGCATCGAGGGCACCATTCACGGTGTTCTGCACAAACACCCGATCGCGTTCATCGATCAGGCGTATCCAGGCTTCGAAGGTGCCATCGAACTGCCCGTCCTCTACCCCGAACAGGGCTGTGACGTTGGCGTCCCACGTCACCTTTCCGCTCGCACTGGCCCACGTCCACTCGCCCATCCGACCGGTCGTCAGCGAAATCTTCAGCCGGTCGGCCGCTCGAAGTACCGGAAGCGATGTGGCTAACTCAGAATCACGCGCACCCCGCGCGGCGGCGGACCAAATCGCGAGGAGTCCGCCTAACAGCGTGGTGGCGATCGCCACTGTGTGCCGCCGAGTTCCCCAAATGTCGTCCAGCCACCCGAAGACGACGGCGGCCATCACAGCCACTACTGCGACCCGGAACGTCTGCTTTGGAGTCGCGCGGACCGACGCGACGAGCGGTGCCACTACGAACAGTGGGATGAGTACCAGCTCGCCTTCCAGAATGATGTCGGCGGCGGCGACGGCGCCAACGACGAAGTATCCAGCAAAGGCTGAGGCACCGCGCATTTGGTGTTTCGGTATTGCCTTCATCGATGACTCGCCCGCCCCGGAAACCACGGTGGTTCGAAGTGTCTATCGGGCATGCGGTCGCTGCTCCACCGCGCGGGCGGCGCCATGACTAATCCGCACAACGCGATCAACACCGAGTCGTAGTTCACCCGCCAGCCCGCGTAGTCGCGCCAAGCTTGCTGCAGGTTCGGCTTCAGCGGCAGGCCAGCGACGCGGAGTTCCGCACACAGCATCTCGAACTCGTGTTGCGAAACCGAGATCGGGTCAGTCGGGGCAGGCGACGGGTCGTACTTGATGCCGTAGAAGTCGGCGATGCGCCGCAGGGTGAAGTAGCCAGTGCGCAGCAAGATGTCGCGCTGCGCGCTGCGAGGGATGTCGAGTGTGCTGGCCACGATCGCCGCAGTATCGAGCACGCAACCCGCCGCGGTCAACCAGTTGCGCTCTGGATGTGGAGATCGAAAGAACACCAACGACGGCTGAGTGGTGTGGCTTTCCTCTACATCGACGAACCATTGCTCCCACGGCTCGAACAGGTCGGCGTCGATGTTGTCAATCCATCCGATGGTCTGATAGCGGCGCAACAGTTCCGAGGCCGACGGCGGAAGGCCGGCACGCACCTCAAGCATTCCCACCAAGGCTTCACGTCGACTGAACGCGCTGTAGATGGTCGGTAGGTACGAGATCATCAACGACACGATGCCGAGGCCGAGGCCGGCTTCGACGAACGTGAGGATCACATGACCAAGACCATCGGGTCGCACGAAGCCCAATGTCAGCAACGACGACCCACTCGTGACGAACGCCTCTCGCAACGGATCGATGCCGGTTCCCCAGAAAATCGCGGTGAACCCGATGATCATCAGCACGATCCACACACCGGGTAACAGCACCAGTGAGATCGGCGCGTACAGCGCCATCACGCCATCGCGTTCTAGGAACGACCGTTTCGGCGAGGTGAACCGATCGAACACCACACGGATCGATCGAAAGTGCAGCCTGGTGAGCACCGACGCCGACGCGCGCGGTAGGACGACGGTCTTGATCGCAGAACTGAGCGTCCATAGCACGACAACTGCACCGATTACAGCGACAGCGATACGAGCAACGATCACGTCAGGGAGTGTCTCACAGCGCAGCAGATTGTGAGCGATGCGCAAGCTCGTTCATCTTGGTTGCCAGTTCAACGTCGGACGGGGTGATGCCACCAAGATCGTGCGACCACAATTCGACCGTGACTGTCCTGTAGGCATTCGACCAATTCGGATGATGGTTCAGCTGCTCGGCCCAGATCGCGGCTCGCATCATGAATCCGATTGCCTCGACGAAGTCCAGGAATTCGTATTCCCGGCACAGCTTCCCATCGCGCGCTTCCCACCCGTCGAGGCCGCCGATCACAGTCGCAAGCTCATCGTTATTCAGTAAGCGCCGCGGCACGTTCATGGCCCGCATTGTATGAAGGTGTAACCACCGAGAACTTCACGCACGGCTGACTGAACTGGAACCACGAGTCAGGCCGACGGCGTCGGCCAATGCTGGCGGGCCAACAAAGCGCAGCACCGACACGGCTCGACTGGCGCCGACGTACAACAGCACTTTGTCCGGGTCGCCGGACAGGTCGACGAGAATTACCGCTGTCCGCTCCAGTCCTTTGGTGCGATGCACCGTCTCACACAAGATTGCGTCCTCGCTACGCTGATCCCAGCGCACCAACGGACAATCTTCGATCGCGCTTTCCAGCAACGAATCGCGCACCGCAGTGACGGTCGTGAGCACCGCTATCTGACTGAATGGAATCGAGTAGCTCTCCGAGAGTGACCTCACGACCATGCGTAAGCGCTTGCGCACTTCGGCCATACCGCCAGCGTGCAGGTGCGCAATTGCGTCACCGAACGGCGCCGAAGGAAGCGGCGCTGGCCCACCGAGGCGCTGCACCAACTTGGCGATCGCGCTGCAATTGCGCAGATTGAACACCATCGGCACCTCCATCATTCCAGCAGGTGGTTGCCATGGCTTCACGTAGATTGCCTGCGCCGGATCGGCAACCACCAGCAAATTTCGTGGACCGGCAGGGTCAAGCAGGTGCTCGAGCGACCGGAACCAGTGCGGGTAGATGTCTTGACCTTCGTCGACGATCACCGTGTCGAACGGTGTTCCGATTCGCTGGGCGTGGAACTCGAGCGCTTCGGTCGGGACATCGCGCCAGTATTCGGTGGTCGGGTTCGGACCGACTCTGAAGCCATGAGGTTCGAGCAGTCGTACCGCGATGTCGTGGTAGGTGCCGACCATCGCCGTCGTATCGACGAGTGACCGCTGCAATTGATCGGCGATCGGACGATTGAAACAGACCACCAAAGTGCGCTCGCCGCGCGCGATCGCCCGCCGCGCCCAATCGAGCACCAGCATTGTCTTGCCGGTACCGGCGCCGCCGCTGATGAGTACTCGATGGTTCTTGTCGATTCCGCGCATGTTGGCAAGGTGCACCTCTGTCTCGGCATCAAGCTTCTTGCCCGCCCATTGCAGAACCTGGCCTTCATCACCCGCGAGCGCAATGTCGGGTCGCAGGGCGGCGAGCAACTTGCCGATGCGATCGGGAGGAATCGGCCCGTGCTCGCGCAGCAGTTGGTCGATTGCAGCGGCAGGAAACTCGAGCTGCGGTTTGGCAAAGAGGATTTCGGCTGGCGCGTCCGGACCAAGACCCTCCGCGGGAACCGCGCCCACATCGGGGAGAGCGACGGCGTGGCAGACGAACAGTTCGCGCTCGAGTCCGCAGCGGCGCAATCGCTTGAGCAGAGCGTGCTTGGCTCGCTTCACCTGAACGACCGGCGTGTGATGCAACGGCTTGTCGTACTGCATCCAGCGGCCTTCCTTGATGGTGACAACACCGCCCTTCACCTCAACGAGGACCACACCGCGACCGGGTGAGACCAGAACAACGTCGATCTCCGAATCTTGGCCGTCAACCAGCACCGGCACGTTCGGCACAACGATCCACGTCTCGTCGAGGCCAGCCAGGAACGCCTTACACACGCGCTGCTCCGACTGCGGCAACTGATTGAGATCGAAATCGGCCGGAAGCAACGTCGCCACCGGAGAAGTCTGGCCGATCAATCGGCTCGTCACGCGCCGTGCTGTTGCGCGCGTTGGTCTATCGACTGGGCATCGCCCTTTCCTCACTCGCTCAAAGGAGCCGCATGAAGCCCAACGTTAAGTTCGATCGCACGCTCGTCACCATCCTGGTTGACGAGGTTGTGCATGTGTTGCTCGAACTTGAGGCGCCACCTGCAGTTGCCGTACAGCGGGCACCGCTCGACGTCGTGGTCGTGATCGACCGTTCCGGGTCAATGAGCGGCGAGCCACTCGAATCGGTCATTGCCGCGACTTCGCAGCTGCTGCGTTTAGCGGGACCGGACGATCGAATTGGCGTCGTCACGTTCGACGACACGGTTCAGATGGTGCTGCCGCTCGTGCATCACGACGCCGATGTGGCGAACCGATTGTTGCAAGCGATCCACCCGGGTGGGTCAACCAACCTTTCAGGTGGTTGGTTGAAGGGTCTCGAGATGCTGACGACAGCCCCACGGGCAGAAGCGATTCGTCGCATTGTGGTGTTGACAGACGGTCACGCGAACGCTGGCATCGTCGGCGCCGATCAGCTGGTCCCGTTGATCAAAGGTGGCTACGGCCAGGGCGTCACCACCTCGTGCATCGGATTCGCCGACGGTTACGACGAACAACTGTTGGCTGCCCTCGCCGACGGCGGCATGGGCAACGACTACTGGTGCGCCGGCCCCGACCAAGCCGCGCAGGTATTCGCCGACGAGTTCGGCGGGCTGGCCACTGTGGTCGCGCAAAACGTGTCGGTGGACATCGTTCCCTCCGAGAACGTCGTCGCGACGGAGGTCCTGAACGAGTTCCCGATTTCCGAACTGCCGAATGGGCTGCAGGTAGCACTCGGCGATGCGTACGGAGGCGAGCGGCGCAAGTTGGTCGCCAAGTTTGCGCTAGCGCCGATGACAACTCCCGGTCCTGTCGACGTGGCCACACTCACCATTCGGTGGGCTGCGACAACTGGCGACCTCGCACTACACACCGTTGCACTGCCGATCGTCGTTTGTGTTGGCGAAGCCGACGCGATGGATGTTGGCGCCGACTACGAGGTCACCGAGGAAGTCATTCGCCTTGATGTCGCACGGCATCGTCGCGATGCTCGCGACGCGGCAGAGCACGGCGACTTCGGGGCTGCCGCAAGCCTGCTGACGCGTAGCGCCGATCTGCTCGCTGGCACCACTGCAGCAGCAAGCGAAGTAAACGCCTTACGGCGAGCCGCGGCTGACCTCAACCAGAACGTGTGGTCACCGATCGAGGCGAAACGCCAATTCTCGGCATCGCGCACCGCCAACAAGGGCCGACGCGCCGACTACGAAGCGCCGATCGATCCTGAGTGAGCGCCGAAACCTTGTGAGACCCGTTTGAGACAGTGACTGCGTGACGCACCTCCAATTTTCCCCCACCCGAACAGGAGCCTGCGTTGATCAGCACTACCCCGCCCACCATCCCCCAAACGGTCCTCAAGGACACTCTCGTTAACGACTATCTCGTTGCCGACTATGCCGTAGCTGTGTTCCGCGAGGTAATGCGCGTTGCACAAATCGCCCGACAAGGCTTCGACGCCGACGACATAGCCGCGATCGTCGCCGAGGAAGTGCTCAACAACTCGGCAAGCATCATGGCTCGCTACCCCAACCCTGCGCTGTACGCACGGCAACGGGCGCGGCACGCGGGCATTTCGTTCGATCGCACGCAGCGCGCTCAGCGCGGCGAAGGTGTCCGTCTTCGCCGCGATGCCGATGGCGCATTGCAACCCCATCGGCGTTACCTGTCGGGCAATGCGACTGGTGCCAACAGTCCAGACGAGCTGTTCTCCTTCGCAATCGATGCACTGATCGAATTCGAGGCCGCTGCCGACGACCGCTTGCTCATCTCCGCGATGCTCGGCAGCCAATCGCTCGGCCTGTCGGCCGACGAGTTGAACGAGGTGTGGTTGATCGACGGCTGCGGCTACGCCGTGCAAGAGGTCGCGGCCATGCGCCGTCAGCGCCGCGAGACCGTCAGTCGGCGATTGAGCAACACCCGTCAACGGCTCAAGGACCACCGGCAATGAGCACCGCTCGACTGAAGCTGCGCTACCGCCCTGCTGCCGATGCACTGAGCGGCCACGTGAGATTTGCTTCTCATGCTTCGACCTCGGTCATCGCTGAGTCTCCCGACGCCGACACAAAACTTTTGTGGAGTTCCGAGCACCTGCTGTCGTTCCAGATCGTTCACGCCGCAGCTCGCCTTGTCGATGGCGAGCTCCCATTTCCGCGTGAGGTCGCAGCCCGCGTCGCGCTGCTTATCACGAGCGCGCAACGCTCGCCGACTGAGGTCGACGATCCACTGACACGGTTACTCACCATCGTCGAAGCCAACTCCGAGATCGCGCTCGAAGACTTACGCCGAACCGAGTGGCCGTCGCGGCCACCGAGCGAACCGGTGCCCCGGTCGCCCGCGCTGGTTGCCAATTCCCTGCGGGTCTTGGCCGATGCGATCGAACACCGAGCAGTGGGCGAAGAACCCGAAGCAATCCATACCAATCACTTTTCCAGGTTGCTTCGAGAACTCTCCTCCACAATCGGTCACGGCTGTGGCGAGGTCGCACCAGGAACATCGGCAGCCGCGCGCGCGGCCAGCCGCCAAGGGGTTGCGTTGAACGACAGCGAGCTTGCGGTTGTGCAATCTGCGTTGCACGAACTCGACGATCCAAGGTTGTGGCCGCACGCGAGCAGATCGATCGAGCAACTGGTCACCTCATTGGCGAAATGACTTACTGCATTTCGTCGCGGGCGTTCTTTGCCCTCGCCGCACCGATCGCCGTCTTCACATGCTTCTGTTCCTCGGGCGGCGGCAACACAGCTCCCATACCGAGCGATTGAATCCACAGCTCGCGGGTCCAACCGGTCGAGTGGTACAGGTGCTCGTCTTCCTCGTCCTCAACCTCTGCACACGCTTCCTCGAGCACTTTGGCCGTCGCCTTATTCGCCTTCTCGGCGGCCATTGAGATCAAGCTCCAGTTGAGGTGATCCTTGGTTTCGGCGAGGACTACGCATTCGCCTGCCACCAGTTCGGCGGCTTCGGGGGGACCAGAACTCAGCGCCATCTCCATCGCCTTCACCAGCGACTCGCCGATGTGGCGGACGACCTTGCGGCCGGGGGTCTCGGTCTTCGGGTCGATCTCAAGCTTGTTCAGCACGTCGGTCATGACCTGCTTGTGATGCTTGGTCTGCTCGAGATATTCCTCCCACTCCTTCTTCAGGTCGTCGTTGATCACACACTTCAATGCAGTCGTGTAGATCTCCACGCCACCCGGTTGTCCGCGCGGTTCGATTGGCTGAGCAGTGGTCCGCGTGGTAATGCTTGCGCTTCATGGGCACCAACGGTGAGTTCAACATCGAAGTGTCCGAAGACGGCGCAGAAATCGCTGTCGTGTCTGTCGCGGGCGAGATCGACATCGACAATGCTCACTCGCTGAGGTCCGTCGTCAGCGTGGCCGCCGGCTGGAACGAAACCAGTCGCGTGGTTGTCGATCTCAGCGCGGTGACGTTGATGGACTCCAGCGGAATCTCAGCACTGCTGTTGTGCCACCGCGACTGTCAAGCATCGGGGATCGGGTTCGAAGCAGTCGGCGCCCAGGGCGGACCACTAAAGGTTCTGGAACTGACCGGAGTCCTCGAGTTGCTATCCGCGCGACCCGCGGATGAATTAAACGCGTAACCTGCCTAGCTCAGATTTCCGTTGCAGCCGACCGTAGCGGTCGGGACGGCGCGTGTAGAGCAACCCGAAGGTCAAGGCATCGGCGCGCTGGGTGAGATCGAGATCTGCGATCAAGACTGCAGGCCGGTCGCGCGGCGCCTGAACCAGTGTCCGGCCGTACGGGTCGGAGATGAATGATGAGCCGTAGAAGGTGAGTTCACCTTCCGTTCCGATGCGATTGATCGCGATCATGAACGTCGAGTTGGCGAGCCCGTTGGCGGCGATCATCTGATGCCACATCGGTTCCGTATCGACGCCGGGCATGTGCGGCTCGCTACCGATGGCGGTGGGATAGACGATGACTTCCGCACCATCCATCGACAACGATCGCGCAAGCTCGGGGAACCACTGGTCCCAACAGGTCGGAAACGCAAACTGCGCGCCGGCAACAGCAGTAACCGCGCAGTCCTCGTCGGCAGGTTCGAAGTACCGGTCCTCGTGGTAATACGCGAACTCCGGAATATGCGTCTTGCGCGTACGCGCTAGCAAGACACCGGAGGGGTCGACGCAGATCGCGGTGTTGAACCCGCGTTCGTCCGCAGTGCGCTCGTATAGGGACGCTTGCACAAACATTCCATGTGCTGTTGCGAGCTCGCGTGCGAGAGCGATTGTCGGCCCGGTTTCTACGTCTTCTCCATGTCGAGCGAGCGCGTCGTCGATGTCGGGAACGCTGCAGAAGTATGGCGACAGAGTCAGTTCCTGCAACAGCAGCACCTTCGCGCCGTTCGCTGCTGCGATCTGTGCGCCTCGACGAAGTACGGCTGCGTGCTCAACCGGGTCCGGGTGCCACGCACACTGAACTGCCCCAACGCGGAGCAGCGGATGCCCTTTGTCCTCGGTGCCAAACAAGGTCGGCAACCGGCCATGGCGCACAATCAACTCAAACTCGCTCATCCAGCAATCTTGCCTTCTAAGTCGAACAGTATGCGGTACTACATGCCCTTGCGCTGCGAGGTAGTGCTAGCACTCATCCAATTGGAGTTTCGCGATGGCCATCGCCTTGAAGTTGGTCGGCAGGCAGGCCGAACTTGCACAATTGCGCGAGGGACTCGTCGCGGGCCGCCACCAACTCATCGTCGGTGAGGCGGGTGTCGGCAAGACGCGCCTCGCGACAGAGGCCATCGCGTCGCTTGGGGATGGAGATTCCAAGTCCAGACAAGAAGCCACCGTTCTTTCGGAGCTGTGCTCACCAAGAGGAACTACGTCCGTTACCGCTCAGTGCCGGCAGCAAGGCTTGTCGAGGTGTTAGCCACCGGACCCACGCCATCGAGCCGCCTGAGTTCATCCAGGGCTTCCTTGATGACGAGCACCTCGACGTATTCCTGAATTGGCGCTCCGTCGAACTGCTGGACATATTCATCAACGAGGTCACCGACGAAGGTCCGACCGTGACGACCGTGGTAGCGGTTCATCACAGCAGCCACTATTGATGCATCGTTCGCGTGGAGAGTGGCGGTCATGCACCAAAGGGTACCTAGGGATTCGATTCGCTTACGTAGGCGGGAACACCGCTGGGCAGTCCTTCCGCTGGCTCCCAGGCGTGCAGCCGTCGCAGAAGGCTGCGCTTCTTGTCCTGGTGGCCGCTCATACGCGTCAGAATCGAATCGAGCGTCTCGATGGCTCCGCTGATGTACGGACCTTTGTTGAGCATCACGCACTCAGCCCGCTGCGACATCGCTGCGTCGCTGACCTCTGCGCGTGACGGGCGCCCGGTCCGAGCCAGCGTGTCGAGCACCTGGGTTGCCCAGATGACGGGGACATGCGCGGCTTCACACGCCCACATGATTTCCTCTTGCACTTCGGAGAGGCGCTCGAAGCCAACTTCCACTGCGAGATCACCACGCGCGATCATCACGCCAACCAAAGGACTCCGCATCGCTGTCAACAAAAGCTCGGGCAGGCTCTCGAACGCAGCAACAGTTTCGATCTTCAACACAATTCCTACGTCGGTCGCATTGAGGCGTCGCAGTTCTTGTTGGAGTCTGTCGACGTCCATGGGGCGACGCACGAAGGACAGGTTGACCATGTCAGCCATGCCCGCAACAAACTCCAGATCCTCCACGTCTTTCCCGGTTAAGGCGCCGAGCTGGAGGTCGGTGTCCGGAAGGTTGATTCCTTTGCCCGCTTTCAGCCTCGCCCCGCCTGGGCGAATGTTTGTGACAGACAGGACGATTTGCTCACCCGTGACGGACTCGATGATCCCGCCGATCTTGCCATCGTCGAGCCATACACGTTCGCCCGGTCGAGCGTGTTCAAACGCCTCCTCCAGCGTGCACCCGATGTAGTGATCGACACCGGGTCCAGTCGGGATGGCGGGCTCGAGCGACCGCGTCAAAACAATTCGGTCCCCGTGTTGCACTCGATGTGCCAGCTCGACCTCTGCGAGCTGGCCGACGGTAGTGACGTCTTGCTCACTCTCCCCACAGCTCAGCTCAAGGCCAGTCGTCACATACGTCGATTTCTCCACCGTTGCAGTGCACGCTGATTCTCCGATGTCGACCACCGTCCAGCTGCGACGAGCACCCCGGCTGTCACGCAGCTCAATTCGCTCCCCTAGGCACCGACGACGCACCCACGATTCATCGTCGACGGGAACCTCAACGATGGCCCTGCCATCGCCAACATGGGGCAGCGCCGCGACGTGCGCTGCTGCCGACAAGCGCACCAGCCCCGGCAAGACGACACGGCCTTGCGGGTCGCGAAGGGGTCTCACCTTGACGACGCGGGGCCCCGCCAGCAACGGCCCAGTGCGCAACTTCGGTCCGCCTAAGTCCATTGCGATCTTGCAGGAGCGGCCATCCGAACTGGTGATGGATCGAGCAAAAGTAATCATGTGCTGCCAGGCAACGCTCGTGTCATGCGCGCAGTTGACTCGTGCGACGTCCATGCCGCGATCAATCCATTCAGTGATCAAGAGCGCGGCGTCGGCTGCTTCGCTCGGAATCGTCACCATGATCCGCGTGGAACGCTGCACCGGCGCACTTCCCAGAAGCATGTCCGCGTTTCGAGCAAGCAGGCTGTGCCCTTCGTCGAAGCCGATTGTTGCCATTGCCGTCACAGGAGGAAGTCCCGTGAGTTCCGCCAGTACGGCAAGAACCCCTTCGACCGTCGCCATCACCGACGACTCTGCACGACCCAGCGACGACAGTCCCAACGATGTCAATCGACCCTGCAGCTCGCGAATGTCATGACTCCGCATCTCCCTGTAGTGGATCAGGTTCGTCGCGGACCGTCGATGCTTCGAATGAACCGTCGCAATCTCGGCGGCGTGCGCGAGTTCGGCGACCAACATGCAGTCGCGCAGCGCAGCGATCTCGACAGCGACACTTTGAAGCTCACCTACATCGAACACCGCGTGGATCGTACGGGCGCATCATGAACCTGGCATGAACAGCGGGACACGCCTGAAGAGAGATCCACCAGATCTGCGGTTCGTCGCTGATGCGTCGTACCAACTGCGCGCTCCGCTCATTACGCTGCGCTTGCGCCTGAAGAATCCTCAGTCCCGCCTCTCCGGCGCAGAAGCAGCAGAACTGAACATTGCGATTGACGAGACCGAGCGACTAGCGACTGTGGTGAGCGATCTGTTGCAACTCGGGCGCGCCGACCAGAACCTGCCGGCACTCCCCGACGACTCGTGATGAAACAGCGACTACCTCCGGCGCGCGGTCAGATGGTGATCCTCGCTGCCACCGTCACCGGGCTCGCCCTCGGTGGTATCGCGAAACTCGCCGACCGCAACCAGCTGTCCAATGCGTTCTGGAGCGGAACGACGTTGATCGGGGTCGCGCTCGCAGCGTGGTGGGTGTTCGACGCGGCTCGCCGCGGTCGGCTCGGAGTTGACGTCATCGCACTAGCGGCACTCATTGGTACGTTTCTCACGAGCGAGCGGCTTGCTGGGGCGTTGATCGCCGTGATGCTGGCTACGGGTCGCAGCCTTGAATCCTGGACCGACGGACGTGCCAAGCGCGAACTCCACGCGCTATTGAACCGCGCTCCGAAGATCGCTCACCGATATGTGGACGACGAGCTCACGGACCCGCCCCTGGATCAAATCGCCGTCGGGGACCGCCTGCTCGTCCGGCCGGGTGAAGTGGTGCCCGTCGACGGAGCCGTGGTCGGTGGTGATGCAACGCTGGACGAGTCCGCCCTGACTGGCGAGCCGCTGCCGGTGTCGCGACGAGCTGGCGATATCGCCCGCGCTGGCGCCGTCAACGCTGGCGGGCAGTTCGACCTCGTCGCCACCACTACTGCAGCCGAGTCGACCTACGCCGGAATTGTTCGCCTCGTCGAATCCGCTACCGCGGCGAGTTCACCGTTCGTACGGATGGCGGATCGTTCCGCGCTGGTGTTCCTCGCGGTCACGGCTGTCGTTGCCGGTGCCGCTGGCGTCGTTTCCGGCGATGCCGGCAGAGCCGTTGCCGTACTGGTCGTAGCCACACCCTGCCCACTCATCCTCGCAGCGCCCGTGGCCATCGTCGCGGGCCTCGCGCGTTCGGCGAAGCGAGGGGTGGTGGTCAAAGGGGGTGCGGCGCTGGAGGCGCTGGCCGACGCCGACATTTTGCTGCTCGACAAAACCGGCACAATTACAAAGGGGCACCCTGTGTTGACCGAGATAGTGACGGCCGACGGAGTCGACGCTACAGAGGTGCTCGGCCTCGCAGCGTCGCTCGATCAGGTGTCGCCTCACGTGCTGGCCGCCGCGATCGTCCGAGCGGCCAGGGAGCGAAAAATTGGTCTGGCGATGCCCACAGCAACCGACGAGATCCCCGGCGCGGGGCTGCGTGGCCGCGTCGGACACCAAGACGTTCGAGTCGGTAAGGCCAGCTGGATCGGGGCTGACACGACATGCGCATGGGTCATCGACGCAACGCATCGCACCGAGTTGACAGGATCGTTGAGCGTGTGGGTCGCCGTCGATCAAGTGCCAGTAGCGGCGCTGATCCTCGCCGACCCGATCCGACCCGATGCCGCACGAACGATACGGCGCCTCCGCAGGAGCGGGATCCGGCGGGTCGTGATGGTAACCGGAGACCGACTCGCCGTCGCCCGGTCGGTCGCTGCGATGGTCGGCCTCGATGCTGTCGAAGCGGAGCAGACGCCGGTAGGCAAGGTCGAGGTGATCCGCCGGGAAACCTTGGCTGGGCCGACGATCATGGTCGGCGACGGCGTCAACGACGCTCCGGCGCTCGCCATCGCAACTGTCGGAGTCGCTGTCGGCGCGCGCGGAAGCACGGCCTCATCGGAAGCGGCCGATGTGGTCTTGACCGTGGATCGTCTCGACCGCCTCGGCGAGGCGCGCCTCATCGCGCGCCGCTCGCGATCGATCGCCACCCAAAGCGTGCTTGCTGGCATGGCGATGTCTCTCGGGGCGATGGGTTTCGCTGCTGTCGGACTGCTGGCGGCGACCTGGGGGGCACTGCTCCAGGAGGTCATCGACGTGGCCGTCATCCTGAACGCGCTGCGCGCATTGCGGCCAGGCCCGGAGGAGATCCACCTCGGTTATGACGAGACGATCGTGGCACACCAGTACATCGCAGAGCATCTCGACCTGCTGCCGAACGTGACCTTGCTCCGCGATGCCGCTGATGCGCTCGGCGACGGGGATCCGCGTGCGCTCGATGTCGTGCGCGCTGCTCACCGGCTGCTGGTGGATCAGATCTTGCCGCACGAAAAGGACGAGGACCTCCACCTATACCCGATCATCGAATCGGTCCTCGGCGGCATCGATGCAACTGCGACGATGAGTCGCGCCCACGTCGAGATCAGCAAGCTGACCGGCCGACTTGGCGACGTGATTCACCAACTTGCTGGTGGTCCGCTGCAACGCGCCGACGTGCGCGAGATGCAGCGACTGCTCTACGGGCTGTACGCGATCCTCGACCTGCACTTCGCACAGGAGGACGAGAACTATCTTTCGCTGGCGGACCCCCCGACCGGCTGAGCAGCTGGAAGTGAGCCGCAACGACCTCGCGCACGGCACGTGATCCACGGCGTCGATCCTGCGAACGTCAGCTGGGGAACTGCGACGTGTCTTCACTCGTTGTCCTTGTAACTCGGCGCACCGGCGGATATGGTCAAAGGACCACGACAAGAGCCCTCACGTGTTGAGCCGGTGTAATAGCCAGCTCAGGGGCGATGCTCCGGAACCTTGGTAGCGCTAGTTCGCTCGGATCTAGGAGAACGCGTTGCATGATCTTCACTCGGCCGTGTCGAACGACGCTGCCACGAGACCGTCACGCGGCTTTCTGATGGAAACCATTCGAGCGGTTGTCACAGTCGACCTACCGAAGGGAACGTTCAGATGAATAGCAAAAGTGATGGAAGTTGGCTGTCAACATTGAGGAAGCCGTTCGGATTGCTCGGGATTTTCCTGATCGTTGTCGGGATCGGCTACTTCGTGGGCGCTGGTGTCGCCTAC
>ENA-ORBV01000769-ORBV01000769.1-microbial-mat-metagenome-genome-assembly--contig:-NODE-769-length-73086-cov-10.805106_pt1 | contig 73086 bp, 41 predicted proteins | sample MGYA00237777_ERZ505514 | MGnify/ENA primary metagenome ERZ505514 (study PRJEB26160, sample SAMN06269048) | microbial mat metagenome | isolation source: Oligotrophic lake microbial mat | place...
GGCTTCGGCGACGGCATGTTGTGCGCAGCCGTGGGCATCCTACGCCTCGGCGTCGTGTTCCCGATCGCCGGCTCGGCTACGTACCCGGGTGGTTTGACCCCGAACCCGATCTCCATCGGTGGCGGCCCGATCGCGGCCGGCGATACCAAGCACTACCAGTGCTGGTACCGCGACGCCGCCGTGTTCTGCACGGCGTCGACGTTCAACACGTCGAACGGCGTGACGGTCGTTTGGGTGCCTTGATCTGACGCGGTCTCTTGCGAGAGACCACTGAGGCTAAAACCCAGCCGCTCGGAGTCATCCGGGCGGCTGGGTTCTTTTTCGAGTGAGGGCGAGTGCGTTGCTATTTCGATCGTGCGAATTCGACGAGGCCGCTTTCTATCGGACTTCCCGGTGCCGTGACACAATGCCCGTGCGCTGGTGCATTCGTGACTGCACGTTTTCCCACGTGCACACTTCCGGCTGTGACGGCGTGCAGCCCCCTCTCTTCCATTTCTCCTTTTGCGGGAACGAGTCCTCCACATGCGCCAGGTCATCTCCAGTTGCACCACGCTCTTCGCGCTGAGTTTCGCGACGAGTGCGTTCGCTCAAACGAGCTTCCCCGAAGTCGAACCCAACAGCCAAAAGTCGGAGGCGGATCCGGTCGTAGGCATCACCGCTGGTGACTCGATCACCGGAACGACGACCGGATTTTCGACGACGCTCGGATCGACGTTGGTTTCCACAGTGGACGTCTTCCGAGTGAAGACTGCGCCGCTGCCCATCGCTCTGTACCAACACCGGCTGACGCTGACATCCGCCGACGTGACCGCTCCGACAGGAACGATCCGCGGCCTGAGCCAGACGGGTACAGCAGGTGTCGGCGGAATTGTCGGAACGACGGACCTCGAGGCGCAACGCTCGAGCACGTTCACATCTCCCGTAAACTTCAATCAGTGGTACGGCTTTGGCAAACAGGAGGAGATCTACTACCGCGTCGAGGGCAGCGGGGTGACCGCGAATCCGTACACCGCGACGATGACGACGACGACGATCACGCCGACCGTGATCGCGCCGTCGTTCGAAGCCGGTGAGATCACGTTCACCACCGTCGGACAGACTTTCGTCGACACGGAATTGTTGCTCTACGACTCGGCGTTCAACTACGTCTACCAGAACGATCACGAGTACCCGCTCTTCTCGGCGCAGTCGAAGATCACGCGCACGCTCGCGCCGGGCACGTACTACCTCGGTGTGTCGACGTTCGAGCTGTGCACGAATCAACCCGCACCGGCAGACGACCGCTTCTTCGGCTTCCTCGTGGACTTCCCGGACTGCGTCGTGTTGAGCAGCAGCTCGACGTCCTCGCAGGACTACGACTTCCAAGTGAAGGCGTGCAACGGCATCCACTCGCAGATCAATCAGTCGCCGGGATTGCCCTTCGATGTGACCTGGTTCCAGGTCAACGTGGTGGCGGGCGCTCCGCCCGTTTCGATCCCGCCGAACGACAGCTGCGCCTCGGCGCTTCCGCTGAACGTGGGCACGTTCACGGCCAACATCGCGACGGCTACGAACGACGGGGCGGCGAGCTGCGATCCGGGCGGAGTGTCTTCGAAGGACCTCTGGTACACGTTCAACGCGGGATCGGGCGGCGGTTTGCTCGACCTTTCGACGTGCTCGACGACGAGCGTCGACACCGTCATCAGCGTCTTCAATGCATGCGGCGGAACAGAACTCGCGTGCAGCGACAACTGCGGTGGAACGCCCTGCGGCGGAACGTCGTCGTGCATCTCCGGACTCGCGCTCGCGCCGAATCAGGTCGTCCGCGTCCGTATCAGTGACAAGGGTCTGGGCGGATGCGATTTCACGCTCGACACGAGCTACACGCCGAATCCGCCTTCGAACGACGACTGCGCCACGCCGATCGTTCTCTCCGGTCCAGGGACTTATCCGATCGACACGAGCGCGGCGACGACGGGGACGCAAGGTCAGTCGGAAGGGTTGTGCCTCTTCTTCGGCACGACCGCGATTCCGAAGGACGTGTGGTTCACCTACACGGCGACGCAAAACGGCACGTGCACCGTCACGACGTGCGGGGGAATCCTCGCGCCGCCGAGCCCGAGCGAAGACTCGAAGATTTCGGTGTACGGTGCGGCTGGGTGCCCGACTGTGGGTTCGTCGGTCGCGTGCAACGATGATTTCTCGTGCCCGAGCAACGGCTTCAACTCGACTGTGTCGTTCGCGACGACGTGCGGCACGACGTACACGTTCCAGCTCGGCTACTACGGCAACTTCGCGCAGGGATCCTATTTCGGCACGTTCTCGGTGAGCGAGACGGGTACGCAGTGCTCGACGCCGTCGACAGCGTTCTGCGAAGGCGATGCGGTCGGCACGACGTGCGTCGCTTGCGGCAACAACGGTGCGGCAGGTCGCGGTTGTGCGAACTCGGGCTTCGCGAGCGGCACGCTGCTCGCGAACAGCGGCATCGCATCGGTGAGCGCGGACACGCTCGTGCTCACGACGAGCAGCATGACGGGTCCGGGCTTGTTCTTCCAAGCGAACGGATTGGCCGCGAGCCCGATCGGGTTTGGGGACGGCATGTTGTGCGCTGCGTCCGGCATCTTGCGCCTCGGAGTGGTGTTCCCGACGGCGGGTTCGGCTTCGTACCCGGGTGGGTTGACGCCCAATCCGATCACGGTCGGTGGTGGTCCGATCGTGGCGGGCGATACCAAGCATTATCAGTGCTGGTATCGGGATGCGATCGTGTTCTGCACGGCGAGCACGTTTAATACGTCGAATGGGATTTCGCTGGTGTGGGTGCCGTGACTTTCGCGGCGCGCCGCGGCGAATTCGCCGCGGCCAGCAAGTAGAGGATTCTGTGCCGGTCGATCGTTGCGTCGCGTTTGATTGACGCGTCCGCTCCGGTCAAGGCACACATCAGACTGACAGCATCTCCGGCCGCGTGACCTACTGTCGTGCGGCCGGAGTCATTTCGGCGAGACGTTCGACGGGACTCCATTGCGTGCCTCGTGCTTGTGGGCCTTGACCGGAGCGGACGCGCTGGCGACTGGAAAGCAACGGGAGACCGGCACAGAATCCTCCGCTGGCTGGCCGTGGCGAATTCGCCACGGCGGGCTGGCTGGCCGTGGTGAATTCGCCACGGCGGGCTGGCTGGCCGTGGTGAATTCGCCGCGGCGCACAACCCCGAGTCACCCCCATCCATCACCGAGCGCTCACACTCTCCCTCTCTCTCGTCCTGTTCGCGCTCGCCCTCGTCTACAGCGGGTTCGCGTCCTTCGGCACATTCGCGTCGTACGACGACGAAGGCTACTTCCAAGCAGCGTTGACTCTGATCCGAAACGGCGCGCGCCCCTATGACGACGTCGTGCTCCCCTACGGACCCGCATGGCTCGCGGTGCGCGAGTTCACGCACGACGTCCTGCACGTCCCGACCACGACGGATGGCGTGCGCTTCGCCACGATGGCCGCTTGGCTCGCGGCGGCCGGTCTCTGTGCTGCGCTCACCGTCCGCTGCATTCGTGAGCGACAGGCGCGTGCACCGCTCGCGATCGTTGCGTTCGGATATGCGCTCGTCGTTCTACGCACGCTCGCGAACGAGCCTGGGCATCCGCAAGACGTCGCACTCATGTGCACGTTGCTGGCTGTGTACGCCGCGTTGGGCGCACGAGACTCCCTCGATCCGCGACCCCTCGCGCTGGCGAGCACTCTCGCGTGCGGAGCGACTTGGGCGCTCACGGCATTGACGAAGATCAACGTCGGTTTGTTCGTCGGGCTCGCGCTTGCGCACGATGGATTCCGTGCTCGATTCCTGCGCATTGCGGTACTCGTCACCGGGCTGGTCTTGCCGTGGATCCTGATGCGTGAGCGCATCGCTGAGGGCGAAGTGCTCGCGCTCGCACTGGCCTCGAACGTCGCTTGGTGGGCGGGAACGCGCGCACATCGCCGAGTACCGGACGGTGCATCGATCGCGCTCGATCACGTCGACGAGCGCCAACCACCTGCACTGAACAGGCTCATCTTCGGCGCAGCAGCGGGCGTTTGTGCGCTCGCGATCGTGGCGTGGGTCTCCACATACGGGACGAGCCTCGTCGCACTGGCCGAGGCTCTGATCCTCGCCCCGTTGCGCTTCACTTCGGAGATCGATCGCCCACTCTCGATTCCGGCATTCGGCGCATTTTCAGCCGTACTTTCGCTAGCGAGTTGGATCTTCGTGCAGCGGACAAGACGCACGCCGAGCGGGGTTCTGAAATTCGCGTTCAGTGCTACCGCGTCGATTTTTTCGATCACGTCACCGGGAATTGCGATCGCGATCGCCTTGCCGTGGACATGGGTCGCGATCGACGGGACGCGCGAGCGCGCGCTACTCGTGCGGCTGGCCGCGTTGTTTCCTCTGCAAGCATTCCCGGTGAGCGGCACGCAGCTCTCGCTCGGCGTTCTGCCGCTGCTGATCGTGAGCATCCTCGTTCTCGAGGACGGCCTCGCGCACATCGTCGGGTCGCATAGACGAACGACACTGCGGTGGTGTGCTGCGGCGAGCGCGCTCCTCGTGGTCGCTCTGTCGGGGATCAGCGCTCGAGATGAGTACCTCGCACGCGAGCACTTGCCGCTGCCGGGCGCGGAACGCACGCGCTTCGACGAGATCTGGGGCGCGCGTCAGAGGTGTCTGGCCGCCACGCTTACCGCATCGAAAGCGTCCTTCGTCAGTGTGCGCGGCGATCACAGCATGCACGCCTGGTCGCGCCAGATTCCGCCGTCATTCGTGCTGCAGAGTCATGCGTTCGGTGTGCTTTCGACGAAACAGCAAGCCACGCTCGTCGACGACTGCAGCAGTGCCGCGCGACTGCTCCTACTCGATCAACTCGGACGGTGGAGTGCTGTGGAACGCGCCGCTATTCCGTTGCTCGCGTACGCCGACAGCGAGTGTGTCGCCGCCGGTCGCTTGCGCACCGACGTGATCTGCCATCGGCGTGGTGAAGAGCCGCCGGTGTGGAATGAATGCGCGCTGCTCGCGGATCGAAGCAGGCTCGAACTCGATATGCGCATGCCCGCCGACGTCGCGTTTTCGCGTGTGAAACGAGCGCTTGTCGTCGACGTGGAACGAGGACTGATTCTGGCGGACTCCAGCGGACGAGAGCGCGCGCTGCGCGTGGACGTCGCTCGCGGCACGCTCGTGCTCGCCGAACCGCTCCCGAACGATCGCGCGGCATTCTCGTGCGTGCGTTTGCTCGATGCGAACGGGACTCGTTTGGTCACGCTTCAAGTCGTCGTCGCTGTTCTGGAGTGAACGTCGCGTGATCGCCGCGACAACCACGAATCGATCACTTGGCGCTGGGTCGCGATTCAGTTTCACCGAGTGCCGCGCTCGGAACTGCGAACACCCACACGTGGCTGGGCTCCAACAGCTCGAAGTCGTTGTCACTGGTGACGACAAGGCTGCGTCGGCCGTCCGGCAGATCGGGACCAAAGCACAGACCCTCGATTTTCTCGGGAAATCCAGCGCCCGCGAGCCCAAAGCGCGGATCCAACAAGTCGAAGAGGATCTGCTTCTTCGCGGGCTTTAAGCCATCCGGCAGAGCCTTCTTCGGCAGCGACTCGACCGACGAGACATCGCTCGCATCCGTGATGTCGACTGCGACGATGCGCTTGGTCTTCGCCTTCGCACCGGCTTCGTCATCGCGCTCGATGACGAGAAACTTGTTCGCACCGATTGCGACGATCTCGTTGAACTTGAGTTGTTCGTCGTCGAGCGTCACGACGTACTCGCGCGTCGGACCGCCGTCGATGGGGACTTCGAGCAAACGAGCATGCCTGCCTTTGCGCCCGCCGTCTTGAATCAGCGGATGTTGGACGAGCGCGAACAGAGCCTTCCCATCGCTGCTCAACGCCAATCCTTCGAAGCCGCGATTCGTCACTCGACCCGCGTCGTTCCCTGCGATGGCGTCCTCTTTCGACGGACCCGGTTGCTTCACGCGGTAGTGCTCGGGGACGGGCAAGCGACGCAACATGCGCCCTTCGCGCGAAAACTCGACGATCCACGGACCGTACTCGTCGGACACGAAAAGGGTTCCGGTCGGCGAAACGCGCACACCTTCCGCATCGAAACGCAGGCCCTTTTCCTGGGCTTTTTCATCGTAGGCTTCGACACGTGCCGTGAGCGCTCGCCCGCTTTCGTCGACGAGCATCGTGGTCGCGACCAAGCTCACGCTCAGGCCGCCAGCCGCCTTCAGGTCGAGCACGACATCGAACCACTGCAAGCGGTTCGCGAAGCTCGTCGCGCCGTCCTTCGGTCCACGATCGACCGCGGTGACGTAGCGATCGCCCACGCCCGTCCACGCGATCGCCGATCCGAAACCACCGAGCGTGTCGCCTGGCGTACCGTCCTCAAGTTTCGCCGACAACCCTGACTTGTCGCGCGCGTCTCCCGCGACGCTCGCGCGGCCGATGAGATCGATCGTGGAAGCACCGCTGGCATCGTGCGCGCATGCGGATGAGAGGCTCGAAATCGCCATGAGAAAAGCTGTCCAGGAGAGGCGCGTACGTTGCATGTTCAGAGTCTGCGGAGCGGTCGTCCGACGGCGATGTTCCCGAGTACGCACGAAAAGAGACTTCTCCGACTCCGGAGCTCAGAGTCGCCGCAACACGTACTGCAGAATCCCGCCGTGGCGGTAGTACCGCACTTCGTTCGGCGTGTCGATGCGCAGCGTCGCCTCGAACTTCGTCGGCTTCCCGTCCTTCGCAGTCGCTGTGACTTCGACGCGTGAACCCGGCGCGAAATCGCCTTCGAGCACCCGCGACAGACCTGTGATCGAGAACGTTTCGTGACCCGTGAGGCCGAACGCGTCAGCACTCTGACCTTCGAGGAACTGCAGCGGCAACACGCCCATGCCGACCAAGTTGGAGCGATGGATGCGCTCGAAGCTCTCGGCGATCACGGCCTTCACCCCCAGCAAATACGGCCCTTTCGCCGCCCAATCGCGCGAACTTCCGGTGCCGTACTCTTTCCCTGCGAGCACGATCGTCGGCACGTTCGCGGCCTTGTACGCCATTGCTGCATCGAAGATCGATTGCTTGTCGCCGTTGAGCATCGACACGGTGTCGCCGCCTTCCGCGCCGTTCATCAACTTGTTCTTGATGCGCGTGTTGGCGAACGTGCCGCGCACCATGACTTCGTGATTGCCACGACGCGCGCCGTAGCTGTTGAAGTCGTCGGGCTTCACGCCGAGCGACACCAAGTACTTGCCCGCGGGACTCGACGCTTTGATCGAACCCGCCGGTGAAATGTGGTCAGTCGTGATGCTGTCGCCGAACGAGCACAGGACGCGCGCGCCAGTGATGTCGCTCACCTTGGCCGGCTGCGCGGGCATGTTCTCGAAGTACGGCGGATGCTTGACGTACGTCGATTTCGCGTCCCACGCGTACGTGTCGCCTTCGGGCACTTTCAATCCGCGCCAGCGTTCATCGCCCGTGTAGACGTCGTTGTACGTGCGCTCGAACATCGCGCGGTCGATCGTCTTCGCCATCGCGTCCGACACTTCGCGCGCAGTCGGCCAAATGTCCTTCAAGAAGACCGGCTTGCCGTCTTTGCCCGTGCCGAGCGGTTGCGTCGTCAGATCGACATCGACGTGTCCCGCGATCGCGAACGCGACGCACAACGGCGGCGAAGCCAGGTAGTTCGCGCGCACCTGCACGTGCACACGACCTTCGAAGTTACGATTACCCGAGAGGACGGCCGCGACGACGAGGCCGGCTTCGTCGATCGCGGCGCTGACGTTCTTCGGCAGCGGACCACTGTTGCCGATGCACGTCGTGCAACCGTAGCCGACTAGGTGGAAACCGAGTTGATCTAGGTACTGCGACAAGCCCGACTTCGACAAGTATTCAGTCACGACCTTCGAACCAGGAGCGAGGCTCGTCTTGACCCACGGCTTGCTTTTCAGGCCTTTTTCCACGGCTTTTTTCGCCAACAGGCCGGCCGCCATCATCACCGACGGATTGCTCGTGTTCGTACAGCTCGTGATCGCCGCGATGACGACGGAACCGTTCTCGAGCACGTACTCTTCCGCGCCGTCGTGCACGACTGCGTAAGGTTCCTGGCGCACTTCGACCGGCGCGACGACCGATGCCGGCGTGCCGCCTTCGCCGACCAGCCGTTCGAGCGTCGCCTTCTTCGGCTCAGCACCGACGAGCTTCGTCGTCAGCGAATCGAGACTGCTCTCGAAGTTCTTGTGCATGTCCGCGAGACGCACACGATCTTGCGGACGCTTCGGCCCGGCGAGCGACGGTTCGATCGTGGCGAGATCGAGCGTGAGCAAGTCGGTGTACTCGGCTTCGGGCGATTGGGCGTCGTGCCACATCCCCTGTTCCTTCATGTACGCCTCGACTAGATCACAGCGTTCCTTCGAGCGACCGGACAAGCGCAGGTAGTCGATCGTCAGCGAGTCGATCGGAAACATGCCGCACGTCGCGCCGTACTCGGGCGCCATGTTCGCGATCGTCGCGCGGTCGGCGAGCGGCAAGTCGGCGAGTCCCGCGCCGCAGAACTCGACGAATTTGCCCACGACTCCGTGCTTGCGCAGCATCTCGGTCACGCGCAACACGAGGTCCGTCGCAGTCGTTCCTTCGGGCAATTTGCCGCTCAAACGCACGCCGACGACTTGCGGCAAGAGCATCGACACAGGTTGGCCGAGCATCGCCGCTTCGGCTTCGATCCCGCCGACACCCCAACCGAGCACGCCGAGCCCGTTGATCATCGTCGTGTGCGAATCGGTGCCGACGACGGTGTCGGGATAGGCCCACGTTTCGCCGTGCGCATCCTTCTGATCCATTACGCCGCGCGCGAGGAATTCCAAATTCACTTGGTGGACGATGCCCGTGTCGGGCGGCACTGCGGCGAAGTTCTGGAACGCCGTCTGGCCCCAACGCAGAAACGCGTAACGCTCTTCGTTGCGTTCGAATTCGATCTTCGCATTCTTCTCGAATGAATCCGGCGTGCCGAACCAATCGACTTGCACCGAGTGATCGATGACGAGTTCGACCGGCTGCAACGGATTGATCTTCTTCGGGTCGCCGCCCCTCTTCTTGACCGCATCGCGCATCGCGGCGAGATCGACGACGCACGGAACGCCGGTGAAATCCTGCAAGAGCACGCGCGCGGGCGTGAATTGGATCTCCTTCGTCGGCGTCGCTTTCGGGTTCCAGTTGACGACCGCGTCGATGTCGCGCGCCGTGACTGCTTCGCCGTCTTCCGTGCGCAGCAAGTTTTCGAGCAGCACCTTCATCGAGTACGGCAACTTCGCGATGCGCGGGTTCGCCTTCGTGAGCACCGACAAACGAGCGATCGAGTAATTGCGCTTGCCGACGGTGAGCGTACCGCGCGTTTTCAGGCTGTCTTTCATGAGCGTTCTCCGGAAGAGTGGGCCGAGATGATACGTCCAGCGGAGCCATGCCGGTAGCACGCTGAAACCACTGCAGTCCCTGATGAAAAGACCCCACGTTCGCCGTCGCTTCTTGGTCCTCGCTGTGACCATCCCCTGCGTGATTCTCGGCGGAGGGTTGTCGTTCATGACGTGCATGCCCGGCTCTAGCCGTTCGCAGGGATACGGACCGGTCCGCCGTTCCGACTCAGGACTCGGTGGAGACATTCAGCGCGACGTGCGCGCCCTGGCCGAGACGATCGGCGAACGCAATGTGACTCGCCCGGATGCGCTGAACGCGGCGCGCGACTACATCGAGGCATCGTTCGCGCGCTTCGGTTTCACGCCGAAGCGAGAAACGTACTCGGTGGCGGGCGTCGCGTGCTCCAACGTGATCGCTGAGATCGCCGGCTCGTCGAAGCGCAGCGAAATCGTCGTCGTCGGAGCTCACTACGACTCCGTCGTCGGATCACCCGGTGCGAACGACAACGCGAGTGGAACGGCGGCGCTGCTCTCTCTGGCCCGGCATTTTTCGACGACGAGGCCAGCTCGCACTCTGCGCTTCGTCGCCTTCGTGAACGAGGAGCCGCCGTGGTTCCAAACCGACGACATGGGCAGTCGCGTGCACGCCAAAGCCAGTCGCGCGCGCGGAGACGACATCATCGCAATGCTCAGCCTCGAGACGCTTGGTTGCTACTCGGACGCTGCGGACAGTCAACGCTATCCGGCGCCGATCCTGAATCTCGTGTATCCCTCACGCGGCAATTTCGTCGCGTTCGTGAGCAATCTGTCGTCGCGTTCGCTCTTGCGAGACGTCATCCGCGAGTTCCGCGAGTCGGACACGGTCCCGAGCGCAGGCGGCGCGCTCCCCGAGTTCGTCAGCGGCGTCGGCTGGTCCGATCACGAATCGTTCTGGCGCGAGGGCTATCCGGCCGTGATGGTGACCGACACGGCCGTCTATCGCGATGCGAACTATCACGAGAAGAGCGACACAGCCGATGCTGTGGACTTCGCGAGACTCGCCTGCGTCGCGATTGCGCTCGAACAGGTGGTCGAGCACCTCGTGTCGCAGTCGAACTGAAGATCGAACAATGCGACCGGCTCGCGAAGTTTCCTTCGCGAACCGGTCGCTGCGACTCGGGGAGAGATCAAGCCCGATCGCGATTCACTTCTGCGGGCTGGATCCCGGAGTAGGCGTGCGCATGTTGGGATCAGTACGATTCATCCCGTCGTTCCAGTACGGACGAACCGAGTAATACGTGTACATCTGATCGACGAACTTCGGGTCCGACATCTGCTTCCACGAGGAGTCGCCCGTTTGGAATTCCGGCGCGCCCGTGAGCTTGTCCGTCGGCGTCGTCAGCATGAACTGCGCTTTACCGTTGTTAGGCGCGGAGGCTTCGTTCGCCATGCGACCGACCTTCAAGGCTTCCCACGGGACGGCGATCGTGCGCGGGCCGCTGCTGTTCGGATTCGAGAGCGTGAGCGCGACGTAGTTGATGCGCGAACCACTCGGGTCGAAAACGACCTGACTGATGTTGCCGACCGCGTTGCCTTGAGCATCGACGATGGCTTGATTGCGCAGCTCCGAACCACGAATCGAATTCATGCCCGTGCTCGCACCCGCCTCGACCGGACGACTCGTGGCCCCACGTGCGGTGCCGCCGTTGTAGTACGAGTCGACTTGGGTGAAGTAGTCGCGGTCAGCGCTGGTCTTCGTCCAATTCGTGCGGTCGAAACTCGGGCCCGCCATCAAGCGCTCGCGCTCGATGCTGATCAGCGCACGTTCGCTGGCGGTCGTGCCGGCGCCCGATCCCGGGGTGCTGCCGGGCGTAGAACCGGGCTGACCCGCAGCGTTCGCGCCGTTCATGTTCAGCGAGTTCCACGGCACCGTATAGAGCTTGCTCTGATTCGCAGTGTCGACACCCGACACCACCGCGTAGGAAATCTGACCCGTCGGCGTGAGGATCATGTCGTCGATGACGCCCACGTTGCCCTGCGCCTTGTCTTGGATGCTCATCCCCATCAGTTTGTCGGCGCGCTGGAGCGACAAACGGGCGCGCGCTTGTTCGGCTCGCGTCTGCTCGCCTTGCGCCGTACCGGGCTGTCCACCCGGTTGAGTACCACCTTGTGTGCCCGGTTGCGGGCGTCCACCCTGGGGCGGCGGATTGGAGTTGGGGTTCTGCGGCAACGCGAGCGCGCTGGCGAACATCATGGAAGCGATTTGTACGAACATGTGCGTTTTCCTGAGATTGATCGAGGTGAGATGAGCATTGCCGCGCGCTCGCGGCACCACGGCGATCCGTCATGCAAGGCATATGCCCGAGCACATGTGTTTTCCTTCAGAGCGCGCCGAGTTCGCCGACGAAGAGCCCATTCGAAATTGTCTCGGCGACTGCACCAGGCTTGTTCCCGCCGCTGTCATCCGCGAACGAATGGTTGAGCGCGTCGGCCCTTCTACTCGTGAACGGAAGGGCGGCAGAGCCTGTTTGGCCCCTCGCTCGGGCTGTCTGCTCAGCGACGGACAGCGTCGGCCAATGCTCGATCGACGAACCAAGCGAGTTCGCCGCTCGATGGACGCACGCGACCGGCGGGCGGCGTTTCCGCCGACACCGTTTCAGCTGACGCGAGCGTGAACGCCTCCGCCTTGTCTGCACCGCACGCGAGGAACAACACCTTCGCTGCGTTGTCGAAGACCGGATACGTCAGCGTGAGTCGATACGCTTTGAACTTCTCGACCCACGTCGCGCAGCACAGTTGTTGATCGTCATCGAGCGCCGTCGAGTCGGGGAACAGCGACGCGGTGTGGCCGTCGGCGCCGAGTCCGAGCAAAACGAGGTCGAAGCGCGGCCATTCGCCGTCGTCCAGCGACAGCGATTGCTTCATCTCGATCTCGTGCATCTCCGCAGCGCGATACGCTTCGAGTTCGCCGTGCATGCGGTGCACGTTGCCAGCGGGAATCGGCACGTGGCTGAGCAACGCACCGGCTGCCATGTGGAAATTCGAATCGGCGTGCACGGGCGGCACGCAACGTTCGTCGCCGAACCACACGTGCACACGCTTCCACTCGACGTCACTCTTCACGAGCGAGCGATAGACGTTCTCCGGCGTGCGCCCGCCCGACAACACGACGTCGAAGCGTTTTTTCGCGGCGATCGCAGCCTTGGCGCTCTTCACGAACTCGTCCCGCGCCGCGCTCGATACGGCTTCGGGCGAATCGAACACAGACACCTTCGCGCTCACTCCTCGATCTTGCGCCACTTGCGACCCTCGCGTTCGAGCAGTTCTTCTGCCTCTTTCGGCCCCCATGAACCCGACGAATAGTTCGGGAAATTGCGTGGCGGCAGAGCGCCCCACACCTCGAGCATCGGGTTCACGATCGACCAACCCATCTCGACCATGTCGGCGCGTTGGAACAGCGTCGGATCGCCTTTGATGCAGTCGTAGATCAGCGTTTCGTAGCCCGTCGTCGGCGGCTGCGTGAAGTTGTCTTTGTAGCTGAAGTCCATCGCGACGTTGCTCAGCCGCACCGACGGTCCGGGGATCTTCGCGCCGAAACGCAGCGTGATTCCCTCGTCCGGCTGCACGCGGATGACGAGCACGTTGCGCGAAAGGTGCTCGACCGGCGTATTTCGAAACAGCAAGAGCGGCGGCCGACGGAATTGAATCGAAATCTCTGACACGCGCCGCGCCATGCGCTTCCCGGTGCGCAGATAGAACGGCACGTCGGCGAAGCGCCAGTTGTCGACGGACAATTTCATCGCCGTGAACGTCTCGGTGTTCGAGCGCGGCGAAACGCGGTCTTCGCTGCGGTAGGCCGGCACTTTCTTGCCGTCCATGTAGCCTTCGCCGTATTGACCGCGCACGGTGTCGGTCAACACGCGCTCGGGCGTGAGCGGCTGGATCGCGCGCAGCACTTTCGCTTTCTCCTCACGCACGGCCTCGGCTTCGAACGACGTCGGCGGCTCCATCGCAACGAGCGCGAGCAACTGCAACAAGTGGTTCGGCACCATGTCGCGCAACGCACCGGCCGTGTCGTAGTAACCGCCGCGCCCTTCGACGCCGATCGATTCCGCCACAGTGATCTGCACGTTGTCGATGTACTGACGATTCCAGATCGGCTCGAACATCCCGTTCGCGAAGCGGAACACGAGGATGTTCTGCACCGTCTCTTTGCCGAGGTAGTGATCGATGCGGTAGATCTGGTCCTCGCGCAGAACGGCCCGCAATTTCGCATTGAGGTCGCGCGCGGATTCGAGGTCGGTCCCGAACGGCTTCTCGACGATGACGCGGCGCCACTTGCCCGGCTCTTCTTTCGTCAGGCCGGCCGCGCCGAGTTGCTCCGCGATGCCGGCGAAGTACTCGGGCGCGGTCGAGAGGTAGTAGAGGTGATTGCCGGCAGTGCCGTGCTTCACGTCGAGGTCGGCGAGCTGCGTCTTGATGCGCTCGTACCCGTCGGGATCCTTGAAGTCCGCGGCGAGGTAGTACACGCGCTCGAGCAACGAATTCACGACCGCCGGATCGAGCTCGTGCGTGGCGTACTTCTGGATGTCTTCGGCGACGAGCTTGCGATAGGCCGTCGTGTCGAGCGCCGTGCGACCGACCCCGAGGATCGCGAACTCGGGCGCCAGCAAATTCTCGCTGGCCAAGTTGCACAGCGCAGGGATCAGCTTGCGCTTCGTCAGGTCCCCCGCCGCCCCGAAGATCACGATCGCCGCCGGGCCGACCGGACGCGCGAACGGGTTGACCAACTGACTAGCAGACTCGAGATCGGCGTCCATCACTTTCGTCCCCACGTCAGCCACCTTTCGACTTGCCCTGCGCAGCAGCGACTTCGACGTGTCCGCCGAACTTCTCGCGCATCGCCGAGATCATCTTCTCGGCGTACGTGTGCTCTTGGCGCGAACGGAAGCGCGTGTAGAGCGAACTCGTCAGCACTTCGGCCGGCGTCGCGGTTTCGACTGCGGCGAGGACGGTCCAACGCCCTTCGCCCGAGTCCTGCACGAAACCGGTGTAGCGCGCGAGCTTCGGATCTTCCTGCAACGCCATCGCAGTGAGATCGAGCAACCACGAACCGACGACTGATCCGCGACGCCACAGCTCGGCGATTTCCTCGAGCTTCATGTCGTACACGATGTCCTTCGACGGCGACGCAGCGTTCGCGTTCTTCAGGATGTCGAAGCCTTCGGCGTAAGCCTGCATGATCCCGTACTCGATGCCGTTGTGGATCATCTTGACGAAGTGACCCGCACCGCTCGGACCGCAGTGCAAGTAGCCGTTTTCAGCACTTCCACCGTGTCGCCCGACCGTCGGCGTGATGTCGCCGACGCCGGGTGCGAGCGTTTTGAAGATCGGCTCGAGACGCGCGACCGCGTCCTTCGGGCCACCGATCATCAAGCAGTAGCCGCGCTCGACGCCCCACACTCCGCCGCTCGTCCCGCAGTCGAGGTACTGCAAGCCTTTCTTGGCGAGCAACTGCGAGCGACGCACGTCGTCCTTGTAGTAGGAATTCCCGCCGTCGATCACGACGTCGCCGGCTTCGAACATGTCGCCGAGCTTCGCGACCATCTGCTCGGTGACGTCGCCCGAAGGCAGCATCACCCACGCAGCACGCGGCTTTTTCAGCAGTTTGGCGAGGTCTTCGATGTTCTTCGCCGGGACCGCGCCGACTTTCGCAAGCTCTTCGCACTTCGAGTAGTCGCGATTCCACACGACGACTTCGTGACCGCCGCGCAAGAGACGCCGCACCATGTTGCCGCCCATGCGGCCCAATCCGATCATCGCAATCTGCATGTGTTGATTCCTCGAGTCACTTGGCGTGAGCGGTGGTTTCCGAAAGCGCTTCGATCATCGCGCCGCGGAACGTGTTCAGTCCTGTGGCGAGATCGCCACCGATGTGCAAGCGCAGAGCGCGCCGACCGCGCTCGACGAGCACGGTGAAATCGCCGCGCGCTTGCGCAGCTTTGACTACGCCGAACGTGTACTTCGCGCCCGGCACCGGCACGTCGACTTTGTCGTCGCACGTGAGCTGCAAGAACACGCCGGAGTTCGGTCCGCCCTTGTAGGCCTGTCCTGTCGAGTGCAAGAAGCGCGGGCCGAACTCGAGGCACGTCGCGACGTGTTTCGTGTCGCGTACGCGATTGCGCAACGACGACAGCTCGGCGATGTGACGCTCGTTCATGTCGATGTACGCGAGCAAGCCGAAGTAGTCGCCTGCGCCCATCGTGTCGATGTGCGCACGCAGGACATCCGCGAGCATCGCCTTCGCGCCGGTCGCTTTGAACAGACGTTGCGCGTACTTCGCGTCGGCGAAGAGGCGCAGGTTGTTCTCTTCGAAGAAGGCCTTTTCGGCCGGCAAAGAGCCGGTTTTTTCGTACGCGCTCGTCAATTCCTTGGTGACGATCTTGCTGGCCTCGACGTCGGGCTGATCGAACGGATGCAGCTCGAGCAGCGCGCCCGCGACCGCTGTTGCGAGCTCCCAGCGGAAGAATTCGGCGCCGATGTCGAGCTTGTCCGCGACGCGAATCGTCGCGACGACGTGACCGGCTTTGGACAGTGCTTCGACACCTGCGTCCTGCGCCTTGTCGGGCGCCGATTCGAAACGCACGTACACGAACATGCGATCGTTGCCGTACACGGCCGGTGCACCGAGCGGCTCGAGATCGACGGGCACGATGCCCTTGCCGTTCTTGCCCGTCGATTCGGCGACCAGTTGCTCGAGCCAACCGCCAAGGCTCTGCAGAGTCGGCGACACGACGAACGTGAGCTTGTCGCGCCCGAGTTTCGCACTCGCGCCGAGCAATGCACCGAGCTGCACGCCCGGGTTCTTGTCCGCGCTCGATTTCGCACCGCACAGTTCGGCCATCTCGACTGCGCGAGACGTGAAACGCGCAAGATCGACGCCGATCGCTGCCGCAGGAACGAGACCGAAATTCGACAGCGCCGAAAAGCGCCCGCCGATCGACGGCTCACCCCTGAAGATGCGCCGGTAGTTCTTGGCCTTCGCCACGGCTTCGAGCTTGCTGCCCGGGTCCGTGATCGCGACGAAATGCTTGCCGGCGTCTTGCGCGCCCACGACCTTCGTCATGCGCTCGAAGAAGTACTGCTCCATGATGTTCGGCTCCAGCGTCGAACCGGACTTGCTGGCGACGATCACCAACGTCCGCGCGAGATCGACCTTCTTCTCGACGGCCGCGACTTGCGCGGGATCGGTCGAATCGAGCACTTCGAGCATCGGACTCGGCGCGATCGAGCCGAACGTGCGCCGCAGCACGTCGGGGCACAGGCTGGATCCGCCCATGCCGAGCAAGAGGACGTGCGTGAAGCTGGCCGCGCGGATTTCAGCGCAAAAAGCCGTCAATTCATCCACGGACTTCTGTGCTGCTCGCGGCGCGTCCAGCCAACCGAGCCATTTGGCTTCGTCGCCGTTCGTCCACAACTTCGCGTCGCGCGCCCACAAACGCTCGACGTTCTTCGCCTTCGACCACGCGGCGATCGAGGCGTTCGTGGCGTCGGTGATTTCTTTCGAAGCACTGAACGTGAACGGCGCGAAGCCGCTCGCGGTCGTCGCTGACGGGACGCTCGTCTTGGTCGCGGCGGGTGCGGCTGTCGCCGACGCCGCTGCCGATCCGCCGACGGTCACTAGCAACTTCGTGAACGCATCCGAGAACTGCTTCAAGCCGTCGACGAGCAAGTCGTCGGTCACGCGCTTCAGCGAGATGCCGCGATCCTCGAGCGCCTTCAACGACGTCTTCGCTGCAGCCAATCCTTCGGCGAGCGACGCACGCGGTTTGCCATGGTCGCGGAACGCGTCGATCGTGCCGGGAGGGGCCGTGTTGACCGTGTCCTTGCCGATCAGCTCTTCGACGTAGAGCACGTCGCTGTACGCCTTGTTCTTCGTGCCGGTCGACGCCCACAAGACGCGCTGCGTCTGCGCGCCCTTCTTGGCGAGCGCTTCCCACTTCTTGCCGGCGAACACTTTCGCGTACTCGGCGTAGGCGACTTTCGCGTTCGCGATCGCGGCTTTACCGAGCAGCTCTTTCAAGCTCGCGCGGTCTTTGTCGTTCAGCGCCGTCGCGATCTGAGCGTCCAGTTGTTTGTCGACGACGGAGTCGATGCGCGACACGAAGAAGCTCGCGACGCTGGCGATGCGTTGCACCGGAAGGCCTTTTTTGTCGCGTTTTTCGAGCCCTGCGACGTACGCCTTGGCCACGTTCACGTAGGTGTCGACGGAGAAGAGCAGCGTGACGTTGACGTTGACGCCTTCGCTGATCAGCTCCTCGAAAGCCTTGAGGCCCTCGCCTGTGCCGGGCACTTTGATCATCACGTTCGGACGGCCGACGGCGACCCACAAGCGACGCGCTTCGTCGAGGATGTCGTTCGACTTCTCGCCCTTCACCATCGTGACTTCGAGGCTGACGTAGCCGTCGCGCGATTGACTCGCGTCGTAGACCGACTTCATCACGTCGCATGCGGTCTGGATGTCCTTCACCGCGAGCGCTTCGTAGAGTTCGAACGGCGTCGCCTGCGGCTTGTCCTTGCGCAGTTTCGCGAGCGCCGGTGCGTACTCGACGCCGTCGCCGATCGCTTTCTCGAAGATCGCCGGGTTCGATGTGACGCCGCGCACTTCACCGCTCATCGCGAGCTTTTTCAGTTCACCGGCGTCGAGCAGTTTGCGGCTGATGAAATCGAGCCAGATCGACTGGCCGAATTCGGGATGGAGGCGCTGCAGGGAATTCATCGTTGTCTCAGGTTGCTTGTTCACGTGAGGATCGAACTCAGTTGTTTTTTCGCGGTCGCGACGACGTTGTCGACGGTGAAGCCGAACTTCTTCAAGAGATCCGGGAGCGGCGCGGACGCACCGAATCCGGTCATACAGACGGTCGCGCCGCGATCACCGATCCAGCGGCTCCAACCGAAGGGCGAAGCCATCTCGACGGCGACGCGCGCGGTGCATTCGAGCGGCAGGACGCTCGCGCGATAGGCGCTCGTTTGGCGCTCGAAAAGCTCGAAACTGGGCATGCTGACGACGCGTGTCTCGATGCCCTCGGCGGTGAGTTTCTCCCACGCGGCCATGCACAACGCGACCTCGCTGCCGGTCGCGATCAGGATGACTTGCGGGTGTCCGTCCTTCGCATCGGCGAGCACGTACGCGCCCTTGTGCAATCCCGTCGCCGCGCCGAACTTCGTGCGATCGATCGTGGGCAGCGCCTGTCGCGTGAGCGCGAGACACGTCGGACCGTGCTTGTTCTCGAGTGCGGCTTTCCACGCTTCGGACGTCTCGTTCGCGTCGCACGGACGGATCGTCGTGACTCCGGGGATCGCGCGCAGGGACGCGAGCATCTCGATCGGTTGGTGCGTCGGACCGTCTTCGCCCACGCCGATCGAATCGTGCGTGAACACATAGATCGGAGCGATCTCCATCAACGACGCGAGCCGCAGCGTCGGCCGCATGTAGTCGCTGAAGATCAGGAACGTCGCGCCGAACGAGCGCAGCCCGGTGAGCGCCATTCCGTTCGCGATCGAGCTCATCGCGTGTTCGCGGATGCCGAAGTGCATGTTGCGGCCGCCCGGAGTCTGCGCGTCGAGATCACCCGCTCCGTCGAACGTCAGTTTCGTCTTGGTCGAAGGAGCGAGGTCGGCCGAACCGCCGACGAGCCACGGGATCGCCTGTGCGACCGCGTTGATCGCCTTGCCGCCCGCGTCGCGCGTCGCCATGCCCTTCGCGTCCGCCGGAAACGTCGGCAGAGTCGCGGCCCAACCGGACGGCAGCTCGCCGCGCTGAATTTGGCCGATTTCTGCGGCCAATTTGGGGTTTTCCTTCTCGTAGCGCGCGAACATTTCCTTCCACGCGGAGTGCAGTTTCGCGCCGCGCGTGCCGACGCCAGCGGCGAATTGTTCGCGCACGCCGTCGGGCACCAAGAATTTCGCGTCCTCGGGCCAACCGTAGACCTTCTTCGTCGCCTTGATCTCGTCGTCGCCGAGCGGCTCACCGTGCGCAGCGTGACTGTCCTGCTTCTTCGGCGCGCCGTAGCCGATGTGGCTGTCGACGATGATCAGCGTCGGTCGCGTGCGTTCACCGGCGAAGACGCCGAGTGCGCGCTTCAACATGTCGCGATCGTTCGCGTCGACGACGCGCGTCACGTTCCAACCCATTCCGACGAAACGCGTCGCGACGTCTTCGGTGAACGCGAGATCGGTCTCGCCCTCGATCGTGATCTTGTTGTTGTCGTAGATCCAACACAGGTTCGAGAGTGCTAGATGTCCCGCGATCGACGCCGCTTCGCTCGCGACGCCTTCCATCAGATCGCCGTCGCTACACAGCGCGAAGACGCGGTGCGTGAACACGTCGAAGCCAGGCTTGTTGTAGCGAGCACCGAGCCAACGCGACGCGATCGCCATGCCCACCGAATTCGCGATGCCTTGACCGAGCGGCCCGGTCGTCGTCTCGACGCCGGTCGTCCATCGAAACTCAGGATGGCCGGGGCAAAGGCTGTCCAACTGCCTGAATTTCTGGATCTCTTCGAGCGGCACCGCGAGGTTGCCCGTCTTCGCGCCCTTCGCATCGAGCTGCTTGACGCCCGCGAGGTGCAGCGTCGAGTACAGGAGCATCGACGCGTGACCGCACGACAAGACGAAGCGATCGCGATCGAACCAATGCGGATTTTCGGGGTCGTAGCGCAGGCTGTCCTGCCAGAGCGAATAGATGACGGGCGCGAGCGCCATCGGCGTGCCGGGGTGACCTGAATTCGCCTTCTGCACGGCGTCCATCGACAGCGTGCGGATGGTATCGACGGCGAGGCGGTCGAGCGTGTTTTCGCGTGAGTTGGTGCTGTTCATGTTCGTCGTGTTCCTGCGCGCGGAGGTTCGCGCTTCGCCGGTGCGGCCGGTTCGTGCGGGAGCGCATTGTGACCATTCGCCCTGGATCGAGCGAGACTCTCGAGCGTCGGCGCGATCAACGCCGTCCACCCCGTTTGATGGCTCGCACCCAATCCGGTGCCGTTGTCGCCGTGGAAGTACTCGTGGAAGAGGACCAGGTCCTTCCAGTGCGGATCGGCGCCGAAATGTGTGCATTCGCCGTGACAAGGACGGGTGCCGCTCGCGTCGGGCAGGAACAAGCTCGCGAGCCGTGCACGCAAGAAGCGCGCGACCGCGGCGAGGTTCATGAAGTTCCCGGAACCGGTCGGACACTCGACCTTCAACGTGTCGCCGTACGCGTAGTGGTAGCGCTCGAGCACTTCGATGAAGAGATGGTTGAGCGGGAACCACACCGGCCCGCGCCAGTTGGAATTGCCGCCGAAAATGCGGTGTTTCGTCTCACCGGGCTCGTATTCGGCTGTGAATTCCTCGCCGTCGATGTGCAGGCGGTAGGGCTTCTCGAGGTGGGCCCGAGAGAGCGAGCGCAGCCCGTGCGGCGAGAGGAATTCGTTCTCGTCCAGCACGTACCGCAGCACGCGGATCAGACGCTCGCGCGACGGAATCGCGAGCAGACCGCGGCCGCTCACCGCGTCGAATTCGAGATACGAAATCGTCGCCTTCAGGTCGGTGCGGTTCTTCAGGAACCACTCGATGCGATTGCGCAGCTTGGGCAGGTTCGCGATGTCCTCGAACGCGACGACCTCGGCCGTGAAGAGCGGGACCAGTCCCACCATCGAGCGCAAGCGCAGCGGGATCGGCTTGCCGTCGATGATCATCTCGTCGTAGTAGAACCCGTCTTCTTCGTCCCACAGGCCGGTGCCGCCGAGGCGGTTCATCGAGTCGCAGATCGCGACGAAATGCTCGAAGAACTTGCTGGCGACATCTTCGTAAGCGATGTCGCCGTGCGCGAGTTCGACGGCCATCGAGAACATCGTTGCGCAGTAGAACGCCATCCACGCGGTGCCGTCGGCTTGAACCAATTGCCCGCCGCCGGGCAACGGCCGGTTGCGGTCGAACACGCCGATGTTGTCGAGCCCGAGGAATCCGCCCGCGAACAGGTGGTTGCCGAACGGGTCCTTGCGATTGACCCACCACGTGAAGTTGATGAGCAGCTTGTGGAACGCGCGCGCCAAGAACGTGCGATCGCGACCCCCGCGCGGTCCAGTCATCTTGTAGACGCGCCAACAGGCCCACGCGTGCACCGGCGGATTGACGTCGCTGAAGTTGAACTCGTAGGCCGGGATCTGCCCGTTCGGGTGCATGTACCACTCGCGCAGGAAGAGCAGCAGCTGATCCTTGGCGAAGTGCGCGTCGACGCGCGCCATCGGAATCATGTGGAACGCGGTGTCCCACGCAGCGAACCACGGGTACTCCCACGTGTCGGGCAGGGACAACACGTCGCGGTTGTAGAGGTGCCGCCAATCACGATTTCGGCCTGTTTTCCGCTCATTCGGCGGAGCGGGCTGGGTGGGGTCGCCTTCGAGCCACTGGTCCACGGCGTAGTGATAAAACTGCTTCGACCACAACAGTCCGGCGTACGCTTGACCCAGTACGCGACGTTCGTCGGCGTTGGTTTCGCTGGGGATGACGCCCGCGTAAAACGCATCGTGTTCGGACTTGCGTGCGCTCATCACGCGCTCGAAATCGGCGAACGAGGGCCGAGACGATGTCTTCGACGAGAGCCGCAGACGCAACGTGCGCGAGCCTCCGCCTTCGATCTCGTACGCGATGCTCCACGCCGCTTTCGTGCCGACGTTCGCGGGGTTGACCGCGTCGCGTTTGCCGTTCACGACGCATTCGTGGAAGGCGTCCTTCACGAACGGCGTCGCGTTTTGCGCACCGAACAGAAGCTGTGCGTTCGTCTCGTTCTCGGTGAAGAGTTGTTCGCTGCTGAGCGCGCCGTCGGGCGCGTCGAGCGCGAGCTGCATGCTGCCTAGCGACTCCTCGTCGAGTCGAATCGTGTTCGCATCGATCCGCTCGAGCTTGGGTCGCTCGGTTCGGCCCTCTTCCGCGCGCCCCCAACTCCACGTGTTGCGAAACCACGCCGTCGGCAAAACGTGCAGTTTCGCAGCCATTGTCCCGCGATTTTCGATGCGAATCTCGATCAGGATGTCGTCTGCGGCGGCTTTCGCGTACGTGACAAACACGTCGAAGTAGCGGCCGTCGTCGAAGACGCCTGTGTCGATGATCTCGTACTCGGACTCGGTCTTCGAGCGCTGCGCGTTCTCGTCGATCAACTTGGCGTACGGGAATTCGGTCTGCGGATATTTGTAGAGCGCACGCATCCACGAGTGCGTCGGCGTCGACTCGAGGAAGAAGTACTGCTCCTTCACGTCCTCGCCGTGATTGCCCTGCCCGTTGGTGAGCCCGAACAATCTCTCTTTCAGGATCGGATCGACGCCGTTCCAGAGCGCGATCGAGAAGCACGCGCGACACTGCCGGTCGGTGATCCCGAGCAATCCGTCTTCGCCGAAACGGTACGCTCGACTGCGCGCGTGCTCGTGCGGAAAGTAGTTCCAGCAGTCGCCGTCCTTCGAATAGTCCTCGCGCACCGTGCCCCATTGCCGCGCGCCGAGGTACGGCCCCCAACGTTTCCAGTTCGCCTTGCGACTCGCGTCGTCAGCTAGGCGTGTGGATTCTGGGTTCGGCTGCGGTGTGATCTGGGACATGAAAGGGCGATCTCGCGCATGTCGCGACTTGAGTGAATCGACTGAAAAGTTCGGTTCTCTTACGGACTTCGCGATGCGCCGTGACGTGCTGTCGACTCAATCTGCTGATGCGGCGAGCGGCGTTCAATCGCCATCCGTCGATTGCGATTCCAGCCGGGCGGCCACGCGCGACGAAGAATGCAGTCCCCATGAAGTCCACCCTGCCTGGATCAGCACAGCTCCGCTCCGAGCTCGTGCGCAAGATCGAAGTGTGCGAGCTCGAACTGCCCGTACTTCCCGACATCGCGTCGCGTGTGTTGGCGTTGTGCCAGGATCAGGACGGCGATCCGCGCCAGCTCGGCGAGCTCATCCAGCGCGATCCGGCACTCGCAGGAAACGTGCTGCGCATCGCAAATTCGGCCGCATATGCGCCGCGTGAACCGATCGTTTCGCTGCAACAGGCGGTCAGTCGCTTGGGCATGACGACGATGGGCGATCTCGCGATCGCTGCATCCGTGAACGGCAAGTCGACGAGCATCAAAGGTCGCGAGGAAGAAATGCGCGTCTTGCGCACGCACGCCGCAGCGACCGGCGTTTGGTCGCGTGAAGTGGCACGTCAGCGACGACGCAACGTCGAAGCCGCGTTCTTGACGGGACTGTTGCACGACATCGGACGCGCGATCGTCCTGCGCACCGTCATCGACCTTGCGCGCGATGCGACGGTCGAAGAGTCCGTGCTCCAAGGTCTCGTCGACGAATTCCACGCGTCGGTCGGATCGCGTCTGGTCGAGCGTTGGAAGTTGCCTCACTGGATCTCGGCGGCGATCGACGGACACCACGACATCACGCGCGCTGCGGAACACTCCGATCTGGCGGCGACGGTGATGCTCGGTGACGAGCTCGCGCACTGGTCCGAGAGTCCCGACGCCGAGCACGACGCGGCGTTGCGCGCGTTGCCCATTCTCGGCGTGCTCGGCATCTACCCCGAAGACCTGGACGAATTGCTCGCGCGCCGCGAACTCGTCGAGAAGACGACGAAAGCTTTCGCATGAACGCAGTCCCCGAACACTTCGATTTCGTCGTCCTCGGTGGCGGACCTGCGGGTCACAAGGCGGCTGTTCAAGGCGCGAAGGCGGGCAAGCGCGTGCTGCTCGTCGAACGTGAAGCGCGCATCGGCGGCGAGTGCGTCCACCGCGGAACGATCCCGAGCAAAACGCTCCGTGAGAGCGCTGTGTACTTCGCGGGATTGCGAAAAAGAGCGGCGAATCTCGCTCCGCAAGGAGTCGGTCGCCAAGTGCTCGTGACGAGTTTGATGCAACGTTTGGAGAGCGTCGAACAAGCGCACGAGCGCTACCTCGAGAACCAATTGGTGCGCAATCACGTCGAGTTGCGCCAAAGCCGCGCCGCGTTCGTCAGCCCGAGCGAAGTCGAACTCGTCGACGTGAACGGCGGCAAAGCGCGCGTCACCGGCGACACGATCGTGATCGCGACCGGTTCGCGTCCGCGCGCTCCGTCGGACGTTCCGATCGATCACGAGCGCGTGCTCGACAGCGATTCGATCTTGTCGATGATCTACTTGCCGCAATCGCTGATCGTGATGGGCGCCGGCGTCATCGCCTCCGAGTTCGCGACGATCTTCCAATCGCTCGGCGTGCAGGTCGTGATGGTCGACAAGGGCGAGCGCCCGCTCGGCTTCCTCGATCCCGAGATCAGCGATCGTTTCGTTTCGCGTTTCGAGCGCGACGGCGGTCGCTACATCGGCGGTGTGAAGCACGAATCGGTGACGAACGACCTGATCACGGGCGTGACGGTCAAATTGTCCGACGGTCGCACGCTCAACGCCGAGCGCGCTCTCGTCGCACTCGGTCGCACGGCGAGCGTGCGCGGCCTCAATCTCGGCGCCGCCGGACTCGCGGTGAACGACCGCGGCTTCATCACGGTCGACGTGAACGGTCAGACTGCGACACCGCACATCTACGCCGTCGGCGACGTCGTCGGTCCGCCGGCTCTCGCGACGAGTTCGATGGATCAAGGTCGCCGCGCCGTGCGTCACGCCCTCGGCCTCGAAAATCACGTGGCCACGACGACGATTCCGGTCGGCGTCTACACGATCCCGGAGATCGCCAGTGTCGGCCTCACCGAAACGGAAGCCGTGAAACGACACGGTCGCGCCGTGGTCGGGCGAGCGCGCTTCGACGAGATCGCACGCGGCCACATCAACGGAGAAACGGACGGCCTGCTGAAGCTCGTCTGCGATCCCGAAGGCCGCCAGATCCTGGGCGCGCACGTGATCGGCGAAGGCGCGACCGAGCTCGTCCATCTGGCCCAGATCGCGATGATCGCGGGCCTCGAAGTCGAAACCTTCGTCGACAACATCTTCAACTTTCCGACGCTGGCCGAGGCCTATCGCGTGGCGGCGTTGGACGTGGTCGGCCATCGGATGCACCTGCGGGCCGTGGGCTGAACCCCGCTTTTCTCGGGTTTCGTCGCCAAAGAATCGCCGCCTGTCCGGGCTTTTCAGCGGCCTTCCGCGCGGCTATCCTCTCCGCCCCATCGTGGGGACGTAGCTCAGTTGGTAGAGCGACGCGTTCGCAATGCGTAGGTCGAGGGTTCGACTCCCTTCGTCTCCACCACCGCCCAAACGCGGGCGGCTTTTCCGGTCCGGAAGAGCCGCCCGCGTGGTGTTTTGCTGGGTTGTGAACGGCGTGGAGGTGTCAACGCCGCGGATCCGAGCAATGTCCGCCGAATCAAGTTCGCCGAGCGTGCTGACGGTTGGTGAGCGGCGGACGAATCGCGACCTGCATGTGCTCGCGCAGCCTTCCAAGAGCCCGTGCCGACCGCGAGCCCTGCGTCGAAGCACACTGCCGAAAACGGGCTCTCGCACGGCGACGGAGCTTGCCGCGTCGCTCGACCCGAGCCATGTCCGCCGAATCAAGTTGAGCGGCTGGGCCCAGAACTCGCGCGCTCCTGCCGAGGCAGAGAGTTCGCCTTCGCTTCAAAAGGTCACACGCACACCGGAAGTTCGAGACGCTCTTGATTCGGCGGACATAGGCCCGCTTCGCGCGATCGAACTCGACGCGTGTCTCGAGTCGTCGGTTGGACTCGCGCTCACCATGCTGCGGTCGGTAGCGTCGCCGGTCGCCCGTAGGTGACCTCACCCATCCACGGACGATCGATCGGCGTATGGCAAGGATGCGTCCGACGCGACCCCGGGATCCCTCAGTCCCCGGCGAACAAATCCGCAGTGTCGTCATTCCGTCTCGTCGGCCGACGGCGTTTCGGTTGCCAATTGCCCGAGCGCACATCCGCCTCGAAACGGCGCACCACTTCGGCGATCGCCGGCGCGAACTCATCGACGTGCCAAGGCTGCATGCCTTCGATGCGCGCGACGGACGCGGCACTTGTCGGCGCGAGCTTCGCGATGCGCAAGAGCACGTGACGATTCAACAGATACGCAGCATCGATGCCCCAGTCGGCGGCGACGTTCTTGCGCCAGTTCTTGATGCGCTCGTGCAGTTCGATCTGTTCGTCGGACAACTCGTGCGTGCCGTCTTTGCTCGGCAGAACAGGAAATTTCTTGAGCGGCCCCAGCTCGAGTCCGCGCGTCACCGCGTCGAGCACGTCGTCGCCCAACCGACGCACTTGTTTCGGCGGAAAGCCCTTCACTCCACTCAGCGCTTCGAGCGTACGCGGGCGGAGTCGAGCGATCTCCACGAGTGTGTCGGGGTTCATGATGCGGAACGGCGGCTGATTGCTCGCTTCGGCCAGTCGATCGCGCAGGATGAAAATTTCGCGCAGCACTTGACGTTCGACCGGCGCCAACAGGCGTGCACCTTTCAGCTTCACGAATTCGTCGGCATCGAAGCGCACAGGCGGTGGCACGAGCGCTTCCAAACGACGACATTCGCCATCGACGATCATCGTGCGCCGGCGTTCCGCCAACCCGGTCTGTTGTTCGCGCATCAACGGCAACAAGAAGTGCGTGTCGAGCCGCGCGTAGCGCACTTGCTTGTCGGTCAACGGACGCGCGCTCCAATCGGAACGCTGCATCGATTTGTCGAGGACGATGCCGAAGTGATCGTTCAACACGGCCGCCAGTCCGGGCGCCTGCGTGCCGAGCGTCGCAGCCGCAACGCGCGTGTCGAACAGGTTCTTGAATTCGAAGCGGTAGTCGCGCTTCAAAATCAAAATGTCGTACTCGCCGTCGTGGAAGACCTTCAACTTGCGCGGGTCGGCGAGGACGCGACCGAGCCCGGTGATGTCGAAACGCGCGAGCGGATCGACGAGGAAATCCTCTTCGCCGGCCGTGATCTGGATCAGGCAGACTTTCTCGCGATAGCTGAAAAACGAATCGGCTTCGGTGTCGACCGCGATCTCGTCGACGCGCTCGAGCCAGCTCAGCAGTCTTTCGAAAGCCCGTGAATCCTGGATGACGGTCGGCGGCGGAAGATCGTGAGTCATGAGCGGCGAGTTGGGCTCCGCAGTCGGAGCGAGACCGCGAGCCTACCGGAGGACACGCTTCCGACAACGAACGGAAAAGCGAACTCCAATGAATTCGGCCCGAATTCCGCTCTCAGTGGGTCCTGAAAACCGCGGACTCCCGCAGCCGAGCATGCCGGTAGCCTCCGGGAGCAAGGCGTGCTCCTCGCGATCCTCGGAACTGCACGCTCGAAGAAATCGATCGGGGACGACGCACGTTCGCCGGACCGGACGGTAAGGAAAGGATGGTCGCGCAGATGAATCATCAGCGCGCGAAGTGAGCCGAAAAGTGAGATGACTGGGTTGGCGCCGAGCGGACGGCGCCGTCTTCGTATCGTGTTTCGTGCGTCGCTTCGTCACGCGAACTCGCGCATTGTCGCCGCCCAGCCTCTCTCGCGAACACATGACGGCCTCATGAGTGACCGCGCTGCGCCTCGGCGCGGTGATCGAGAGTTCGAGTTCGATGCACCGGCCGGTGTCGAGTTGCCGGTTCGAGCCGCACCAGGTGCAGCCCAGCCGAAGTGGTGGCAAGGAAGCAAAACGTACTCAGGCGGGCGGGCATGGATCCGGATGACGACGCCACCGCTCGAGCGCATCCCTTCGATCTGGGAGCGAATTTTCGGCGTGCAGCGCGGCGCAGACCAGGCCGGAGACGGCCGAAAACTCGTGCGGGCGCAATACGCGACCGCGGGGTTAGGATGCCGACTCGACAGCGCTTGCTGTGTCATCCCGACGACGTGGAGTCCGTCCACGGAGCTCGCCCCAATCTCTCGAGCCATCGCCCCCGCCATGATCTCCGAACTGTTGCTGTGCATCGTTCCCCAAGCCTGCATCGGACCCGCATCTCATCCGAGTCTCGCACTCGAAGCGCGTGGCGATACCGAGGTCGATGCGCAGATCCATGCTTTGGGCCGCGATGTCCCGAAGCTACTCGAGTTGGCGGGCACGTTCGCGACAGCGGGTCGCAACGACGCTGCGAAAAAGGTCTACCTGAAGATCCTCGAGATCGACGTCGGCAACGAGGATGCGCACAAGGCCCTCAACCATCAGTTCTACGACAAGAAGTGGTTCGAGAGCTTCGCCGAACTCGCCAAGTACAAGCGCGAGGAGGCGGCGAAAATGAAGACGAAGGGCCTCGTGCGTTGGAAAGAAGATTGGGTAGCGGAGAACGACCTCACCTTCTTGCGCATGGGTTGGACGAAAGAGGCTGCGGGCGTGTGGGCGAATCCCAACGTGGTCGCGCGCGAGAAACAGGCGGCCGATTGGAAGGCCGCTGGTCATCAGTTCCGCGCCGACGACAACAGCTGGATCGCGCCGGACGACATGGCGAAGTGGACCGCGGTGCTGTGGAAGTGCGGCGATCAGTGGCTCGACACAGCGCAGGCCGACGAATACCACTCGAAGATCGAACAGTCGTGGGAGCTCATGGGCGAGCACTTCGAGGTCTGGACCACGTGCGAGTGGGACACCGGTAAGTGGGCGCGCTGGCACGCGGAAAAGGCCTACCCCGAACTCGTGCGCATCTTCGGCGTCGAGCCCAAGACGAAGCCGCACTTCTTCGTGCTGAAGAGTTTGGAGCAGTACAACCAAGCCGCCGGACAGACGCCGATTTTGATCGAGTCCGAGGGCATCTCATCCCTGCACGGCGCGTACTTCGCGGATGCGTTCTTCGACATGGGTGTGAAGCCGCCGCTCTACCTCGGATGCGGCGTCAGTTATTGGGATCGCAAGGACCCAAAGCTCGACAGTTGGGGCCCGAAGTGGCTGCGTTTCGCGGCCGGGCAGAGCTTCGTCGAAGCGATCGACCCGTCGTGGACAGCGATCTCCGAATGGGTCGCACAGGACGGTCGCGGCGACTTCGCGAAGTATTCAGGCCCGTTCTGGGGTGAGAAAAAGATCCCGCGTTGGCTGCGCTACGGCGCCGCGTCGTACGTCGAGCGCTTCATGAAAAATCCCGAGGTCGCGGACGGAGTCGATCCGTGGAACTTGCGCGCGTTCGCGTTCGAGGGGATCAAGAAGGCCGGCGGGTTGAGCAAGCTCGACGATGTTTTCGCGTTCAAACTCGACATCCAAGACATCCCCGGTTCCGAACGCCTCTACCAGGACGCGGGACTTGTCGTCGCGTACCTGCTCGACGGCGCAGCGGGCGACAAGGAACTCGCGGACAAGCACGCGAAATTCCAGGCAGCGCTGAAGTCGGGCGCGAAAACGGATGTCACTGCTGCGGTCACGACGCTGCAGAAGGCGCTCGCGAAGCACGAACGCAACATCAAGAAATTCGCGGGGCTGTGAGCGTTCGCGAAGAGGGCTACCTGGCGAGCGCCGCTTCCGCTTCTTTGCGCCACCGCATCACGTCGGAGCGATTCCACGCCGCAGGATTGCCGCCCGTCTGCGCATTCCACTCGACCATGCCGCGTTCGTAGTTCTCGCGAGCCTCGCCGTCTTGGCCGAGCTTGCTGCAAATCAGCGCGCGCATGAAGTCGAAGGCGTTGGACGTGACGATCAGCGCATTGGGAACTTTGTAGTGCCCTCGAATCGCGGCTGACGCGCCGGACCAGTCTTCGCTCCTGATTTTCGCGACCGTCTCGCAGACCCAGCCCCAGTCGGAGATGTCCATCAACTTGGCCGTCTCGCCCAGTGTTTTCAGCACGAACGCAGGATCGCGCTTCGCAGGGTCTTGGTGATCGATCAGCGGATAGAGGTAAGTGGCGATCACGATGTCCACACCCTCGCCGACCAGCGCGGCATCGATCTCACTGCGCTGCGCCTGGTTCATGTAGTAGCGCAGGCACAAAAGGTCCGGACGCCAGACGGGATTGTCTTCGAGCGCGGTCGCGCGCTTCAATTCGGCGAGAGCGCCTGGGTAATCCCCCAACTGTTGGAGGATCAGGGCCAAGTTGTAGTGCGGTTCCGCGTAGGTCGGATTCGCCGCGATGCACGCGCGATACGCGCCTTCGGCATCGGTCAATCGTCCGAGGAACCACATCGATTCCGCCACGACCATGCGCGTGCGGGCGTCGTCCGGCCGCAAGCCGAGTGCAGCGGACCGACACGCGAACGAAGCCTGAAAACGCCCCGCCAGTTGGTACATGTTCCCGCCGATCGACTGCAGCACGAAGTCGCCCGGGTAGAGGCTCAAGGCCTGGTCGAACATGCGGTACACGTCGGGCCGGTGCTCTTGGAAGCGATCCCACAACGTCGCGCTCAAGACCCAGATCGAACCCGGTCCGAGTTTGCCGAGGCGCTCGGGTGCGGCGAGTTCGAGCAGTGAGTTCAGGTCATTGGCGAAGATCGCCTGACGCAACTGCACGCGGCCGGGCTCGGGGTCGAGGTCCATCGCCAGGTAGAGGAGGTTTTCGAACTTCTCCGAGTTCGCGCCGTGCACGCGACGACGCACGCGGCCCCAGTCGTCGAGCGCGAGCGCAACATCCTCGGCGATGGCGCGTTCACGGATGCGCTTCAACGCGGGCACGAGGTCGTCGCCCTCGAGATCGACGCCGTAGTCGTGGAAGGCCGTTGCGAACGCCGCGTCGAGCTCGGATTCGCGTTGCGGGTTGCCGAGCCCCTCGATCTGTTGCAGTCGCAGATCGACGAGTCGCTTGCGCAGCGTCTCGTCTTGCGCGCGGAGAGTGCGCTCGCGTTCGGCTGCGTTCGCGTCGAGTTCAGCCTGACTCACGAAGTTTCGCGCACGCTCACGCAGCGCCGCGTCGACTTCGCCCGTCTCGGCCAGTGACAGCGCGCGTCGTGCTGCGGCCAACGCTTCCACGGGTTTCCCCGCGCGTCCGAATTCGATCGACTCGCCGTGCGCAGCTTCGACGGCGTTGCGCGTCTGCTCGGTGCGCTGAACGCGTTCTTCCTCGCGTTGTGCGCGCTCGTGACTGACCCAGTAATAAGCGCCACCACCCAGCGCGAGCACCGTGACGAGCGTGCCTCCGAGCGCGACCGCCAAGCGCCTCCGGCTGCGTTCTTCGGCTGCTTTGATGCGTGATTCGGCCGCAGCGAGTTCGGCCTTTTGCGCGCGTTCTTCGACCGAGACGAGATACTCGTGAATCGCCTTGGCCACTTCTTCGGCGTTGGCGGGCCGTGCAGCGCGCGCCGGCATCAAGCAATCCAAGCACAGTCGCACGAGCACCGGATCGGCGTCGCAGGCCTCGATGCGCGCGCGCGCAGGATCGAGTTTCGCGCGCGCGGCCTGCACGATGATCGACTCGTTCGCGATCTCCTCGTAGGGCGGTCGCATGGTCAGGATTTCGCACAAGATCGCCCCGAGCGAGAACACGTCGGCGCGCTCGTCGAGCTTTTCGACTTCGCCTTGTGCTTGCTCGGGCGCCATGTACGCCGGCGTGCCCATGATCGAACCGACGAGTGAATCGGATCCGGACGAACCCGGCCCGCTGCGCACGGTTTCGATGACGGTGTGCAGACTTTCCTGCGCACGCCGCTCGTCCGCGACGCCGCCGCGATGCAGCACTTTTGCGAGCCCCCAGTCGACGACCTGCACTTCGCCGAACGCGCCGACCATGATGTTCGCGGGTTTCAAGTCGCGGTGCAGAACGCCTTTCGAATGTGCGTACGCCATCGTCTGACACACCGATTCGAAGATCGCGAGCAAGCGACCGCGGTTGTCGGCTGCGACTTTGCGCTGCAGGAACAGCGCCGCGAGCGTGCGCCCCTTCACGAGCTTCATCGTGAAGTAAGGACTGTCGTCCGCCATCAATCCGAGCTCGTACACCGGCACGATTCCCGGATGCTGCAACTGCCCGCCGATCTGCGCTTCCTCGATGAAGCGCTGCACGACCGCGGGATTCTTGGCGAGCTCCTTGTCGAGCACTTTGAGCGCGACGTCGCGCCCCAAATCCGTGTCGTGCCCCTTGAGGATCACGCCCATTCCGCCGCGCGCGATTTCGCCGGCCAGTTGGTACTTGCTGCGTCCTTCCGGAGTGACTTTTGAAGCTTTGGATCGCGGGTCGATGACGGGTGAAGCGCCGTGCTCCGAACCCGAATCGGTCAACATCACTTTCGGCGCGAGGCCCGTGCGTTCGGCGATCAACTGGAGAACGGTGCGACGTGATTTCTGTTCGTCGGACGGCGGCTGAGACAAGGGCGAGCCTCTCGCGGGGGGGGGGACGATCGGAGCGATTGGAGTATACGCAGGGCGAGTCGGAGCCTCGTGCGGGCGAACATGTCGCAGCGCAGGTTTCGTCCGCACGAAATTGGTGAGCGGTGCGCGTCACGCGAGGCTGGGTCGAGATCGCGCGCGCGGACCCGAAAGGCCTGCGCAACCTGAGCAGTCGGGCCAGGCGCAGGCCGGCGCTCACAGCGCTCTGAGCCTCATTTCGCGCCTAAAAACTGGCGAGGACGACGGGACTCGAACCCGCAACCACCGGCGTGACAGGCCGGTACTCTAACCGATTGAGCTACGTCCCCTTAGTTTTGAGGGCGCGGAGTATACCGAGCGACTTGGGGGTGGGGAAGGCTCGAGCGCGGCGATGCAAACGAGGCCGGCGCTCGATCTGGGGAATGGCCCTCCTCCCGGGCGCAGGAACCGCCCGTTCCCTGCGGCCGCGGTTGGAATTGGGCTGCATCGAGTTCGACTGCCTAGACTTCGGACGGCATGTCCAACGAGGTCGCTGACGCCACGATCCGAGTTCCGAGCGTACTCGTCGCAGAGCACGCCGCCGCATGGTTCGAGACCTGGTCGAGCGTGCGTGACGCGCGGTCGCTGCACGTGATCCTGCCTTCGGATGCGCGCCTCGACCCAGCGGGACAATCCTGGCTGTCGGCCGGGATCGCGGGTCGAGCTGCGCGGGGCAAGCCCACTTCGATGGCCTACGACCCGTCGTCGCCAGCTGCTCGAGAACTCCACGACCTCGACTTTTTCCATGTCTTGGGGGTGGAACTCATGCCGGTGTTCGAGCGCCCGTTCCCCGAGGCGACGGCCGTGAAGCTGCGCCGAATCGAAACCGAGAAGATCGCGACTGAACTCGCGCGAGAGACGGCGGATTGCCTGGCGGATCGATTCGCGAGGTTCCCCTCGAGCCGACGCCGTGCGGCTGCATTCCTATTCGAAGAGCTGGGCGTCAACATCGTTCAGCACTCGGGCGCGCCGCGAACCGGATTCGGCCTTGCTCGTGGGTTCGCGAGCGAGCACCGCCTGCAGCTTTCGTTCTGCGACGCGGGTGTCGGCTTTCTAGCGAGCGCACAGCGACATCCTGAGTTCGCCGGCCGCCTCACGGACGAGGGTGCCGTGCTCTCGCTCGCGCTCGAAAAGGGGGTGAGCTTTTCGAACTCAACAGCGAACTCAGGCTTCGGGCTGAGTCTGTTGCGCAGGCTCTCGGATGAACTCGACGCTCACATCTGGTTGGCATCAGGCAATGCGCTGTTGCATCGCTGGAGCCTCGGCGGGAAGCGGGTCACGGTCGTGACGCAGACCGCGGGCTGGCGTGGTGCGTGGGTCTGTTTGGACGCGACCTTCTGAGCAGCAGTCTTTCGTCAGCACCGCCAAATCCCCTTCGCCGTAGAAACGCAGCTCGGCCAACGGCTTGCACGTCTTGTTCGATCACGGCGCTCTGACCGCCGCCACCGCATCCGTGCGATTCATCCGCAGAATCGGATAGAGGGCGGCCAGCAGGGCGAGCGCGATCGACGCGAGCGGCATCAGCACGAGCCAATTCACGGCGATCACGTCGGGCAAGTCGAGACCAGACAGCGCTTCCAGCGCACGCACGATCACCGGAGCGAGCGCGGCACCGAGAATGGTGCCGAGCAATCCGCCGAGCACGCCGATGACGAGCGCTTCGCACAAGACCATGCCGGCAACCTGCTTGCGCGTGACACCGAGCGCCTTCATCACGCCCAGCTCTTTCGTGCGTTCGAGCGCAGCCAACAGCTGACCGTTCAACACTCCGAGCGCCGCGAGGAGCGCAGTCAAACCCAAGATCAGATCGAACAGTTTGAAGTCACGATTCAAGTCGGCGACGTGTTCGTCGCGCAAATCGCGGCCCATTTCGACGCTCAATCCGGCAGCGTTGGGCCAGTGAGCGCGGATCATCGCGTCCACCGCGGCGAAGTCACCGCCCTTGGGCAATGTGATCGCGCATTCGGTGAAAGTGTCGACCTCGTGGCAGAAGGCGCTGCGCATGAACGCGTCGCTCGTCACGCCGTACATGCGCTCGTCAGGATGCGGGAAGTAGCCGTAGGCGTCGGTGATCGCGACGACCTCGAGATTCTGCACGGCACCGCTCGCATTCGCGACGTGCACTTTGTCGCCCAAGGCGTAGTGCAAGTGTCGCGCGAGACGTTCGGACAAGATCACCGCGTCACCGCGCTCCATCCGCGCTCGCAGTTCAGGATCGGTCGCGAGCGGTCCGTGCTTCGCCAACTCGGCCGGGCGTTGACCGAGCAACAAGAACGGCACGTACGAGCGCGCGCTGCCCGATTCGATTCCGACGAGCGGCGTCACGTCTTTCAGCGTCTCGTACACATCGTCGTAGCGCGTACTCGGCAGGCCGCGCACGTAGACCTTGTCGACGATCGCGCGCTCGGACCAGTGTTCGATCTCACCGCGCAACGACGCCGTCATGCTCTTCAGTCCGACGAATGCGGCCGCCACGAGCGCGATCGCGGCCGACGAAACCGCGATGCGCGCAGGGCTCGATCGAATCGTGGCCGCGGCCACGCGACCCGAGAACGTGAACGCGCGCTGCATCGGGCCGGTCACGAAAAGGCTCATTTTGCCGAGCAAAGCGGGCACGATCAGCGGCAGCGACACGAACAGCGCCAGAAATCCGACCGCCGCTAGCACCGCACCGATCAATTCTTTTTGAGCTTCACCGACGACGGGAACGATCGCGAAGTAGAGCGCGGGCAACAGCAACGCGAGCAACAACGCCGCGAACAGATGGAAGCCGTGTGCGACGCCACTCTTCGTCAGCGATTCTTCACCGCGCAACGCTTCGACGGTGCCTTGGTTTTTTGCACGCAACAACGGATAGACCGAGCCCAGCAGCGCGATACCGACTCCCAGTCCGACCAGCGCCGACACGACGCCCCACGGGATGTCGAAATCCTTGATGATGTGCCCAGTGCCGAGCGTCGTCACGCCGGCGAGCAGCAGGCCGCGCGCCATCGCGAGTCCGCCGGCAAGACCCAACGCTGCGGCGGCGAGCGCGAGCACGACCGCTTCGACGAAGAAGATGCGCGCGATCTGTTTGCGCGTCGCGCCCAACGCATGCAAGGTCGCGACTTCGCGCAAACGTTCGACGAGCGACATCGACAGCGTGTGGAAGATGACGTACAGGCCCAAAACGAGCGCGAAAAGGCCGGCGAAACGCACTCCGTTGCGGAACGCGCGCTCGTCTGCCGCTGCTCCGACGAGCACGTTTTTGTTGAGGTCGTAACTGAATGCCGTGCCGAGACTCGCGCGCAAGCGCTCGAGATCGACCCGCGGATCCTGCTGCACCCAATACACGGCGTCGATGCTGACGCCCTTGTACAGCTCGCGCGCCCAACCCGAATCGGTGACGACGACCGAGCCACCCGCGCGTCTCCCGAGTTTGTCGCGCAACAACACTCCGGCGACCGTGAACGTCTCTTCGATCGGCGCTTGCGCGGCCGGTTCGTCGGCACGTTCGACTTCCTTCACGACGCCGTCGACGCACGCCGAACGCGGCGCGCGTCGCGGACGGGACAACATCAACTTGTCGCCCGGCTGCAACGACATCTGCGCCGCGAGCGTGTCCCCCACCAAGACTTCGCGCTCTTTCGCGAGCGGATCGAGCAAGCGTCCAGCAGCAAGTCGAACAGCGTCGAGCTCCGGCAACGTCTTCGCGTCGAGCGCGAACAACCGCACGCGTGTCGAACCATCGCCGCGCATCGGCATCTTTTCCGGCCGCGGATCGCGCACGACGACGTCGTTCTGGAAGAAGGCCGAGAAACCGGCGACACCGGGCGTGCCCGCGAGCGTCGAGCGCGGATCGGCGACACCCTGCGCCGGGCGCGCTTCGATCGCGGGCTTCCAATCGCCGGCGCCCTTCATCGACAACCCGAGCACGGTGTTGTGATCGAGCGTGAACACGCCGACGACGGTCGCGATACCGACCGCGATGCCGAGCACCGAGAACAACGTGCGCGCCGGCCGTTGGAACAGCCGACGAACGACGATCGTGCGCGCGAGCGACATCGTCAGATGTGCAGCGCGCTGAGCGCCGAATGCACGTTTTCGACGGGAATTCCAGGCCCTTTCAACATCGGCTCGCTCGCGAGCTGACCGTCGACGAGGAACAACACACGATCCGCGAACGTCGCGTCACGCGGGTTGTGTGTGACGAGCAGCACGGCGCGTTTCTCGACGTCGACGAGCTTGCGCAGGATCTGCATCACCTCGAGGCCGGCCTTCTGCGACAGGTTGCCCGTCGGTTCGTCGCACAAGAGCAACGGCTGTCCGCCAGCGAGCGCGCGGGCGATCGACGTGCGCTGCATTTCGCCGCCCGACAACTGGTGCGGAAACGACTTGGCCTTCGACGCGATGCCGAGCTTGTCGAGCAAGGCGAGGAGTTCGCCGTGCTTCGATTCGGGTCGCCCACCCGCGATCGCGAGCGGCAACCCGACGTTCTCCATCACGGTCAAGTTCGGAAGCAAGTTGAAGAACTGGAACACGTATCCGATCGACGAACGGCGCTCGAGCGTGCGCGCTTCTTCCGACAATTGCGCCAAGTCCTTGCCGCGCACCTTCACGGTGCCGGCCGACGGCGCGTCGAGCCCCGACAACATGTGCAAGAGCGTCGACTTGCCCGATCCGCTCGGCCCCATGATGCACACGAATTCCGCTGCGCCGACTTCGAACGAAACATCGCGCAAGATCGCGGCTTTCTGGCCGTCGCGATCGTGAAACTTGAACAAGCCTTCGGCGTTGACGAGCGCTTCCATGGCATCCACTCTACCGTTCTACTTTGCGTTGTAAAGTAGATGCCTTCGAAACTGGATTCTGCGCTGCCTCGTCGAGAATGCCGCCGGTGGCGACCGGCAAAGTGCAGCCTTCCGACCGGGAGCATGGCCCGCCTCGAACGGAGCTATCGTGCTCATGTATGCGACATCGCTCGAGTGCAGAAGCAGATCACGAGAACCAGTGGAAACCGGTGTCCGCCGAGATCGCGAACGGCTTCCAACCGCCGGGCGGACCCCATTCGCCGTCGCCGCGCAAAATCGGACCTTCACAGTCGGAGAGGATGACGCCGTCGAGGCCGACCGGATCGCTCGCCCACACGAGATTGCGTGCCGGATCGATGCGAAACACTTGCGCTCCCGACGTCACGTAGAGGCGGTCTGCGAGCGGGTGCAGTGCTGCGAAGTAGTTCCCGAAGTCCTCGCCCAATCGATGGGTCACGAGAGAGTGGTCGACGAGCGAGATCAGGTGGACATTCTCTCCGGCGCCGAGCACGACGAGCCCACGCCATTCGATCCATTCGTCGACGAAGGAATACTCGTTCTGATCGCCGTGGTAGTCGATGCGCATGAGCGCTTCGCCGCCTTTGCGAACCACGACGCACATCGTGACCTCGACTGAACCCGTCGGCGGCGTGCCGATACGAACAGCGGGCAGGCTCGTCCACTTCGCGCGCACGATGGGCGCAGTTTCGAACTCGATCAAGTCGCTGATTTGGCGCGCTCCCAGGCTGACATCAGCTCGGCGAGCGAGTGTTCGGCAAGCGGACGTTGCAACGTACTTTCCATCGAGCGAAAGCGGCGCTCGAAACGACGCGAGGCTTCGCGCGTCAGTTTCTCGGCGTCGAGATCGAGATACTTCGCGAGGAACGCGGCCGCGAGGATCACGTCGCCGAGTTCGTGTTCGACCTCGGCGCGTTGTGCTGCGGTTGCCGGCGCTTTCTCGTCGCGGTCGAGCCCACTCGCGCGCAAGACCTCGTCGAGTTCGCTCTGTTCTTCGCGCACCTTCGCGACGGCTCCGGCCACGTTTTCCCATTTGAATCCGGCACTCACGGCTTTGCCGCACAAACGTTGTGCGCGTTGCAATGCGGGCAGCGACACCGGCACTCCGGCCAGCGCGCTCGCGTCTTCCTGCTTGTCTTCGCGCTCCTTCTTCTTGATCGCTTCCCAGTTCACGATCACTTGCTCGGCCGAGTCGACGGTCAGTTCTCCGAACACGTGCGGATGGCGATGGATCAATTTGTCGCTGACCAGATGAGCAGCACGCGCAAGATCGAAACGACCGGCTTCCTCGCCGATGCGACAGATGAGCGCGACCACCATCATCACGTCGCCCGCTTCTTCCGCGATCTTCGCGTCGACATCCCCGTCGATGGCGTCGAGCACCTCATGCGCCTCTTCGACCAAATGCGGTGCCATGCTCTGGATCGTCTGCTTCTTGTCCCACGGACATCCGTCGGGAGCGCGCAACCGATCGACGATGGAGAGCAGTCTCGCGAAAGCGACGGCGCGCGGATCGACCGTCGAAGTGATGTCTGTTTTCATGCGAGGATCATGGAGCAAGTCGCTCTCAGTGAACGACGTACGGGACCGGATCGCGCTCACCCGCTTCAGCGAAGCCCTTCAAGCGCAATTGGCAAGCGTCACACCGTCCACACGCGACCGTCCCCGCGCCGCGCGTGACCGGGTCGTAGCACGTGTGCGTGAGTGCGAAATCGACGTCGAGCGCGCGACCGCGACGGACGATGTCGGCTTTCGACATCTCGAGCAACGGCGCATGAATGCGAAAACCCTCGTGGCGTTCGGCACCGGCGACGGTCGCAACTCGCGCCAGCGCTTCGAACGCGCGCAAAAATTCAGGCCGGCAATCGGGGTAACCCGAATAGTCGAGCGCGTTCACACCGATGAACACGTCCTGCGCCCCGGCGACCTCGGCTAGTCCGAGCGCGATCGACAGAAAAATCGTGTTGCGCGCGGGCACGTACGTCGCCGGCACACCGACACCGATCGCTGCGTGCGAGCGATCTTTCGGCACAGCGATGTCCGCCGTCAGCGACGAACCGCCGACAGCGCGCAGATCGATCACGACGACCTTGTGATCGATCGCACCGAGGGCGCGCGCTACCCGTTCGGCTGCTGCGAGCTCGCGACGATGTCGCTGTCCGTAATCGAACGACAATGCGATGCACGCGAAGCCTTTGGCGCTCGCTTCGGCCAACGCGACGGCGGAATCCATCCCGCCCGAAACGAGGCAGACTGCGCGCGGACGTGAATCGCTCATAGCCGTCATGCTAACGCGTCGACTGCGCTTGCTCCCCTCGCGATCCGCCCTACACTCGTTGCCCCTTCGCGCCCTGCGAACCTCCGCAATCCTGAAGAAGAGCGCTCTCCCTCGAGCGAAACCTGCTGTGCCCGACGTCACGAAAGATCAAATCCTGGATGCCCTGCGCGCCGTGCGCGACCCCGACTTGGGCAAGGACATCGTCACACTCGGCTTCGTCACGCAAGCGACCTACTGCGACGGACTCGTCAAGGCCACGATCAACCTGACGACGCCCGCGTGCCCGGTGAAGGAACAGTTGAAGGCGCAAGCGGAAGCCGTTTTGCTCGCGATCCCCGGCGTGAAAAAAGTGTCGGTCGAGATGACGGCCGTCGTCAAAGCGCAATCGGGTCCCGCGCGCCAGATCGCGCCCGACATCAAACACATCGTCGCCGTGTCGAGCGGCAAAGGCGGCGTCGGCAAGAGCACGGTGTCGGTGAATTTGGCGTGCGCTCTCGCGCGCACCGGCGCGAAAGTCGGCTTGCTCGACTGCGACGTGTACGGCCCCGACATCCCGATGATGATGGGCTTGAAGGGCCAACCCGAGATGCTGCAAGGTCGTTTGATTCCGAAAGAACGACACGGCGTCCAAACGATGTCGATCGGCTACTTGCTCGAGGAAGAGAAGCCGGTCGTGTGGCGCGGACCGATGGTGCACAAGCTCATCGAACAATTCTTGAGCGACGTCGTGTGGGGTCCGCTCGATTATCTACTCGTCGACATGCCGCCGGGCACCGGCGATGCGCAACTGAGCTTGGCGCAGCTCGTGCCTTTGTCGGGTGCGGTGCTCGTGACCACGCCTCAAGCCGTGTCGACGTTCGACGTGGGCAAGGCGATCTCGATGTTCAAGCAGGTCAACGTCGACATCCTCGGCATCGTCGAAAACATGGCCGGCTTCGCCATCGAAGGCACCGTCGATGGAGCCCGCCCTGGCACGCGCGTCTCGATCGAAAGTGGCGGAAAACGCCTGGATGTGGTGACGAATTCAGCGGGACACTTCAGCACGGTCGTCGACATCTTCGGCAGCGGCGGAGCGGAACGATTGGCGCAACGCCACGGCTTTCCGGTGCTCGGCCGCGTGCCGCTCGATCCGATCGTGCGCGTCGGAGGCGATGGTGGCGATCCGATTTCGATCTCGGCGCCCGATTCGGTGCTCGCCAAGTGCTTCCACGACATCGCCGGTCGTGTCGCTCAGCGTCTCGCCATCAAGGCGCACCAAGCGTTGCCGATTTTGCAGTGAGTCGGCCGCTGCGCGCGTCGAGCGATGAAGTTCGACGCACGCTGAACTCGTTGTGCGTTAAGGGAGCCAGTTCGCGGTGACGCCATTGGTCGCGGTGAAGGTCGCGCTCGTGCAGAACGACAGCGCGTCGCGAATGACGACTTGGTAGTGGAGCGCGCTCGGCGACACGATCGAGCCACCTACCGAAATCGTTGGCTGACTCGGTTGAGGCCACAGCGCCGTGCCATGCACGTCCGCGACGACGATCCCGAGTCGCGTGAACGTGCCGCCTACGCACAAGAGTCCATCGCCGTACAGGAGGCCTGATGCGCTCGGCACAGTGCCTTGTGCGAACAGCAACGGTGCGCCCGGCGCGATGCTCGACGCCAGCAATTCGAACGTGTCGTTCGCGATCGATGCTGTTCCACGCGCGATCAACGACGCGCCGACACCGAGTGAATTCACGCAGCCGCGGCCGCTGTTCACGGCTGCGTCGTTCGCGCACGGACACGCTGCACCGCGCGTGTCGCCGGCGCAGTACGTGACCGCCGACGCATCCCCGAGCGCTTGGATCGCCGCCGTGATGTCGGGGCGAGGACCGATCTGCTGCGTCGCGGGGTTCGCGCCGTCCAACTGCGGCGCTCCGGTCGAGCGCAACAGTGCGCGCATCTGTGCCGGAGTCAAAACCGTCCCCGTGCGTGCTTTGTGAACACCCTGCACGACGATCGCCGCACCCGCGACGAGCGGCGTCGCCGACGACGTGCCGCTGAACGTAGCGGTGTAGTACTGGTTGACGCCCTCGGAACTCCAGATTGCGCCGAAGCCGGTCGTGCAGACTTGTTCGCCCCAGCCTTGCAAGTCGACCGTCGAGCCGTAGCACGAGAAACTCAGGCGCGAGCGATCGACGAACGTGCCGAGCGGACTGGCTCCCGCGCCGACGATGATCGCGCCCGAATCGTTCTGCGGGAGGAACGGCCAATGTCCGCCGTTGCCCGTACTGAACGTCGCCGAGTCGAGATTCTGCGAGCCGTTCGCGGCCGCTTCCACGACGACGATGCCGTTGCCGACGGCCGTGACGATGGCGTTGTAGATCGTGACGTCCCACTCGCACGGCACGAGCACGTTGCCCGGACCGAAGGCTTGCTGCTCGAGCACGATCACGTCACCGGCCGTCAGCACCGTCAGCGCCGCCGTGATGCCCGCGCCGACGTTGTAGCCGTTGACGGTGTTCGCGCCGGCGAAGTAGTAGGTCGCTGCGTGCGCAATTCCTGTCACACCGAAACCGTTCGCGACCGCGCCCATCGCGCCGATCACAGCGGTGCCGTGCTGCGGACTGTTGAACGGATCGACGACGGTTGCGCCGATCGTCGTGACCACCGGCAAGTCGGCGTGCGCAGAATTGAAGCTGTACTCGATGTCGCACACGCGAATGCCCGATCCCGTTCCACCCGCGAAATTCCAGGCGTTTTCAGCGCTCACGCCTTTCGGCGAATGACGCAAGTAGTGCTGGCTAGTTTGGAAATCGGGCGCCGGCGGGGGCGGCGGAATCTGCGACGCGTCGGCGAGCTCGACGATTGCGAGTGCATTGAACGCGTCGATCGCGTCTTCGGCGAGGACACCCGGCGGCAGCACGAGCTCGAACTGCAGATTCAGATCAGCGACGCCGCGAGCGAGTGCTGCGCGAGCGCGCGAACGGAACATGTCGAGCTGCGCTTCGTCGACGTGATGTGATCGACGCCATCGTCCGTCGGCGAAACGCTGCAACGTCGCAGTCGCGTCGGTGAGCGCACCGGTGCCGAAATCGGTCAGAACATCGTCGCGCAAACGGATCATCAAGCCGTCGTTGAACTTGACGCGGATCGTGTCGAGCCGATGGAACGCTTCGAGTCGCGTTTGCGACGGTTTTTGCGGCAGCGTGCGCGCAGTTTCGGATGGCCCGCGCGATTGGAACGCGTGAGCGGGCAGGGCGGTGGCGGCGATCAGGAAGGCCGCGAGAGAGCGGGATCTCATGGCGTAGTCGTGAATTCTAACACTGCTTCGAATACGGCGGCGGGCGCGAAGGCACGGAAGAGTTTTCCGCGCCGATTGGTAGCCTTCCAGCATGTCGAAGCAACGCTTTGTGTGCCTGTTTTTCGTACCTCTTGTTCTGATTCCGCCGCTGCGAGCGCACCACGACGAGAATCCGAATCCGCGCTTCAAGACGTCGCGCGCCAATCCGCTCGTGCTGCCGCTGCCGGACGAGAAGGATGCGTTCTTCTTCGTGGTGTTCGGCGATCGCACCAATGGTCCGCCCGAAGGAGTGAAGATCCTCGCGCAAGCTGTCGCCGACGTGAACTTGCTCGCGCCCGATCTCGTGATGACGGTCGGCGATTTGGTGCAGGGCTACAACGACACGCCCGAGTGGCTCGTGGAGGCGACCGAGTACAAAGCGACGATGTCGCAGCTCGCGTGCCCTTGGTTTCCGGTCGTCGGCAATCACGACATCTACTGGCGCGGAAAGGGTGCGGCGCCGAAGGGTCAGCACGAAGCCAACTTCGAGACGCACTTCGGTCCGCTGTGGTACGCGTTCGAGCACAAAAACTCGCTCTTCATCGCGCTCGACAGTGACGAGGGCGATCCCGCGACGGGCAAGTACACGTTCAACGATCCCGCGGGCCAGCGCGTGAGCGAGGAACAATTCGCGTGGCTGACCGAGACGTTGAAGCACGCGAAGGCTGCTGAAAACGTGTTCGTTTTCCTGCATCACCCGCGCTGGCTGCGCGGCAACTACGGCGACGATTGGGATCGTGTGCACAGTGCGTTGGTCGCGCACGGAAAGGTCAAAGCCGTTTTCGCAGGCCACATCCATCGCATGCGTTGGGATGGCGTGAAGGACGGCATCGAGTACTTCACGCTCGCGACGGTGGGCGGAGATCAAAACGGGTTTGCTGCCGCGGGCGGCTACTTGCATCAGTACGACGTCGTGACGGTGCGCGCAGGCAAGATCAACTTGGCTTCGTTTCCGGTCGGTGCTGCGATGGATCCGCGCGCGATCAGCGGTGAGACGAGTGACGAGGTCGCGAAGCTCGCGGAATCTCTCGTCGTGCCGCACATCGAAGGCCTGGTCGCGTTCGAATCCGATCTGAGCGTGCAAGGCGACGTCGAGATCGTGATCGCGAATCCGACGAAGCGCGCGATCGAGATCACGTTGACTCCGGACAGCGCCGATTCACGCTGGACGTTCACGCCCGACCACGCGCACCAAGTCGTGAAGGCGGGCTCGACGGCCAAATTCCCGGTGAAATTGCAGCGTCCCAAGGGATCGGTCGACGCGTTCTATCGCGAAGCGTTGGTCGCGCTCGACGTCGACTATCTCGCCGACGGCTTGCGCGTTCCGTTGCGCGCGCAGGAGTGGCGCATTCCGGTCGACGGTCGCACGCTGCCTCAACCCGATCCGTCGACGGCCGAGCGCGCGCTCGAGCTGGACGGCAAGCGCGATTGCTTGATGCTCGCGAGTTCACTCCTCGGCGCTGCTGACGGGCCGTTGACCGTGGAAGGTTGGTTCAACGCGCGTTCGTTCAAGAAGCGCGTCGGCTTCCTGAACAAGACCGAGAACGCGGAGTTCGGCATGTTCCTGTCCGACGGAGTTCCCGGTTTCACGATCCATCTCGACGGCAAATACGTGAACGTCTCGCGCGAGAAGACGTCCGTGTCGGCGAATGCTTGGCACCATGTCGCAGGAGTCTTCGATGGAGCGGAAGTGCGCCTCTATGTCGATGGCGAGTTGGTCGCGAGCAAAGCCGGCAAGGGCAAGCGCAAGTTGAACGATCTCCCGCTCATGATCGGTGCCGATGTGACGAAGGAAGCGACGCCTGAATCGTTTTTCGACGGCCGGATCGACGAGATCCGCATTTCGAAATCAGCGCGCTACACCGAGAACTTCACGCCGCAACGACGTTTCGATCCCGATGGTGACGCGCTGCTCTTGTTGCACATGGATGCCGAGGTCGGCCCGTGGGCGTACGACGGTAGCGGTCGCGGCCATCATGTGACGCGCATCGGTCAGCCGGTGCTCGTCGACGTGAATTGACGCTGCACCCACGTGATCTCCGAGAAATGAGAGAGGCCGAGCCCGGCGCACCGGACTCGGCCTCGAATCAGATTGGCGAGCAGGAGAAGGCTGACTCGAAGCGAGTCCCCTCCGCTGCTGGTCGCGGCTCATGCGCCGCGACCGTTCTCACGGAATCCAGGTCAAGCTCAACCCCTGCGTCAGGTTGAACGTCGCACTCGTGCAGAACACCGGACTCGCGTCGCGGTACCACACCTGATAGTGGCGCATGTTGCCCGGTGCTGTAGCACCTGCGATGTGAATCGGAGCCGGAGTGAGTCCGCCCGGGTAGGACGACGTGCCACCGAGGTTCGCGAACACGACACCGAGGCGCAGGACCGATCCGCTGAGGCACAACTTGCCGTCGCCGAACGTCATCCCCGCACCAGCGACCGCGCGCGCCGAGCCTTGGAAGTACAGACCCGGACCACCGGCCGGGAACAGCGTGCCCGTCAGCACCAATGTGTCGGTCCCGACGCTCGCGGTTCCACTCGAAGCCAGGTGAGCACCTTGCGGCGACACCGAGCTCGGGCAACCGTTGTTCGGCAAGCCGACATTCGCACACGGGCAAGCCGTGCCCGTGCCGTCTCCGAAGCAGAACGGCGCGCCGCCGCTCGCTTCGCATTCGTCCGGGATCGTGTTGCTGTTCGCGTCCGGGCTGAAGCCCGACGTGATGTCGCACGAATCCTGGATGCCGTTGCCGTTGCAGTCCGGAGCACCGAGCGCGATCTCGCACACGTCTCCGATGGTGTCGCCGTCGCAATCCTGCTGGAGCGGGTTCGCGATGTTCACGCAGTTGTCGCACGCGTTGCCGACACCGTCGTTGTCCGAATCCGCTTGACCGACGTTCGCGACGAAGTCGCAGTTGTCGTTGCAGTTGGCGATCGTGTCGCCGTCCGTGTCGATGTCGGGATTGCCGCAACCGCATTGGCCGGGATTGATCTTCGTCGGATCGTTCACGCAGCCGTCGATGCAGTTCGCCGTGCCGTCACCGTCCGTGTCGGTGTCCGGATTGCCGCAACCGCACACGCCAGGAACGATCTTGAGCGGATCGAGCGGGCAGAGGTCGTTGCAGTTCGCCGTACCGTCGAGGTCGGTGTCGGTGTCAGCGATGCCGCAACCACACTGACCCGGAGCGATCTTGAACGGATCGTTCGGGCAGCCGTCGATGCAGTTCGGAGTACCGTCGAGATCGGTGTCGGTGTCGGCGATGCCGCAACCACACACACCCGGCGCGATCTTCAACGGATCGAGCGGGCAGAGGTCATTGCAGTTCGCAGTACCGTCGTTGTCGGTGTCGGTGTCCGGCACTCCGCAACCACACTGACCCGGCGCGATCTTGAGCGGATCGAGCGGGCACAGATCGTTGCAGTTCGCCGTACCGTCGTTGTCCGTGTCGGTGTCGGCGATGCCGCAACCGCATTGACCCGGCGCGATCTTCAACGGATCGAGCGGGCAACCGTCGATGCAATTCGCCGTGCCGTCGAGGTCCGTGTCGGTGTCGGCGACGCCGCAACCACACACGCCCGGAGCGATCTTCAGCGGATCGAGCGGGCACAGATCGTTGCAATTCGCCGTACCGTCGTTGTCGTTGTCGGTGTCGGCGATGCCGCAACCGCATTGACCAGGCGCCGACTTCAACGGATCGAGCGGGCACAAGTCGGTGCTGTTCGCGACGTAGCCCGCGGGCTGCGTGCACGATTGGACGCTCATCGACGGATCGCCGAAGCCGTCACCATCCGTGTCGAGGTACCAGAGCGGCGCCGCCGGAGCGATGACCAGATTGCCGACCGTGTTCAGGTCGTCCATGTCGAACGAGCACGTCTCTTTCTCCGGGTGCGTCGTCGCGCCCGTGAAGACCGTCGTGCAGTCGGCCGTCGCTCCGCCCGTTCCGAACAGCGCGAACCCGACGTAACCCGCACCTTGGCACGGGAACACCGTGTTGCCGAGCGCGAGCGGTGAAGCACCGAGGTGCTGCAACGTCATGCCCGTCACCGCGAAGCCCGAGAACGCAACCGCCGAACTCGTGAGCCCCGCGAGGTTCACGTTGTTGAGCGAGAGCCCGTTGACGTCAGCGTAGTAGTGCACGTACAGGCCCGAACGATCGGACGTGCCGTTCACGGTCAATCCGTTGATCGCGACGGTGCCCATCGGCTGCCACGCGGTCGAGAAGTTGTCCGTGCCGCGGCCGCGGAACTGCACCGGCACGCGACCGGTCGTGTTGACCGTCACGTTCGTGAGCGTTGCATTGCCGTTGAACAGGAAGAACGAGAGGTCGCCCGAGCCCTGGAACAGGTTGTTGCTCTGGCCGTTGTTTCCGAACGTCGAGTTCGAAACCGAGATGTTGGTCGGCGTCCAGCTGCCGTTCACGTTTTGGCCGGAGACGAACAGACCGTGGAAGGTGTTGTTCTTCACGGTCGAGCCGCTGATGGCGAGACCGCTGAATCCGGCCATGTTGTCGTCGCACGTGATGCCGCGGTAATTCGAGCACACGTTGCACGACACGACTTGCGCGTCGTTGATCGTGCCGTTCGCCGAAGTGAAGGCGATGCCATGACCGCTGTTGCCGGTCACCGTCAAACCTTCGAAGCGGTAGAACTCGCGTGTCGCCGAGGCCGCAGCCGAGACGCGCACGCCCGAGGTGGTCGTGTCGCTCGCGCCGGAGGCTCCGGTGATGCGCATGTCCTTCAACGTCAACCGATTCGACGTCGAAGCACCGCCCACGTCGACGATCGAGAAGACCGGCGTACCTGCCGTCGCCGACGTGACGATCGTCTGCGTCAGCGGATTGGCTGCGTTGTCGCAGTCACCCGAACCGGCGCCGATGATCTTGACGTTCTTCGTGATCGACACGTTGTCGGAGTAGTTGCCGACCAAGACGAGCACGGTCCCGCCGACAGTCGCGCGGTCGTGACCTTCTTGGATGCGACCCGACGCACTCGTTTGTCCGAGCTGCGCCGTCACCGTCAGCGACGAAGCATCGCCCTGGAATCCGAACGTGCCGAAGCCGGTGCTGACGTTCGTGTCGAGACCCGTGTTGAGCCACGGCGTCACGTCGAAGTTGGCCGAGGCCGGCCCGAGGATGTCGGGCTGACCACCCGGAGGCACCGCAGCGCCGCCGTACGCGACCGGAATCAGCGCGGCGTAACCCGGCTCAGAGCTGTTGGCGGCGCTGATGACCGGCGCATTCGTGCCGTACCAGTTGCCGCTGAAGTTCTTCAGGTTCGTACCCGGAGCCGCGAGCAGTCCGCCGCTCTGACGATCGACGATCTGGCCGTACCAGTTGCCTTGCATCGAGTTGTTGCTGAACGCGCTGTTCGCAGCCGACTGCACCGGCACGTTGGTGCCGACGGAACCGTCGAGGAAGAGCACGCCCACCGTCCAGTTCTGACTGATCGAGTTCTCGACCACGGTCAGGTTGTTGGTGGTGTTGCGCAGGATCATCCCCGTGCGGTTGTCGTCGATGACGTTGTTCCGCACCGTGATCCCGCTCGCGTTGTTGATGTCGATGCCCGTGCGGCATCCGTAGATCGTGCAATCGCGCACCGTGCCGCTGGCGAGGCTTTGGATGGCCACACCCGCGTTGTTGAGAGCGAGATTCCACTGCGCCACGCTGTTGCCCGCGCGCGTGATCGAGAAGCCGGCGAGCGTGATCCCGTTCGCTTGGAACTGGAACGTCGCGCTCGCGCCGCCGATCGGACCGCTCACGATGGACGAGCCTGCGCCCGCACCGAGGATCGAAACGGTCTTCGAAACCGCGACGTCCTCGTTGTAGGTACCGGCCGCCACGATGACCGTGCCGCCCGACGCCACTGCGTTGATGCCGGCTTGGATCGTCGAGAACGAGTCACAACCGATCGCTTGGCCCGGACCCGGCGGATCTTGGCCGCCGATCAGGAAGCTCGGGTCGACGTACGTGATCGTCGGCGTCGCGAAGCCCTCGTCGATCAAGGTGTCGCAGTCGTTGTCGATCAAGTCACCGCAGATCTCGACCGCGCCCGGATTGATAGCCGGGTTCGAGTCGTTGCAGTCGGTGCTGTTGGTCACGTAACCGATGCGGTTCGTGCACGCGAGCACGAAGATCGCCGCGTTGCCGTAGCCGTCGTTGTCACCGTCGTAGTAGTACGTCGTGAGCACGTCGAGATTGCCGCAACCGCACAAGCCCGGAGCGATCTTGAGCGGATCGAGCGGGCAGCCGTCGTTGCAATCGGCCGTGAGGTCGCCGTCCGTGTCGGTCTCGGGATTGCCGCAACCGCACTGACCGGCCGAAGTCGTCTTCAACGGATCGAGCGGGCAGACGTCGCAGGCATCGCCCGCGGCATCGCCGTCCGCATTCTCCTGCCCTGGGTTCGCAACCGTCGGGCAGTTGTCCGTGTTGTTCGGCGCGTAGCCCGCAGGCTGCGTGCACGATTGGACGGCCGGAGTCGGGGTGCCGAAGCCGTCCCCATCCGTGTCCAAGTACCAGGTCGGAGCCGACGGATCGATCACGGCGTCACCGAAGAAGGCGACGTTGTCGTTCGTGTCGAAGATGCACGCTTCCTTCTCGGGGTGCGTGGTCGCACCGACGAAGACCGTGCTGCAATCCGCGGTCGCGCCGCCCGTGTCCTCGATGACGAGGCCGTAGTGACCGCCGCCCGGGCACGGGAACGTCGTGCTGCCCAACGCCACCGGCGAGCCCGTGTGCGTCAGTTGCATGCCGACTCCGAAGCCCGGTAGTCCCGGTGCCGGCGGAGAGTTCGACGTGACCACGCCCGACAGGTCGACGTTGTTGAACGACACACCCGACAGGCTGGAGTAGCGCTGGATGAAGATCGCCGGGCGTCTGATGTTGCCCGAGATGTTCACGTTGTCGAACACGACCGTGCCGAGCGGCAGCCACGTGCCCGAAACTGCGGTGCCCTTACCGCGGAACTGCACGGGCAGCGGGGACGCTCCCGTCATCGTCAAGTTCTGCAGGGTCGCGTTGCCGTTGAAGACGAAGAAGCTCAGGTGGCCCGAGCTCGTGACCGCGAACGTGCCGTTGTTGGCGAACGTCGTTCCGACGAAGCTCAGGTTGTTACCCACGCACGTGACGTTGCCGCTGGGATTGAACCCGAAGCCCGCCGTGGCGTTGCCGCTCATCGAGCCGCCCGTCACGTCCAGGTTCGTGAACGAGGTCATCGCGGACGCCACGCGCAGACCCGTGTTGCTGTTGTTCTGGATGTTGCACGACGTCACCTTGATGTCGTCGCTCGTTCCGGTCGAGTTGAAGGAAATGCCGTTCGAGTTCGAACTCGCGTTCACGCCTTGGAACGTGAAGTGGTCGGCCGGGCTGAACGCGATGCGGATGCCGTCCGAACCGCCCTGCACGCGCAGGTCCTTCACCGTCTGACGCAGGACGGACGTGAGTCCGCCGATCTGCAGGTCGATGACCGGCGAACCGGAGCTAGCCGCCGCGATGATCGTGTCCGTCGCCGGGTTGCCGGACACAGCCGCTCCGCCGCTGCCGACGCCTTGTAGCGTCATGCGCTTCGTGACGACGACGTTCTCCGTGTACGTGCCCGCGAGCACCGTGACCGTCGTGCCCGTCGCCAGGTCGTGTCCTTCTTGAACACGGCCGCTAGCGCCGGTTTGCGCCAGCTGCGACGTGACCGTCAAGAGCGAGAAATTGCCTTGGAAACCGTTGGTTCCGAAGCCCGTGCTCACGTCCGTGTCGAGACCGGTGTCGAGCCACGGCGTGACGTCGAAGTTCGCCGAAGCGACTCCGAGGATGTCAGGTTGACCGCCCGGAGGAACCGCGCTGCCGCCGAACGCGACCGGAATCTGCGCCGCGTATCCAGGCTCGGTGCTGTTCAACGCGCTGATCACCGGGGCGGCCGTGCCGTACCAGTTCGCGCTGAAGTTCTTCGGATTCGTACCCGGCACCGGCAGGACCCCGCCCGCCTGACGCTCTACGATCTGGCCGTACCAGTTGCTCGCAATCGCGTTGTTGCTGAACGAGCAGTTCAGTGCCGTCTGCACCGGCACGTTGGTGCCGACGGAACCGTCGAGGAAGAGCACGCCGACCGTGAAGTTGTTCGTGATCGCGTTCTGCACCACGAGCAGGTTGTCGGTCTGATTGCGCAGGATCATTCCCGTGCGGTTGAAGTCGATCACGTTGTTGCGGATCGAGTGCGAACCGGAATTGTTGATGTCGATGCCCGTGCGCATACCCGTGATCAAGTTGTCACGGATCACGATTCCGCTGAGGGAAAGTCCTTGGATCGAAACACCGGCCGAGTTCAGACCGGGGTTGTTCCAATCGATGACGTTGTTCCCGTCGCGCGTGATCGTGAAGCCCGCCAACACGGCGTTGCTCGAGGTCATCGCGAACGTCGAACCGCCGCCGCCGATCGGACCGCTCACGATCGAAACGCCCGCGCCCGCGCCGAGCACGCTCACGCCGTTCGTGACCGAAACGTCCTCGTTGTAGTTGCCGGCCGCGACGTTCACCGTGCCGCTCGGCGTCACCGCGTTGACGCCCGCTTGGATCGTCGCGAACGCGTTGCAGCCGATCGTGAACGGCCCGCCGATCGAACCCGGCCACGGCCAGTTCACTTGAGTGCCGAAGGGCTGGCCGACGTAGCCGTCATCGACGTAGGCGATGTTTGTGACCGTCGTGATGTTCACGGTCAGCGTGTCCGCAGTCGGCGTCGCACAGGGCGCGTTCGGATTCGCCGTGATCGTCAAGATCACCGAGCCGGCCGTGATGTCGGCGCCGCTCGGCGTGTACGTCGTCGCGAGCAGCGACGCGTTGCCGAACGTGCCTGTACCGCTCGTCGTCCAAGCGGTGCTGGCGGAATCCGAGGCCGTCGCGGTGATGTTCACAGCACCGCCACCGCAGCTCGTTTGATCCGGGCCGGCGGTTGCCGACGGCGGAGGAACGACCGTCACGGTCGTCGAGACACACGTCGACGTGCCGCAGCTCGTGGTCCAACTGCCGTAGTACGTCGTCGTCACGACCGGCGTCGTGATCATGAGCGTCGTGCCCGAGCCTTCGAGCGTTCCCGCGCACGATCCCGAATACCAATTGAACGTGGTGCCTGAGCCACCCACCGCTGAGAGCGTCACGTTCGCCGGAGCGAAGCCGACGCAGTAACTCGACACGTCGACACTCGCGCTCGTCGCCGCGACCGGATCGGGCAGGAGCGACAGTGCGACGCTCGCCGAAGTGATCGTGGCGCAACCGTTCGAAACCAAAACGTCGTAGTTGCCGACGTCACCCGCGCTCACCGACGGGATCGAGAAGCTCGAGCTCGTTTCGCCGAGGATCGCAATCGTGTTGAAGCGCCACTGGTACGTGAGACCCGGACCGCTCGCGACCACGCTGAAGTTGGCCGGCGCGCCGAGGCACACTGCGGTCGCCGTCGGTTGGGTGTTGATGATCGGATCGTCGGGGAACGTCACGTCGCCGAATCCCGCCAGGTCGTTCACGTCGAACACGCACGCCTCGCGCGCGATCGTCGTGTTCGCGCCGACGAATACGGTTGCGCAGCTCGCGGTGGCGCCGCCCGAACCGAACACCGCGAGACCGACGTAACCCGCGCCTTGGCACGGGAAAATTGTGTCGGCGAGCGGCAGCGGAGTCGCGCCGAGGTGCACGAGCGTCATGCCCGTCACAGCGAACGCGGTGCTCGGCGTGGCCGAACTCACCGAACCCGACAGATCGACGCCGGCGAGCGAGAGCCCGTTGACGTCGGAGTAATAGTGCACGTAGAGCGCCGAGCGATCGGAGGTGCCGTTGACCGTGAGTCCGTTGATCGTGACGGTGCCCATCGGCTGCCACGCGGTCGAGAAATTGTCCGTGCCGCGGCCACGGAACTGGACCGGCACGCGACCGGTCGTGTTGACCGTGACGTTCGTGAGCGAGGCATTACCGTTGAAGATGAAGAAGGACAGGTCGCCCGAGCCTTGGAACAGGTTGTTGCTCTGACCGTTGTTACCGAAGGTCGAGTTCGAGACCGAGATGTTCGTCGCCGAGAAACCGCCGTTCGTGTTCGCGCCGTTCACGCTCAGGCCGTGGAACGTGTTGTTCTTCACGGTCGAACCCGAGACAGAGAGTCCGCTGAACGCGAGGAACGTGTCCGCGACGAAGATGCCGCGGTAGTTCGAGCAGATGTTGGAGCTCGCGATCTCCGCATCGTTGATCGTGCCGGCCGGCGATTCGAATGCGATGCCGTGACCCGAGTTGCCCGTCACCGTAAGTCCTTCGAAGCGGAAGAACTCACGCGTCGCCGCGGCCGCCGCGGTCACGCGGATGCCCGACTCGGCGGAGGTGTTTCCACCCGAAGCGCCCGTGATGCGGATGTCCTTGATGGTCAAGCGATCACTGGTCGATGCTCCACCGACGTCGTCGATCGAGATGACCGGCGTGTTCGCCGCGGCGGAAGTGATGATCGACTGCGTGGCCGGGTTGGCCGCGGTGTCGCAGTCACCCGAGCCCACTCCGATGAGCTTGATGTTCTTGGTGATGACGACGTTGTCGGAGTAGTTGCCCGCGAGCAGCGTGACAGTCGTGCCCGTCGCCAGGTCGTGTCCTTCTTGAACACGGCCGCTAGCGCCGGTTTGCGCCAGCTGCGACGTGACCGTCAAGAGCGAGAAATTGCCTTGGAAACCGTTGGTTCCGAAGCCCGTGCTCACGTCCGTGTCGAGACCGGTGTCGAGCCACGGCGTGACGTCGAAGTTCGCCGAAGCGACTCCGAGGATGTCAGGTTGACCGCCCGGAGGAACCGCGCTGCCGCCGAACGCGACCGGAATCTGCGCCGCGTATCCAGGCTCGGTGCTGTTCAACGCGCTGATCACCGGGGCGGCCGTGCCGTACCAGTTCGCGCTGAAGTTCTTCGGATTCGTACCCGGCACCGGCAGGACCCCGCCCGCCTGACGCTCTACGATCTGGCCGTACCAGTTGCTCGCAATCGCGTTGTTGCTGAACGAGCAGTTCAGTGCCGTCTGCACCGGCACGTTGGTGCCGACGGAACCGTCGAGGAAGAGCACGCCGACCGTGAAGTTGTTCGTGATCGCGTTCTGCACCACGAGCAGGTTGTCGGTCTGATTGCGCAGGATCATTCCCGTGCGGTTGAAGTCGATCACGTTGTTGCGGATCGAGTGCGAACCGGAATTGTTGATGTCGATGCCCGTGCGCATACCCGTGATCAAGTTGTCACGGATCACGATTCCGCTGAGGGAAAGTCCTTGGATCGAAACACCGGCCGAGTTCAGACCGGGGTTGTTCCAATCGATGACGTTGTTCCCGTCGCGCGTGATCGTGAAGCCCGCCAACACGGCGTTGCTCGAGGTCATCGCGAACGTCGAACCGCCGCCGCCGATCGGACCGCTCACGATCGAAACGCCCGCGCCCGCGCCGAGCACGCTCACGCCGTTCGTGACCGAAACGTCCTCGTTGTAGTTGCCGGCCGCGACGTTCACCGTGCCGCCCGCGGTCACCGCGTTGATGGCCGCTTGGATCGTCGCGAATGAGTCGCAACCGACGGATTCACCCGGCCCCGGCGGATTCGTGCCCGCAGCAGTGAAGCTCGGATCGACGTACGTGACGGCCGGCATTCCCGTGCCCGTGACCGTCACGGTGAAATTGCAGTTGGCGGTGTTGCTCGAGCCGTCCGTTGCCGTCAACGTGACCGGGAACGAACCGACGGGAACAGTCGAGCCCGGGAGCGGCGACTGAGTCACGACCACGCTGCCGCACAAATCGCTCGCCGTGGCGAGGCTCGTGTAGTCGGGGATCGGTCCCGAGCACGGATTCGGAGCGGTGAACGCCTGCGGACCGGGACACGTGATCGACGGCGGCGTGACGTCGGGCAATGCCCACGTGAGCGTGAACGAATTTCCTGCTGCGGCCCCGACGGCGCCGACGACGCGCACGAGGTACGTCGTGCCACCGGTGACGGCCACCGTGACTTGCGAGCCGGGCGTGCAGCCACCGCCACCGTCGTTGTTGCATGCGCCGACGATTTGGTTGTTCGCTGTCAGAGTCGGGCACGCGCCGTGAACCGACAGGATCGTGTCGTAGCTGCCACAAGTCGCGAACGTGGCGCTGCCCGTGCACGGCGCGGTGTAGCTGTAGAAGACGTCGAAGAAGCTCTGGCCGAGACTGCAGCTCGCGAGCGCGCTCGACGACGTGTTGTTCGGAGCCGTAGCGCCGACCGTCGAGCCCGCGATCGAGCCCGACACACCGGAGATCACGGTCGGCGACCCGCACAAATCGTTCGCGGGTGTGCTCGCGCCGCTCGCCGTGAGCGTGAACGCGCCAGCCGTACCGAACGGCCCGACGAGCACGCGGTAGTCGACACCCGCCTGGGCGACGAACGACACCTTCGATTGGAAAGGTGAGCCTTGGATGTCGTCGTTGGCGGTGACACAGGTCAACGCGGCGCAACCAGCCGAAGCGTCGAAGACCCACATCTTCGTGTCGAACGCCGTCGCGAGCGTGTCGAGCGTCACGGTCTGCGTCGACGGGACCATGATCGAGTACCAGACACCGCTCGTGAAGGTGAAGCTCTGCGAGGCCGTTCCGAGCGGACCGACGCACGCCGGCGGCGCAGGCGCTTCAGCGGTGGCGGCCACCGTAGAACCCGAGGTGACCGAGGGCACTGCGATCGCGATCGCACCCGAGCAGGCATCGTTCGCCGGCGGGAGGATGACGACGGAAGTGTGTAGCACGTAGTTGATGCCGCCCGTGCCCTTGTCGGCGATGCGGATGAACACCGTCTGCCCCGGAGTCGTGAGGACTCCCGACACGCAAGAAGCCGTCGTGGCGCAGGGCGTCGGACCGGCGCAGTTGTCGCTGCAGGCGAGTTCGGTTCCGCCGCATGAATCGTAGACGGACAGCACGGTGTCGAAGGACGAGGTGCACGTGTCGGCGCTCAAGATGCGGTTCGTCAGCCCAGAGTTCGTGAACTTGAACCAGACGTCTTTTTCGAGCGGGTTGAAGACTTCGCACGAAGCCGCGGCGCCGTCGAGGCTCGCGAATTGGACGCTACCGGTCGCCGTGCCGCCGGTCGCCCCGACGTCGAACGCATTGGCACAGATGTCGTTGCCGGGAGCGATCAATGCCGCGCCCGCTTGGACCGTGAATTGGTGCCAGGTGACGTCGTAAGGCGCGCTCGCCGGCAGCTGGTTCGTCACGGATTGAACGCCGTTCGACGCCACGATGCGGAAGTCCCAGTCCTGAGCCGTGTTCAGGCTGCTGCTGCGTGCGAGCACGTTCGGGAAATCCATCAGCGGATCAGGGATCAACGAGTCTTCGTCCGGCGGGCTGACCAGGTTCCAGGCTGTATTGAAACTGCCGACCGCAAGGAAGTACACACCGGGCGCGAAAGTGCGCGTGAGGCGTGATTGCGAAGTGGGGCCGAGCGGACCTTCGTCGTCGTTGGAGTAGCCCGGTATCGCGTTCAAGCTCGCGTCGTAGACGTGAATGTACGTGTCGGCCGTCGTCTCGCCGATCGTCGTGATCGTGATCGGGTTGGCCGATTCGAACGCCGGCGCGATCACGATCGGAACGATGGTCGAAGTCGACATCACCGCGCCGTACGCGGCCGTCGTCGTCGTCGTGCCTTGGATGCGGTAGTAGATTTCCTCTTGCTTGCCGAAGCCGTACCACTGATTGAAGCGCGGCGGCGTCGTAGAGATGGATGTCGCTTGAATGCTCGAATCCGTCGTGCCGGCTGTTCCACCCGTGGATGCCGTACCTGGCGTGCCGGTCTGATTCAGACCTCGGATCGTGCCCGAATGGCCGACGATCGACGACGTCACCGTCAAGCGATGGCGGTACACGCCGAGCGGCAGCACAGTCGTCTTGACACGGAAAACGTCCGATGACGTCAGGGCCGTATTGGCTGTCGCGAGGGACGTTCCCGTGCACACTCCGGTGATCGCGTCGCCCGGGATGATCCCGGTCACAACCGTGGCTTCAGCCTTCACTCCGTTGGGTTCGACCTCGGGGAATGTGCTTTGGGCTTCGACCGGAGTGCCGCTCGAAATCAGCACAGCGAGGCACGCGAGGGCCAGGTTGGCGATCGACCGAAAAGCGGAAACGAAACAACGAAGACGCAAGGGCAGTGCGAATTTGCGCATGGGAGTGCTGACAGCCGGGGGGGGCTGTTTCGAGGCCGGGAAGGGACAGAACGCCTGAGGAAGAATGGAAACGTGCGAGCGCGTCCGGTCCGGAGTCTGCGCAGGTCGGCTATATCCCGCAAGGGGCTACGCGCGATTCTGAGCCCTGTTTTGCACGGGACGTCCGGTATCCGGCGGGGCTAGTGGCTGCGCGGCGTGAGCTGAACTGCAGTTCATGCTCATACCCTGAGTGGGGTCCGGCCGCGGGTTTACCGGGCTCGTGGCGACGACTACTCGCTCGCTGCAAGCACATCAATGCCAGGGCTTTGCGCCTGATCTACGACATTCACAATACGTTGAAGCCGGCACCGACCGCGGGTCCAACCCTCATCATTTCAGCCCAGCCGGCCGTCCGTGCGACAGATCACTCAGTCTCGTCGGACAGCCGCCAGAATCGAGCGCGTCGCGTGACTCTTGTTGAGCGTATAGAAATGCAAACCCGGCGCACCGCCTTCGAGCAATTTGCGGCACTGTTTGATCGCGTGTTCGATGCCGGTCGCCATGACCAAGGCTGGATCGTCTTTGACGCGCTCCAAGCGCGCGCGCAAATCAGCCGGAATCGAGGCGCCGCATAATTGCGTGAAGCGCTCGACCTGGGCCACGTTCGTGATCGGCATGATGCCTGGAATGATGGGCACCTTGATACCCGCTGCCCTAGCGCGTTTGACGTAATCGAAGTAACGGCTATTGTCGAAGAACAACTGAGTGATCAAGAACGAAGCACCTTTGTCGACTTTGACCTTCGTCCAGCGCAAATCGTCTTCGTGGTTGGTCGACTCGACGTGACCCTCGGGATAGCACGCACCGCCGATGGAAACCTGTGCTTCGGTCGCGAGATACTCGATCAAGTCGGTCGCGTGCGCGAAACCGCCGTCGTGAGCTTTGAACGTCTCGTCGCCCTTGGGCGGATCGCCGCGCAACGCGAGAATGTTCTCGATGCCGTCGTCGACGAGACGGCGCACGATGGCGGCGACTTCCGCGCGCGTAGTGCCCGAGCACGTCAAGTGCGCCATCGTGTTGATGCCCAAGTCGCGTTGGATCGCACTGACGACTTCGAGGGTGCGATCACGCGTACTGCCGCCGGCACCGTAAGTCACCGAAACGAAATCGGGCTTCCAAGCTTCTTGAAGGTCAGCGACGGTGGCCATCAACGTCTTTGCGCCCTCATCCGTTTTCGGCGGAAAGAATTCGAAACTGAAAACCGGCCAACCGCGGCCGTGCATGTCGCGGACTTTCACGCGTTCTCCTGAATAGCTTGGAAACGAGCGCGATATTCGGCCGGGAGCGGGAAGCTCTTCATTTGCTCGAGATGCGTGCAGACAGTCGTCATGCGAGCGTCGACACAGACGGTTTCGTCGAGCTTGAACACATAACGCAACCCCAATGAACTCGTACCCAACTTGAAGCACGTCACGCGCACGACCGGTCGGTCGCCGAAGCGCAGCGGATGCTTGAAATCGACTTCCGAGTGCACGAGCGGGAACCCGACGCGCTCCCCCATCAAGAGTTTGTCGTAGCGCACGCCGACGTGCTGCTCCCACAGCTCCTCGTACACCTCGTGGATGTAGTCGTAGATGCGCGGAAAATAGGCGATGCCGGCCGGGTCGACGTGGCCGAAGCGGACTTGGATGACCGTGGTGAAAGCGCTCATGCGGGTGAACGCACTACTGTACCGGCGCAGGGCGCGCCCGGAACACGGAACGGGACGAACTGATACGCAGCACGTCGCGCGGCTTCAGGTCGCAGCGTTTTCGAACAGGTCCGGCCAGGCCTCGCGGATCGAGACGAGCGTCATGTCGGACAAGCGCTCGATCAGCTCGCGACCTTCGGCTGCACTCGCCGCAGCCGGATCTCCGCAGTACGCGTCCTCGGCGCCGGCCTCTCGAAAGCTGTGCACCCCGGCCTTCATCTTCTCGATCAAGTGGATCGTTACCGGCGGCAGTTGCTTGCGCTCCGCTTCGCGCACGGCGTCCGGATCCGCCGCGAGAACGAGGCTCGATTCGTAGCGGCCGGCGTGACAATCGCCGCTCTTGAACTCAGCGCCAAAGGTATCGGCGAAACGTCGCCGCGTGTTGTCGGGGAAAATCACTTGGGCTTTGTCTTTTCCGCGCGTCGCATGATCGAGCAGGACGCCGCGCAACACTTGCATGTGTGCAGGCTCGAGATGCGCGTTGGCGAAGACGATGCGCGTGACGCCTTGTTGCTCGAGCGAAGTCACGATGTCCTCGAGGACCATCCACAACGTACCCGAACGCAATGTGATGCGTCCCGCGAAACCGCTCGTGTAGTTGGTGAGCCCGTAGGCGAGCGCGGGCAGCACGACGCAGGGCACCTTGGCTTCGGCGAGTCGCGCTTCGGCGCGTTTCGCCATCGCGACCGCGATCGTCACGTCGGTGTCGAGCGGCAAGTGCGGCCCGTGCGGTTCGGTGCTGCCGACCGGAAGGATCGCGACGGTGCGCGGACCGAACAACGCTTCGGCTTCAGGCCACGTGCATTTGGCGAGGTCGGTCATGCGGCGATCATTTCGTGAGCGTGTGCAGGAGACTGCGACTTGGACTCGAAGCGAGCCTCAACCGTTCCGCGCCTCGAGTTCCGTCTTCAAAATCTTGCGCGCTACCTTGCCGCGATCATTCTTCGGCAACGACTCGCGCCATTCGAACCAGCGCGGATACTTGTACGGAGCGAGCTTCTTCTTGACGTGTGCTTTCAGCTCCGCGGCGGTCGCGTCGCAACCTGTGAAACCGTTGCGCAACACCACGAAAGCCAGCGGTTTCACGAGCTTTTCCTCGTCCTCGCGGCCGATGACGCACACCTCGGCGACGCACTCGTGCTCGAGCAAGACGTTCTCGATCTCGAGCGGCGACACCCAGATGCCCGACACCTTCAACAGGTCGTCGTCGCGGCCTTCGTAGAAGTAGTAGCCGTTCGCATCGCGCCGAAAGATGTCGGCCGTCGTGCACCACTCACCCTGGAAAGTCTCGCGCGACTTCTCTTTGTCGGCCCAGTAACACAGCGCGGTCGAACCGCCGCGGATGCGCAAACGACCGGGCTCACCGTCGGCGACGACGCGGCCTGACGGATCGACGATCTGCGCTTCGTAGCCCGGCACGATCTTGCCGAGGCTCCCGAGCTTCACGTCGCCGGGATAATTCGAGATGTAGATGTGGAACATCTCGGCCGAGCCGATGCCATCGAGGATTTCGACGCCCGTGCGCGCCTTCCATTCTTCGTAGAGCCGCGCGGGCAGTGCTTCGCCCGCCGATAGACACACGCGCAAGCTCGACAGATCCGCAGTCGCGATGCGGTCCGAGCGCAGCATGTTGTTGATCATCGTCGGCACGTGCGTCAGGAACGTCGGCTTGAAGTGCGCGATCTGATCGAACAACTCGTCGGCGGTGGCGCGGCCCTCGAACAAAACGACGCTCGCGCCGACGCGAAACGGAAACATCAGGTTCGTGCCGGTCGCGTAACCGAAGAAGAGTTTCGGCACCGACATGCACACGTCCGACTCGCGGTAGCCGGCGACTTGCAACGCATAGGTCTCGGTGTTGTAGGCGAAGTCGCCGTGCGTGTGGACGCAGGCTTTGGGCGTGCCAGTCGAACCGGAAGTGAAGAGCCAGCCCGCGAGATCGTCCGGTCCCGTCGGTTCCATCTCGGCCGACGAACTGTCGTATTTCTCGGCGGAAAGTGCTGCTTCGAAGGAAGTGAATCCGCCCGCGTCGGGTCCGACGACCAACGCCGTCTTGCACAAACGCGATGCGCGGATCGCCGGTCCGATTTCGGGCAAGACGTCGGTGTGAGTGACGACGACGCGCGCTTTCGTGTACTCGAGATAGTCGTCGAACGACGCGCGCTTGAGCAGCGGATTGACCATCGCGAAGACGCCGCCAGCGCGCAACGTGCCGAACCACGCTTCCGCGAACTCGGGGATGTCGGGCAACACGATGAGCACGCGCTCTTCGGGTCGAACTCCCGCGCGTCGCAATGCCGCAGCCACGAGTCGCGCGCGCTTCGACAACTCGTCGAACGTGCGCGTTTTCGCTTCGGCGTAGATCGCGACCTTGGATCCGCGTCCCTCGCGCAAGTTGCGATCGAGGAAGTAGTCGCATAGGTTGAATCGTTCGGGGAGCGGCGCAACGGCAGAGTAGATGTCCATGCGAATCGAAGCCTATTTCAGGCCCAGATCCTCATTGCACTGCTTCACGCTCTCGGGATCCAGCACGAGTTCGACGACTTGCCTGCCGTCGGTTTCGCGCACGACGAAGTCCTCGTCCACCATCCCCACGCCGTAGTCGTCGTCGTCTTCGCCCGGCACCGCGCGTCGAATCACGAGGTACACCGAAAAGGCCCCGGCGCACGGCAATCCCGCGTTGCCGCGACCCCGTGCATCGAATTGGAACGGCTGCATGCGGTCGAATGCAACCGGTTGAAATTGCGGCGGGTCGACATCGCGCATCGAGACGTAACCGATCAAAGTCAGCTTCGCCTCCTTCCACCTAGGTGGCACGTCGAATTCGAACTCGACTTCGAATTCCGAGTCGAGCGCCACTCGGCGCGACGTGAACGGCGGCGTCAACACAGCGACGCGACAGTTCGGTGCCCAGATCTCGAGCGAGACTTGATCGACCAGCAAGGCTGGGGAAATGCGTGCTCGCCCGTTGCCGAACGTGATCAAGTCGCCGCGGTCGCCGTCGTGCGATCTACCGGCGATCACTCCTCGCGGAATGGCTCGTCCACGTGAGTCGAGGATCGTGAACTCGATCGTCTCCGCGTTCGGTGCGACAAGGTTCGCTTTGCGAAGCTTGCCTCTCAAGTCGACGTCCGCCAGTTCGTGCGCTCGCCCGATGACACCCGGAGCGATCGTGATGCGTGGAACGGAGAGGACGCCGACGACGTCGTCACCATCGGCATGGAAACCGACCGCCCCGCTGCCCGGATTCTCGCCCGTGAACACGAAGTAGATGCGATCGCCCACGCGCCGGGTTGCGGCGTAAGAACGATCGTCAACGCTCTTGCCATCCGGAGTGAACGACACGAGGAGTTCGTCGGTGGCGGCGTCGTGATCGATTCGCGCCGTACCTTCGAGGCCGCCTCTGGCATCGATCTTCACCACTACTTCGCTGGTCGCGTTCGAGCACGAAAACGGGACGTCTCGAGGGCGAGCGATCAGCGGTCCCTCGATGTGCAGGATGAAGGCCAGCGTCAGACATGGGCCGAAGATCGCGAACGTCCCGTCGGCATCGCTGACCGCTGGATCGAACGTCGGCGCTGACGTCGCGCCCGCGCTGTTCGTCATGCGCAGCTCCACGGTTGCGTTTGGAACTGGCGCGCCGTTTTCGTCGACGATGCGCCCTGCGGCGAGTGGGCCACCCGGTCGCATCACGATGTCGCCCAAGTTCGAGAGTGCGTTCGTGTACTCCATGCCGAAGTGAACGGTCGCCTGCCGCCGGACTTTCGACGAGCTCTGCTCGCACAAGAACCCGGTGCGATGCGTGGACGGCCCAGTCGCTTGCGCTGAACGCCTCAAGGTCCAGAGGAAGCGACCGTCGCCGTCCGTGGCGAGCTTGTCGCGCCCCGACGCGACGATCGACTGATCGTCGTCGAGCATGCGCCGCCAATCGAACGTCTGCTTCGCCAGCGGTTTCCCGTGCTCGTCCAGCAGGCGTCCCGTGAGCAACGTGTGGTCCGCTTCCATCGACACTTCGACGTCGCGCGTCTCGCCCTCACTCGTCGGCCCGACGATCATCGTCGCTGCGTCACCCGTGCCCGGCATGTCCGCTTCGAGCTCGAACTGCAACCCCACGCCAACGCGTGTGAAGAGCGCGATACCCTCGAGCATCTTCACCTTCGTCGCCGCAGGATCGGAGTCGAGGCGCGGTCGACCGCGCGTGTCCTCGTACGTGGCCTTCAGTTGGATCGTGCCCGAAACAGGCACGATTTGACGCATTTCGTCGACGACCGTGACGCGCACGGCGCCCGTCGCAGGCAGTGTGAACTCGATCGTCTCCGACGGCAGGTCGGCGAGCGTGAACCACTGCTCGATGCGCGGCTGCTCGGGAATGCACAAGCGCAGCGCGAACGGCGTGTGATCGTCGAGCCCGAGTTCGCGGGTCAGCACTTCGATCGCCGGCACGCGCAGTTCGCCCTTCTCGTTGGTAGGCGCTTCCCACAGCGAAGCACCGTCGTCGCAACCACCGAACGCAACGCGAATTCCTGCCCGCGGAATTCCTGCTGCGTCTCGCACGCGGACCTGAAGCGCATGCGGCCGGATCATTTCGATCTCGGCCAAACCGCTTTGACCTGCATCGATCCACGTCCAGCCGAATTCCTCGTCGCGCTGCGCGCTGACGTACGCCGCCCGACCGGGTCGCGGCATTTCGCACTCACCGTTGGGATCGGTGACGAAGCGGGCACCGTTCGCGTTCATGAACGCCTGGAAGTCCGGTCCGATCCAGTCCTCGCCCCACATGAGGATCGAAGCCTCGCCCGACCCGTTCTCCCACGCGCGCACTTCGGCAGCCGAAACGGGCGTGCGGTTCGCGCCCGACAACACGACGATGCGCAAGCCCGCGGAGTCCGCGAACGACGGCAAGCGTTCGGTCTGAGCTGCATTCAGCAGAGCAGCGTTGTCGCGCGCGCTCGTCGCCGAAGAGTTCCAGCGTGCATCGGCCAACACATCGCCAGCGCGTACGTCGTGTGCGCGACTCGTGTCGATCGACGTGTCGGCCATGGCGCGCACGTGCGAGCGCGACAGGGCGATCGACAACGCGGCGATCAGCGCGACCAGTACGGCTCCAGCTCCGAGCAGAATCCGTTTCGGCGTCATGGACACTCCCTGATCCTACTAGGCGCGTTCGATCGCGTCGGCTACCGAGCGCGAGCCGCGAGCAACAATTGCACGTAGTCGTGCACTCCTTGCTCGAGCGACGTGAACGGCTTCGTGTAACCGGCGCGTCGCAGCTTCGTCATGTCGGCTTGCGTGAAGTACTGGTAGCGCTCGCGCAGCTCCAGCGGCGTGTCGAAGTACACGATTTCAGGCGCTTTTTTCAGGGCGCTGAAGGTCGCGAGCGCCAGAGCTTCGAACGTGCGCGCCTCGCCGGTGCCGAGGTTGTAGATGCCCCGCGCGAGCGGTTTCTCCAGCGCGAAGAACAGTACGTCGACGACGTCCTTCACGTACACGAAGTCGCGCGACTGATGTCCGTCGGCGATGCCGTCGCGGTGACTCTTGAACAGGCGCACACGGCCTTTGTCGAGGATCTGATCGAACGCAGCGACGATGACGCTCGCCATCTTCGCTTTGTGACGTTCGCCGAAACCGTAGACGTTGAAGAACTTGAACCCGCTCCAACTGGGCGGCGTGCGACCGGCCTTCTCTTCCGTGAGCGCCCACAAATCGAACTCGAGTTTCGAATCCCCGTACGGATTGAGCGGGACCAGGTCTTTCATCGCCGACTCGTCGTCGACGAAGCCCTCCTCGGCTTCGCCGTACGTCGCTGCGCTGCTCGCGTAGACGAACGGTACGCGTTGCTTGTTCGCGAACCGCCACAGCGACTTGCTGTATTCGACGTTGACGCGATTCAAATACTCGACGTCGTACTCGGTCGTGTCGGTGCAAGCACCGAGGTGCACGATGCCGCGCAACGGCGGCGGCGCTTTTTCGAGACGCGCGATCAATGCTTCACGGTCGACGATGTCGCCGAACCCGACGCCTTTGTGCTCGGCGCGCTCGGTGAAGTACGGCGGAGAATCGACTGAAATCACTGGGATTTTCAGGGCATTGCAGCGCTCGACGAAACGCGCTCCGACGAATCCGGCGGCACCCGTGACCAGCAGCGAGCGTGTGTCCATGACGGCGAGCTGCTCCTCAGAAGTCGAGCTTCGAGAGCTTCTTCGCGAACGACTCGGCGTCACCGTAGCGCTCTTTGCGATCGGCCATCAAGCCACCGAGGATCACGCTTTCGAGCTCGGGAGGAACGTGGCTCTTCGGCGCGCGCTCTTTCATGCTCGGCGGTCGCTTCTCGAGCTTGGCTTGGAAGATTTCGAGGAAGCTCTTCCCCTTCCACGGCAGGACACCACACGCGAGTTCGTACAACACCGTCGCGATGTTGTAGACGTCCGATTGCACGTCGGGCGATTCGCCACCGAACTGTTCGACCGGTGCGTAGAACGGGGTGCCGATCAACGCCGTCTTGTCGCCCAAGTGTTTTGCCGACCACAACGCCGGCGTGATGCCGCCGTCGACGAGCGTGACCCGCAACGCCTTTTTCTCTTCGATGTGAATCGTGTGCGGCTTGATGTCGCCGTGCACCAGACGCTGCGCGTGAATAGCCTCGACGCCGGCGAGGAGTTGAGTGCCGATTTCGACGACTTGCGCAGCCTCGAGGGCGACGCCGTCTTTGCGCCATTCGCGCAAAGACTTGCCGTGCGGAAGTTCCGTCACGAACAAAATCGTGCCGTCGTCGAGCGCTTCGACTTCGTGCGTCGCGAGCACGTGTTTCGATTCGACATCGACCCACTTGCCCATCGCCGAAGCGAAGTCGGTCGCCTGCGTCTTGTCCTCGAAGAGTGCGCCTGGAAACACCTGAATTTCTCGCGATTCCTTGCTGTCCGAGTCGACGACTTCGAACGTGGTCGACATGCCGCCTGTGCGAAATGTCTTCACGATCTTGTAGCGATCGAGAAGGATCTTGCCGGGCGCGAGGTCGAACAGAGAGAGCGTCTTGGCAGTCATGCGGTGTTCCTTTGGAATCGTGAGGCTACTGGCGCGGTCGGTGCGTGTCGAACGCGATCGCGCGAGTGCGGTTCAGTACGACGTCTTTGCCGTCACGAACTCGCGCCACTTCTTCTGCTCGCGCAACTCCTGTACAGCTTCGACGAACTCGTCCAGTTCTTCCTCGAGCGTGTAGTAGTGCGGGCTCACGCGGATTCCGGCACCGGGGCGGTGATCGACGAGGATCCCACGCGCTTCGAGCGCCTTGACGAACGCGGGACCGTTCTCGTCGGAATGGAGTCCGACCGTCAGTGTCCCACCACGTTGCTCGACACGCTCGGGACTGTTGATCTTGAATCCCGCTTCGACGAGTTGGCGACGCAGGTTCTCGGTCAACTTCGTCGACCAGTTCCTGATGTTGTCGACGCCGCATTCGATTGCGAGCTCGTAGCCCGCCGTCGCGGTGCAGAAGCTCGCCACCGCTGGCGAACCGTTCAACATGCGGCGGATGTCGTTCGCATAACGCTGCTCGCCCATCTCGAACGCAAAGGGTGCTGCGTGCGCGGCCCAACCGGTGATGCGCGGCGACAACTTCGGCAGCAATTCGGGCCGCACGTACAAGTAGCCGGCGCCCGGACCGCCGCACAACCACTTCACGGAACCGCCGCACACCATGTCGACGTCGAGTGCTTTCACGTCGACGGGAACGGTGCCGAGCGATTGATACGTGTCGAGCAACACCAACGCACCGACTTCGCGGGCACGCTTCTGGATCGCCTTGGCGTCCTGCACGAAGTGACTCTTGTACGTGACGTGACTGATCGGAACGATCGCCGTCGTCTCGTCGATCGCGTCGAGCACACGCTGCGTGTCGACGTGAATTCCGTCGGTGGGTACGCACTCGATGCGCGCGCCCAGCGCCTTGCAGCCTTCCCACACGTACATGTTCGTCGGGAAATTCTGGTCGGTGTACACGACCTTGTTGCGCGGCTTCGAGAAGTCGATGCACGACGCGATCAGCGATTGGATCACCGACACGTTCTGATGCATCACGACCGAATCCTTCGGCGCGTTCAGCAACTTCGCGAGTACGTTACCGACGGTGACCGGCGTGTCCCACCAGCCTTCGCCCCACGCGCGCACGCCGCGCGTCGCCCATTGATCGGCGAACTCACGCAGTTTGTCGTGCACGCGCGCCGGCATGGCGCCGAGGCTGTGATTCACGAGGTACGTCGTGTTCGCGAGGATCGGGAATTCGCGCCGCCAACGTTCGGGATCGTGCGGAGTGTGCGCGCTCACTTGAACACCTCGATGCCGAGCGAACTCGGCGCGGGCATCACGAGGCCGATGCCGGTCACGAACGGTTTCAATTCGTCTTGGAAGCGTCGCACCATGTCTTCGACTCGACGTGAACGCAGACCGAGCGCTACGGCGCGCTGATCGCCGGGTGAACCTGGACGTCCGAACGCGACGATCGCGATCGACATCCAACGATTGAGGAATTGTTGCGCGGTCGGACGATTGCCTGTTTCAGCGCAAAAACTGGCCAGATGTGCTTCCAAGAGCCGCGTGCCCGGCCGATCGGCGTCGAGCAGCGCACGTGCGATCGAAGCCATCTCGCGCGAGCGACTTTCGAGATAACTCTCGAGCACCAGACGTTCGGTGCGATCGATCAGCGCGAGGCATGTGCCGAGTTCGAGCATCGAGTACGGGTACGGAACGCGCTCCATCAGCTCGCGCACGGCGAACGTCATTTCCGATCCGCCGATCTCCGCGTACAGCGCGTCGAGCGTGCCGAGTGCGCCGAGCGCCGTCTCGAGTTCGTTCGTGATCGCGCGTTTCTCTTCGACTTCGGTCACGTATTTCAAACCGTGACCGCGGATGTTCACCGCCATCAACTGTCGGTACGCGGTGCGCTCGACGATGCGACGCAGCAGACCCTTCGACTCTTCGTCGAGCGTGCTCGAATCGACGGCGCTCATGCGTGGCCTTCGACGCCGGTCAATTTGTCGTCGGGGATGACGAGGCGAGCGACAGGCACGCCGTTCACGATGTGCGACTCGATGATCTCTTGAACATCGGCCGGCGTGACCCGGCCGTACCAGACCTGTTCGGGATACACGACAACCGTGCAACCGAGCTCGCACTGGTCGAGACATTGCGCCTTGTTCGGCCGCACTTGACGTTTGAAACCGCGCTCGAACAAGCCCTTTTTGAAAGCTTCGGCGACCTCGTGGCCGCCTTTCGAAGCGCAGTCACCGCGCGCGTGTCCGGGTCCGCGGTCGTTGATGCACACGAAGACGTGTCGCTGGAATTTCGCCATCGCGCGCAGTGTACGCGACGCCCCGCCGTCAGCCGAGCAGTTCCTTCGCGAGTATCAGCTTCTGGATCTCGCTCGAGCCCTCGTAGATGCGCAGAGCGCGCGTGTCGCGGAACGTGCGCTCGACGACGGAGCCTTTCTTCACGCCGAGCCCGCCGAAATGCTGGACGGCGCGGTCGCAAATCCAACTAGCGCTCTCGGTGGCGAACCACTTGGCGCGCGCGATCGCGGCCGTCGCAGGTCGATCTTCGTCGCAGGCGAGCGCGGCCTCGTCGACGAGCAGCTGTGCGGCGCGCAATCGCGCATCCATCTCGGCGATGTCGAAGCGCAGCGCTTGGAACGTCGCGAGCGGTTTGCCGAACTGCTTGCGTGCTCGCAGCCGCGCCTTGGATTCGTCGAGCGATCGTCGCGCCAAACCGTTCGCGCACGCGGCGACCGAAGTGCGAAAACGATTGAGCGTGGCGATCGCGATCTCGAGTCCGCTGCCGACGTTGCCGAGTCGATGCGCATCGGGCACGTCGACGTCGTGGAAAAACAAGTCGCCGATCGGATGCGGCCCGATGACTTCGAAACGCTTCGTCTCGAGCCCGCGCGATTGGGACGGCACGTAGAACATCGAGAGCCCTTTGCCGTCGCCGATCTCGCCGCTCGTGCGCGCGAGGATGCAGTAGTGGTGCGCGATTCCGGCGTTCGAGATGAAGGTCTTGTGACCGTTCAAACGCCACGAATTCCCGTGCTTTTCGGCCTTCGTCGAGACGTCACCCAAGCTCGAGCCGGCATCGGGCTCGGTCAACGCGAACGCGGCGATGCGCGTGCCCTTTGCAACGGCTGGCAGAACTTCCGAGCGCAGAGCGTCGCTGCCGCCGACCGCGATGGGGAACGAACCGAGTCCCTGCATCACGAACATCACGTCGAGCATTCCCGAGTGCCACGCGAGTTCGTCGCGCAGAGCGCACAGTGCGCGCACGCTGACTGTGTCGTCCGCGCACAGTCCTTGCGCGTCCGCACCACCAAAACGTTTCGGCACCGTCCACGCGATCAATCCCGACGCGCGCAACTCCGCCAAAGCCGCCGAGGCTGCCGCTGTTTCGTCGAGTCCTTCGAGCTTGGGCTCAGCCGCGCAGCCGACCTTGCGCGCGGCCTCGGTGAGATCGTGGAGCGCGCTCATCGGCCCTTTTTCCCCACGAATTGCAGGTAATTCGGCGCGCGCTTCTCCATGAACGCGTGGTGCGCTTCGTGGTAGTCGGGATGGCCCATGCACTCCGCCTGAATCCAACCTTCGGCCTGCATCGCGTCGCGCAACGTCATCGATGCTTCGTCGTTCAACATGCGCTTCGTTACGCGCATGCCCATCGTCGGTCCGTCGGCGAGTCGGCGCGCGTGCTGCATCGCGGTCACCATCAACTCTGCATCCGGCACGACGCGGTTGTACAACCCGATGTCGCGAGCGCGCGCCGCCGTGATGAATTCGCCCTCCATCAACAACTCGCTCGCGTGACCCAGTCCGACGATGCGCGGCAGGAGCCATGCGGCGCCCATGTCCGCTCCGGACAAGCCGACCTTCGTGAAGAGGAATGCGATCTTGGCGCTCTCGGCCGCGATGCGGATGTCGGACGCAGCGGCCATCACCGCGCCGGCTCCGCACGTCGTGCCGTTCAAAGCGGCGACGATCGGCTTCTCGAGCAAGCGCATGTTCTCGATCAGGCGACACGTCAACCGCGTGAATGCGTGGATCTCGGCTGCGGTCGCTTCGAGCAAGCGCGCGATGATGTCCTTGACGTCGCCGCCCGAACAAAACGCGCGGCCGGTGCCGGTCAGGACGATCGAACGCACGCTGTCCCGCGTCTGCAACGCCGCGAACGTGTCGGCGAGCTCGCGATAAGAATCGAAAGTCAGCGCGTTCAAACGCTCAGGTCGATCGAGGCGCAGGACGGCGATCCCGGCTTCCTCGGAATAGCGGAAGTGTTGTGTCTGCATGGAATTGGGCGCGCGCGGACGGCGCGATCCGACCATTGAGGAGCACGCGGCGCCCCGTTGCAACCGCTGATCGCCGAACTGCGGCCACAGATTTTTCCGGAATGGAATTGGCGCGTTTGGCGCCACGAGCGCTCGTCATCCATGCACTCCAGTCCGGTCGCGCGTCAGAAACATGCGAGCGCGGCCGGACTCATACCCACTCACTGGCTCCCGCGCATGCTCCTCATCCCGCTCTTCCTGACGCTTTCGCCGGAGCCGCAAGTCGTCAATCCGGCGACGGCTCAGCACGCCCCCCAAACCACGTCGACGTTCCTCGATGGTCAGCACAGCTGGGACATGCCGTCGACGCTGTTCAGCGCGGATCGTTGGTCGCCCTACAAAGACAGCGACTTGATCGGGGATTACGGTCAACCGCGCTGGACGTCGCGACGATTGTTCCCGACGACGCGCGTTTACGTTCTGCGTCCGGGGCAATTCGATTTCGAACTCTGGCACCGCATCAAGGTTCCCGATCACGGGCCGTCGACAGTCGAGACGCACTACGAGGTCGAGTTCGGTCTGCCGGGTCGCTTGCAGTTCGACTACTACCTCGTGACGGAGAAGGAAGTCTCGGACGGCGCGACCGATTTCTCCGAGACGAAGTACGAGCTGCGCTACGCGCTCGCCGACTGGGGCAAGCTGCCTTGGAATCCGACCTTGTACGCCGAATGGAAAAGCGTGTCGGGTGGCCCCGACGGCTACGATGCGAAGCTCTTGCTAGGAGACGAAGTCTCACCCGGTTGGAAAGTCGGCGCGAATCTCGTGTACGAGCGCGAAGTCGGTGGCGGGCTGACGAACGAGTACCAAGTCACGCTGGGCATCTCGAGGACCGTGATCGACGAATGATTGTCGCTCGGCGGCGAAATGCGCGCGTCGTTGAGCGACGTGCACGACGATCGCGGCTAGTACGAAAAAGAGCTCGAAATCGTCCCTTCCCTGCAGTGGCGTCCGGTGCCCGCGATGCACATCGACTTCGCACCATTGATCGGAATCGGGTCGGATTCGCGCAAAGCGGATATCTTCCTCGTCCTTGGCTGGGAATTCTGATCCCGAGCTGAACGCTCGGGCTTCGCCGAAGAAGCACACCACCCGGTCCGGTCGCACTCGCGGCATCGGGTCGGGTTGGTTCGTTTCGATCGTCTTACACGCGGCGTTGGTGTTCGCGGTGAGTCGTTTCGTCGCCGAGCCGAGCACCGCGATCGACGCCGAGCCCGAGGTCAGGACCGTGCTCGATCTACGGATGACGAACTTCGTCGCGCGTGCAGAGCAGCACGTGATCGAAACTGACGACCTCGCTCGTGGCTATGTTCCGCATGAGGAGTTCTTCGAGCTCCTCGAGCCGGATGTGATCGATCACGACCTCGAGGCGACGCTCGCCAACGGAGCGAATGAATCCGACGCGATCGACGCGATCGCGACCAGGGGCGGTGCGCGCACGTCTTCGGTCGGTTCTGCGATGAGCCTCGCGAAGTTGCCGAAGCGCGCTGCGTCGGTTGCAGATTCGGTGTCGAGCGGTGGAGCAGGCTCGCCCGCGAATCCAACGGGAGGCGTTCCTCCCGAACCCACGATCGCGCTCGTCGCCCCCGAGCTGCTCGCCTCACCCGAGATCGACTATCCCCCGCGTTCGCGCCGCGCGAACGAAGAGGGGAACGTGCGTTGTCGGATCCACATCTCCGCGCTCGGCATGGTCGAAAGGGTCGAAGTGCTCGTATCGAGCGGCTTCCACGCCCTTGACGAGGCGGCGCGTGTCGGGCTGGCACGGTGGCGCTTCAAGGCTGGCACGTCCGCCGGGCTGCCTGCGGCCTGCGTGGTCGACCACGTCGTAACGTTCCGGCTTCGGACGGTAAGCAGAAGAATCCATGGGTAGCGCGTCGTGCTATCCGGTTCGCACATCTGTCAGCACCTTGACTGACGCGCAGGACCGGCGACGACATGAGTGCTGACCACCGCTGAAATCGCACGGGACCTTGGCGAAGCGTTACTGCTTATGGACCTTGAACTGAGACAGGTAGCGACGTGCGTCGTCCTGGACTGCAGTCAGTTCATTCCACCAGTCGCTGAATCCGGCCACGTCTGCCTTCGGCACGAGCATGTAGATCGACCAGCCATTGATCATGATGGCCTCACACACCGCGAAATCGGAGGGATGGAGGCTTGGGGTCTTCAGAGTCTTGTGAGGAAACACGATTGGGTGAACGGTGGACCGCTTCGGGTCGTCAAGCGCGTTAAGGCGCAGTTCGACCAGCTTGGACTTGAGGTTGACCGCCAATGCCCTGGAGCGATGCTCGTACTCGCTTTGAGCAGACGCTAACGCCACTCGGGCGGCTGGGTCCATCTCTGATTCGATCAATGCTGTCCACTCCTCATTCAACTGTGTGTCGGCTTGCGACGCGGGATCCATCAGACTGGCCTGCTCAACGTTTGACGCAACGGCTTCCTGAATCTGAGTACGAGCTGTGCTCCAGACTGGAATCTGAGCGACTTCGATCTTTGACAGTTTCAAACCGGCCTGGTCGATTTCGGCCTTCACGGCGTCCCATCGATCACCCCAATACTGCTTCAACAGATCTTCTGCGCTCGAGAATTGACTGGGGTCGAGCGTGCGGGCATCCAAACTGGGGCTGACGAGATCAGTCAGTCGAGGTGTGCTGCTAGTTTGTCCAGGGACGGCGACTCTCCGCCCCTGATCGTTGATCCTCAGATCCGCTATCTCCTCACGTGCCATGCCATCCGACGGATTAGAAACATCACCACCTTTGCGCTCCTGCCGAAGCATGACTAGCAGCACTATCAGCCCGTTGAAAAACACCACTATCCTCGTTGCGTCGTGATCGTCGTTGGGTAGACCTGCTTGCAAGGAGCAATGCA
>ENA-ORBV01000770-ORBV01000770.1-microbial-mat-metagenome-genome-assembly--contig:-NODE-770-length-73064-cov-12.971502_pt1 | contig 73064 bp, 47 predicted proteins | sample MGYA00237777_ERZ505514 | MGnify/ENA primary metagenome ERZ505514 (study PRJEB26160, sample SAMN06269048) | microbial mat metagenome | isolation source: Oligotrophic lake microbial mat | place...
ATGATACGGCGACCACCGAGATCTACACCTCTCTATTCGTCGGCAGCGTCAGATGTGTATAAGAGACAGGTGTAGAGATCGATCAACCCCTGCGTCGGGTGCTCGTGCCGGCCGTCGCCAGCGTTGATGACCGGGCACGCGACGTGCGCCGCGATCAGCCCGGCCGCCCCCGCCTGCTTGGCTCGCACGATCATCGCGTCCACGCCCATGGCCTCGACCGTCTTGGCGGTGTCGATCAGCGTCTCGCCCTTGTTCACGCTCGAAGTCGTTGCTGAAAGATCGAGCACGTGCGCCCCCAGCCGCTGGGCTGCGGCCGTGAAGCTGGTCTTGGTCCGCGTCGAGTCCTCAAAGAACATCGTGGCGACAGTCCGCCCTTCGAGTTCGTGCACCGAGAAATCGCGTCGTTCGAGACGGGCCGCCATCGCGCGAGTCGCGGTCAAGAGGGCGCGAACATCCGCGGCGCTCACGCCCGCCAGCCCCAGCAGGCTCTTTCGTGACCAAGTGTTGACGTGCGTTCGAGCGAGCTGCGCGGGCGATGAAGTGGGAGCGGGCATGCCGGATTGTAAGAGATCAAGGCCGAGGACGATTCTGCCGCGACGCTCTCGAAGCGCGTCGCCTGAAAGCTCACACCCCTTCCAAACCCCGATCTTCCAATCCGCCTCTTCCTCGTCTCTCGCTCTACGATCACCGCTCATGCCCTCACGATTGCCACTCTCGCTCTGGCGTTACATCCTCATCGAGCTCTGGCGGCTCATCCTGCTCACCACGGTCGTGCTGGTCACCGTCATTTCCTTCGCCGCGCTCATCAAGCCGCTCTCCGACGGCAAGCTCACGCCCAGCGAGACCCTCAAGTTCATGCTCTTAGCCATGGTGCCCATGCTGCAGTACGCCCTGCCCTTCGCGGCCGGGTTCGCCGCCACCATCGCCTACCACCGCCTCTCCTCCGACAACGAGGTCACCGCCGCCCACGCTGGCGGCATCAGCCACCGCGCCATGCTCATGCCCGCGCTGCTCTCGGGGGTGGTGCTGGCTGGCGCGATGCTGCTGCTAAACCAGCTCGTGATGCCGACGTTCTTGCGCGCGATGGAACAACTGGTCGCGCGCGACGTCACCAAGATCCTCATGGGCTCGATGCAGCGCGGAGACTCGGTCCCCGTCAGCGACAACCTCCTCGTCTACGCCGACCGCGGTGCCCAGATCGAACCTTCCCCCGCGTCGGGCGCAAGCCACGAGATGGCCCTGCGCGGAGTGGCGGTCGTCGAGCTCGATAAACGCGGCGACGTTGTCAGCGATATCACCACCGAATCGGCCCGACTCTGGATCTTTAACGGCGACCGCGCCCAAGAAGAAACTGTCGGCGCGTCCAGCGTCGTCATCGTGCAGCCCGGCCCGGTGGTCTTCGGACAATCAGGCAAGCTCGGCAGCGCCGACCAGATGAACCCGATCTCCATCGCCATGCCCGGCGGCTTTGACGACAACCCCAAGTACCTCACCTTCTCCGAGCTCGTCGCGCTCCGCTCTCACCCCGAGTCGATGAACTGGATGGAGAGAAAACGCCGCGACCTGGCCTTGGTTCTCGGAGAGCGCGTCACCACCGCCACCATCAACGACCGACTCCGATCACGCAACCAGATCGAACTGACCGACCAGCTCGGCGGGCGCGTCACGATCCGGGCCTCGGGCACCACGTATATCCCACGCTTTCGCTGGTCGCTCAACCCGCTCTCAAACAACGCCCCGATCCAGATCGAGTTCACTCATACCGGCATGGACGGCAAAACACCGGTGACCACGCTGGTCTCCGCCAAAACCGCTGGCCTCTACACCCTCACGCCCGCCCGCGACCAGCCCGAACGCCTCATCACGCTCAGGCTCGAAGCCGAGGACGCCGTTGTCACCGCGCGCGGCGCTTCGGACGCCGTAAAGCCGGTCAACGCGGGGCAACAAGCTCTCTACAAGCTCGAGAACCTCTCGCTCATCGACGACCCCGTGCTCGACCTCATCGACCCGAAAAAAAGCCCCTCCGCAAAGCTTCTGGCCGACGCTCAGCCACGCATCGATGCCAACCCGTCCGACTCCTTCGTCAAGGGCCCGGCGCTGCACCTCCAAGACCGCATCCAACGCCTCGGCCGCGAGATCACCAGCAAACAGCACGAGCGCTTCGCCATGGCCGCCGCCTGCCTCGTCATGGTCGTCGCTGGCGCGGTCACGGCTCTCCGCCTCGGGCTTAGCATGCCCCTCACCGTCTACCTCTGGAGCTTCTTCCCCGCCTTGGCCACCGTCATCACCGTCAGCAGCGGGCAACAGCTCACCCACGACGTCGGACCGCGCGGGCTCCTGGTCCTCTGGGCTGGAGTCGCCTTCCTAGGCATCTACGCGCTTGTCGGATACCGCAAGGTAGCGAGACACTAAATGGTTGAACATCCGGCCACCATCAAGTTCAGAGCCGCAGCCAGCGCGAACGAGCCGAGGGGCCCGTTCGCCGCACGGCTTGGCTCATGGCAGGCCGTGCTCGGGCTGGTCCTTTCGCTCGCGCTCGCTCGCATCATCTATCTCGTCTGGCTCTGCCCATACTCGCTCATCGAGGACGAGGCCCACTACTGGGAATGGAGCCGCCGCCTCGACTGGTCCTACTACAGCAAAGGCCCCGGCATCGCCTGGTCGATCGCCGCCTCGACCGGCCTCTTCGGCGACAGCGAATGGGCCGTGCGCTTGCCCGTCGTCATCGCCTCGGCTATTACCATGCTCGCGCTCGCTGGCTTGGCCAACGACGTCTTCCGCGATCTTCGCGTTGCCTTCTTCACCGCCGCCTGCGCCGCGCTCGTGCCCATGTATCAGGTCACCAGCCTCCTCGCCACCATCGACATGCCCTACGCCGCCTGCTGGTCCGTCGCGGCATGGGCAGCCTGGAGAGCGTTCAAACGCGAGTCACTCTCGGCCTGGATCATGCTGGGCCTCGCCTTGGGCGTCGGGTTCCTGTTCAAGTACACCATTCTCCTGCTCATCCCCGGCCTCGTGCTCTTCGCGTTCGTATCAAGGCGCACGCTCAACCTCGCACGGCGCTGGCCGTTCCTCGCTCTCGTATCCATCGCGCTCACGATCGTCGGCACGCTCCCCGTGCTGGTGTGGAACGCCCGGCACGGCTGGCCGACGCTCCACCACCTGCTCGGGCACCTGGGCGTCGCGGGCGGCGACGTGGCAGTCACCCAGGGCGAGGGCAAGGGCTGGCACTACAATCCGGTCTGGACGCTCGAGTTCATCGGCACGCAACTGGGCATCGTCGGCCCCGCGCTCGCGCTCGCGTTCTGGGCCTACCGCCGATCTCGCGGCAACAAACCCCGAGCCACGCTCGATACCGAAACTCACAATCCAGAACAGCCCGCCGAGCGCGCCAACGGCGCTCTCTTTCTCTGGCTCTGTGCCGCCCCCGTGATCGTCTTCTACCTCGCCGTCACGCTCGTCGCCGAGGCCGAGGGCAACTGGGCCATGGCCGGGTACACCACAATTCTCTGCCTCGCTGGCGCGGGGGTCGTTGAAGGCATGGACGAGTTCCTCGCCCGTGTCGCCGCGTGGCGCACGCTCCCCGAACCGCGCCCGCGGCAGGGGCTCCTGCGCCGCAAGCCCGAAACGTTCCCGCAGCTCGCGTGGCTCTGGACGCTGATCTTCGGCCTCGTCGCCGGCCTGGGAATGCTCCGCGTCGACCTCGCCGCGCTCGTGCCCGGCATCGGCCCCTATGTCCCCGTCGGCCGCCTCGCCGGCGCCCCGATCCAGGCTCAGGACGCCTTCAGCCACGCCGCCGCGCTCCGACGCCGCACCGGGCTCGAACCGTTCTACGTCACCCAGCACTACGGCGTCGCTGGCCGCCTCGCGTTCTACCTCCCCAACCACCCCACCGTCTACTGCTCCAGCAGCCGTATGGGGGGCCGAAAAACCCAGTACGATTTCTGGCTCGACACCGACCTCGACGACCTCGAAACCCTCGGCGGCCGACCCGCCGTCATGGTCGGCGCCGAGATCGAGACCTGGCAACTTCTCTTTGATCGCGTCGAATCCTTCGGCAAACTCGAGGGCGATCATAAAAAAGGCCGCCCCGCGTTCGGCGGCGTCGGATACCGCGGGTTCCCCAACCGCGCGCGGCCCAACCTCAACGCCAGCGCCACCCAAGCCCAGCCCCCGAAATGACCTGGCTCTCACCCCGAGATCAACAGCACCGCCGCACACGCCGCCTCGCGTTGACCTTGGCCGCGTGCGCGGTGCTGCTGCTGGTGTCGCTGCTCGATCACTGGGCCGTTGGATTCTTCGCCTCCGCCGATTCCAAACTGAAGTCACGAGACTGGTACCAGATGTTCCGCCAGACCGGCTATTGGCCGACTTGGATCCTCATCGGCCTCGCGCTCGCACTTTTTCTCGGTTCACGTTCATCCGGAAAGACCGGCTGGCGACTCGGCCCCCTCGCGGGGTTCCTTCTCATCGCCTCCGCTGGCCTGAGCGGGCTCGCCGCCGAACTTCTCAAGCTCTTCGTGGGCCGCATGCGCCCGGGACCGTGGGGCATCTACGAGTTCAAGCCCTTCCTCTCCGGCTTCATCAACGGCTCCAATCTCGGCATGGCCAGCAGCCACACCGCCGTCGCCTTCGGCGCAGCCTTCATGATCCTCCGCCTCTTCCCCGCCGCCGCACCCGTCGCGCTCTTCGCCGCCACCGGCTGCGCGCTCACCCGGCTCCTTAGCGGGGCCCACTTCCTGAGCGACGTCACCGTCGCCGCCATGCTCGCGTACGCTGTCTCCACCGCCCTCGCCCGCGCGGCCAGCCTCCACAAGGCCACGCGAAAACTCCCCACCATATGAAACTCCTCGACCGCTACATCGCACGCCAGTATCTCTTCAACGTCCTCGCGTTGACCGTCATCCTCTTCTCCTTCATCGTGACCATCGACGTGTCGCTCAACTTCAACCGCCTCTCGGGAATCTCCATCGAGCGCCTCAAGGCCCAAGGCGTTCTGGACCCCTCCGCCCTCCGCAAGTTCTTCTTCACCGTCTACCTCGCCGCCGATCTCTGGTGGCCGCGGCTCCTCCAGCTCTTCAATTTCATGCTTGGATTCGTCCTGGTCGGGGCGATGGGCTTCACCTTCTCGCAGCTCGTCAAGGGCCGCGAGCTCGTCGCCGTCCTCGCCAGCGGCCTGCCCCTGCAACGCGTCGCCCGACCCGTCATCGTCATCGCGCTCCTGCTCACCGGCGTGCAGCTCATCAACCAGGAGTTCATCGTCCCCCGCATCGCGCCGCTGCTCATGCGCGACCACGGCGACGCCGGACGACGCTTCCTCGGTGCCGACCGCGTCCCCCTCTGCGCCGACGCCCAAGGCCGTCTGTGGTACGCCAAGAGCTTCAACCGAGAGGCGGGCACGCTTCAAAGCGTGTGGGTCTGGGAACGCGACGCCGAGGGCTTGGCGACCCGCAAGATCAAGGCCGCGGCCGCGACCTGGCGCGACGGCGGGTGGGACTTGCAAGACGCGACCAGCGAAGTTCGTCAGGGCAGCCTCGGGCCCGCCGCCTCAACCGCTCAGCCGATCACACGCCTCGAAACCGACCTCGACCCCGTCGCGCTTACGATGCGCCGCTCCGAGTCATTCAGCCAAGCCCTGAGCTGGAGCCAGCTCAATCAGCTATTGCTGCGCCCCGAGCAGCTCTCCGAATCGCGCCGCGACCAGCTCGACCGAACCCGCTGGGGACGCGCGTCGATCATCACCGCCAACTTCCTTTCGCTCATCATCGCCGTGCCGTTCTTCCTGCGCCGCGAGCCCGCGAACATGGCTTGGCAGTCTGTCAAGTGCGCACCGGTCGCCATCGTCTCGCTCTTGGGTGGCGTGCTGGGCGCCTCGGCCGCGATCCCGGGCCTGCCCATTCCCCTCGCGGTCTTTGTCCCGTGCCTGGTCCTCGCGCCGCTCGCCGTGGCCGCGGCGACGGGGATCAAGACTTGATACACAGGCCTCGCGCGACACGCGGAACTCGTGAAAAGAAAAACTCTCGCTCGCGCGCGAAGGTTCCCTTCTCAAACGCCACTCGCGATCAACAACCGCGCTAACACCCGATCTCAAAGTCCGACACGAACAAGTCAAAGTCCTCGCCCGTCACGAACCCGTCCGCGTCGTAATCCGCTGTGCTGTCCCCGGCCTCGAACGCCGCAACAAACATGTCGAAATCCTCGCCCGTCAGAAACCCGTCTAGGTTGTAGTCGGCCTTGCACAGGTCCGGGTATATCCGCGAAATCACCGTCGTGGACAAACAGTCCGAGTCCGTCACCGTCAACCTGATCTCGTAATAGAACGTGTCGCCCAGCGCTGTCCCGTGCGGGTCCAGCCGCGCCGTCGTCTGGCAGTTGAAGTTCGGCGGCTCCGGGTGCGTGTGCGCGTTGTGGCGCAGCACCACCTCCCACTTGCACGTCAACTGGCTCGCGCCATGCTCGGCGTCGCTCACCACCGACGTTAGCGGCACCGTGATCGATCGGTACGCCGGGTATAGCGAACCGTCCACCGGCGAAGTGATCGTCACCACCGGCGGCGTGTTGTTCAGCGCCACCTTCACGCTCGTCGTCGAGATGTACCCCACGCTATCGGTCACCGTCAGCGTCGCCGTGCGGCACAGCGGAACCGCAGCCGGAGCCTGCGCGAAGACCCGAAACTCACCAGTGCTCACAAAGTTCTTCTCGCCCCCCGGGTCGCCCTGCAGCAGCACCACGTCCGCATCCACCGGAGTGCTCAGCGTAATCCGGAACGTCTCCCACGGCACGCCGTTGCCACCAGGATAGACCGGCGAAATCGTGTAAGGCACGTTCACAAACACGCCGCCCACCCGCGCCAGCACGTTGAGCGTATTAAACCAGCCACCGTCGCCGAACTGCATCCCTTCCTGGAACAAAATCCCGCTGATCCGCCGCGGCGATGCGAAGCTGTAGCCAATCCAGTCGTCGTTCTCCTGGTCACCGAAGTGGAACGAATCAAACTGCGCGTGCGCGTCGTCGCTCACCGTCGGCGGGAAGATCTCGTCGCGCAGGGTCTCCGGGTCGCGGCTCCCCGCGCCCTGAGGCCCCGGCGGCACCAGCGTGTCCACCTTGGCCATGAACGTGCCCAGGGCCGTGATGTCCACATCATCAAAGTACGTGTACAAGGGGTCAGCTTCCGCGCTCCCCGGCGTGACGTCGCCAAAGTCCCACCGGTACGTCAGCGGCTCGCTCTCAGGGTCCGTTGACGCGCTGCCCATGAACTGAACCGCCAGCGGCGACGCGCCGATCTGAGGGGACGCCGACGCGACGGCCGTGGGCGGAAAGTTATTCCCGCCCAGATACTGGATCCGACGCACCACCGAGTTCCCGTTCTGATCGTAATTGATGTAATGAATATCGCCCGTCACCGGGTCGGTCGTCAGGCACACCGTCGCGCTGCTGCCCGTTGGCATGAACGGCTGGATCAGCGCTGGCCGGTTGTTCGCGTCGAACACGATGCTGCAGACCCACCCGTAGGCAAAGTCCGCGTGAAAATAGGTGTTCCGGTACGACTCCGGGTACGAGGTCCCGGTGTACCACACGCCCCCCACCGCGGCCGACCCGCCGAACTGAGGCCCCTGCACCGGCGCGCCCGGCGCGCCAACATCAAGCACCTGCGACGCCGTGCCGTCATAGAACGAGCACCGCGCCCGCCCCGCGTGCGACCACTCGATCACGGGGCGACTATGCACGAAGCGGTGACGATCCGCCGGGATCTGCTGGGAAGCGTCGCAGGGATTTGGGAACGAAGGGCTCGGGTCCAACGTGTCCTGAATGATCAGGTTGTTAAACGGAAAGAACTCGTACGCGCACCCGTTCACGCCCAAGAGCGGGTTGGGCTCGTCCTTGTTCTGGGTGTCAAAGTTCTTGTAGAAGAGCTGCTGGTCCATCCCCTCGTACACCGGCCAGCCAAAATTCTGCCCGGGCCTCTCACCCACGTACAGCCCCTCGTACATACCCCACCCGACGGTGCCGATGTACAGCGCGCCCGGGTTGGCGTCCGCCGGGTTCGCGCTACCGCTGCCGGGCCGAATCGCCATGCGGAAAGGGTTGCGAAGCCCGAGCTCCCAGACTCGCGAGCGAGCCGCCCGCGGCCCGCTCGCGTCATAAAATGGGTTGGAAGGCACGCCGTCGCCCGTCGCCGGATCGATCCGCAAGATCTTCCCACTCAGTGAATCAACCATCTGAGCGCGGTACGCCCCGACGTCTTCCTTGGTCGAGATGATGCCGTCATCGAGCCCCGTGTTGGATGAGCCGGTGCGGAACCCGCCGATGTCGAACGAGTCGTAGCTCGCCCCGTCGCCCATCGACGCGAGCAACGTTCCGTCCGCGCCAAAGAGCAGCGTCCCCGTGCCGTGCGACTGGTGCAGCACCGCAGGCCCGGTGCCGATCGCCTCGCCGACCAGCACCGTCCGCGACCCATAGTCTACCGAGCGAAAGTCGTCGCCCAGGTTACACGTGTAGCGCGTGATCCGCGCCATGGAATCGCGGTTGTAATCGTTGGCCAGCGGGTCGTACCTCGCGGTGCCGAAATACTTCAGATGGTGAAAGTCAACGACGTAAAAAAGGTAGATGTGCCCGTTGGCTGAAAAGTTCGGGTCGACGCAGAACCCCAGCAGCCCGTAGTCGCGCCAATCGCCGACCTCCTGCCTCAGATCGATCACCGGCTGGGCGGCTTTCACGCCGTTCTCGACATTCCACACCAGCCCTGATTTTTCCCACACGAACATCCGCCCCGACGCGACACCGCCCAGCGGCGCGAAGGTCACGCCCACCGCTTGCGTCCACCCCGCCGCAACGGGCTGATCTACAAAACCGGGCGGAACCTGGCCCCACGCCACGGGCGAGAGCAACGCCAACGCGAGCGCGGCCAATCGCCCGCGAGCACCGCACCCCGCCATCGACCTTTGAGCGCAATCACAGCACAACCAAAGCATGAGAGAATCCCCGAAGCACCCACGGTGAAACAGCATCTCGGAACCGAGATGGCCCCCTGAATGATCGGAAAGATCCGCCGATTTCCCCGCGCCGGGCGCACAAAACTTGCTTCTCTGCCGCAAATCAGCGCGAAGTACCAGCGACTCGTCGCTTATCGGCCCCTCGCGGTACTCGGACTCGAAGTTCAATCAGCATCCTGTTTCAAACGCCGCCACGAACGCGTCAAAGTCGTCGCCCGTCACAAACCCGTTCAGGTCGTAGTCCGCCCCAGGTCCGCCCAGCTCGAACTCGTCAACGAACCCGTCGAAATCCTCGCCCGTCACAAACCCGTCCGCGTTGAAGTCTGAGCGGCACACGGCCGGGTAAAGGAACACGCTCGCGGTCGTCGAAAGACAGTCCGGGTCCGTGACCGTGAGCTTGATCTCGTAAAAGAACACGTCCTCCGCCGAACCGTGCGGGTAGAGGTATGCGCTGGTCACGCAATTCATGTCCGCCGGGTCCGGGTGCTGGTGCGTGTTGTGGTGCAGGATTGACTGCCAGCGGCATGTCAGCTGGTTGAGCGGGTGCTGAGCGTCCGAGATGTTGGCCGTCAGCGAGATGATGGTCGGAACATAACTCGAATACCTGAACCCCAACGGCGGGCTCGTGATCTCGATCACCGGCGGGGTGTTGTTCACCGCCACCTTCAGCGTCGTGGTCCCAGAGAAGTTCACGTCGTCAGTCACCGTCAGCTTCACCGTCCGGCACACCGGCCCGGTCGTCGCCGGAGCGCCCAGCACACGCAGCTCGCCCACGCTGATAAACCTCGACGCGCCGCCGGGCACGCCTTGGATCCGGATCCCGTCCGCGACCACCGGAGCACCCAGCCGCAACTCGAACGATTCAAACCCGACGCTGTTCGCGCCCGGGTAACTAGGCGTCGAGGCGTACGGGAGGCTCACCCACACGCCTTCTATCCGGGCCTCGACGTTCAGCTCGTCAAACCAACCGCCGTCAAGGAACTGCCGACCCTCTTGGAAGATGAGCCCGCGCAGCGTCTGGGGCGACGCGAACGTATACCCGATCCAGTCGTTGTTGCCCTGATCACCTTGATGGAACGTGTCGTACTGGCGCTTCGAGTCGCCCTCGTTCAAGTCGGGATAGACGAGATTACGCATGATCTCCGGATCCTGGTTCCCGCCGCCGATCGGGTTAGGCGGGACCAGCGAGAACACCTTGGCAACGAACGTCCCGAGCCCGGTCAGGTCGGTGTCATCGGTAAACACGTGCAGCGGAGCCGCCTGGCGGCTGGGCGGCGTGGAATCGCCAAAGTCCCAAAGGTACGTGAGCGCCGCGTTCTCCGGGTCGGTCGAAGCCAACCCGTTCAGTTGCACAGGCAGCGGCGAAGGCCCGAACCGCGGCGTCGCCGTAGCGACCGCCGTCGGGGGCTGGTTGGTCCCGCCGACGTATGAGATTCGGTGAACCGCCGCCATCCCGATGTCGTCGTAGCTCACGTAGTGAAGGTCGCCGCTGACAGGGTCGGCGGTGATGCAGACGATGACCGCCGAGTCGTCGGGAATCATGTTCCGAATCTCGGTAGCACGGTCACCCGAGTCGATCGTGAAACTTTTGAGCCAGCGCCGCGTGTAGTCGGCGTGAAAGTAGCTGTTGGCGTAGGGGGCGGGATACTCCGTGCCCGTGTACCACGCGCCACCCACCGACGCCGAGCCGCCGAACTGATCACCCAGACACGGAGAGCCCGGCTCGCCCACCAACGCGTATGTCGAGTTCCCGTTCGGCAGGAAGTAAGGGACGAACGCTTTGGTATCGTGAAACCAGGCCGCCGTCGGTCGGCGGTACACAAACCGCGGGGCCGCGACCGGGACCTCGACCAGCTCGTTGCACGGGTTGGGGAACACCTCGTCGTGGTCGCGCCGTTCCAGCACCAGCAGGTCGCGGAACGTGAACTTCTCTTGGGTGCAACCGTTCACGCCGAACAAGGGGTTGGGCGTGTCGGGGTTCTGAGGGACGAGAGAGTTAATGTACTCCGTCTGAAAGACCATGCCCTCGTACACCGGCCAGCCGAAGTTCTGCCCGCCCGTCGAAGCAACGTTCAATTCTTCCCACAAGTTCCAACCAACGTCACCGATGTACAACGTCCCCGGGTCGGCGTCTGCCGGGTTCGTGCTGCCGGTCCCGGGGCGCATCGTCATCCGGAAGGGGTTGCGCAACCCCAACGTCCACACTCGCGAGCGGGGGGCACGAGGTTCGGCGGCGTCAAAGAACGGGTTCGACGCCACGCCGTTACCCGTCGCTGGGTCAAGCCGCAGTACTTTTCCGTTCAACGAGCCGAGATACTGCGAGCGGTACGCGCCAATGTCCTGAGCGGCCGTGATGATGCCGTCGGCTCGCGCGGTGTTGGAAGAGTCCGGCTTGGGCGTGACGCCGACGTCAACGGTGGCCGCGCTCGCCCCGTCACCGATCGACGCCAGCAACGTCCCGTCGGTTCCGAAAAGCAAAGCGCCCACGCCGTGCGTGGTGCCCATGATCGCCATGCCGGTCGTGATCGTCTCGCCAACCAGAATATTCCGCGACGAATAATTCACGCTCCGAAACCCATCGCCCGGGTTGCAGGTGTATCGCGTGATCCGCGCGATCGTGTCGTGATACGTCATGTTCGCGGCCGGGTCATAGCCCGGCAGCCCGAAGTTCGTCAGATAGTAGTAATCCACAACATAGCTGACGTAGATGTACCCGTTGGTCGAGAAGTTCGGGTCGGCGGCAAAGCCCAGCATCCCGTAGTCGCCCCAGTTGCCAACCTCCTCGGAGATGTCCAACAGCGGCTGCGCGGACTTCACGCCGTTCTCCACCGTCCAGACCTTCCCGCCCTTCTCCCACGCGAACAGTCGCCCCGAGGCCACGCCGCCCAACGGCGCGAAGCCAACGCCGACCAACTGCTCGAAGTTGGTCGCCACGGTGCGATCAATAAACCCCGGCGGCAACGGCACTCCACCCGAGGACGTGTCAACGCCCAAGCTCGCAATCATGCTGGCCGCCGTGACGCGAACGCACCGCCAGCCAAACGCCTTACCAAACGCCATTTTGAAATCCTTGTTCACTGTTTTTCATGCTCCTCGCAAAGTGTATCCAAAGAGTCCAAATGTCTCCGTTCCGGCGCGAATGGCGCGCCCAAAACCCGATTTTTTCCCCTAAACTCTCTCTCGCAATTCGGGGTTGGTCAGCGAGAACATAACCCGTTCATCGGTGACTAAAACTCCGGCGCGCGTCCGATCGACGCCGCGTCCACGCCCGACGTCGTCGATCGGTGCTGCACTGAAGAACCAGAGTTCTCGCCGTGAGTGGGCGAGGCCTGCTAGGGACATCCAGAGACGAACTCGCTCACGAACGCGTCGAAGTCATCCCCGTTCACAAACCCGTTGAAGTCCACGTCCGCGTCGATCGAGCCCGACTCGAACGCGGCCACGTACTCGTCAAAGTCGTCGCCCGTCACAAACCCGTTGTTGTCAAAGTCAGCTCGGCACGGGTTGGGACGCACGAACACCGTCCTGGTCGTCGACAGGCACCCCGGGTCGGTCACCGTTAAACGAATCTCGTAGAAAAATGTGTCCCCGAGCGTCCCGTGCGGGTCGAGCCGAGCGCTGGTCGAGCAATTGAAATCAGGCGACTCGGGGTGGGTGTGGGCGTTGTGATGCAGGATCACCTGCCAACGGCACGAGAGCTGGTTGGCCGCGAACTCCGCGTCGCTCACCGTCGCGGTCAGGGGGATCGTTAGCGAGCGGAAGACGGGATAGACCGAGCCGTCCAGCGGGCTCGTGATCGCCACGTTGGGAGGTGTGTTGTTGAGAGACACCGCCACGGTGGTTGTCGAGATTAACCCGACATCGTCAGTCACCGTGAGCTTGGCGGTTCGGCACAGCGGGACCACCTGGGTCGGGGCCGCAAGCACACGCAGCTCAGCAAGGCTGAAAAAGCTCTTGGACCCGCCCGGATCGCCCTGGATCCGAATCCCGTCGGCCAGCACCGGCGTATTGAGGCGGAGCACGTAGGTCTCGAACGTCACGCCGTTGGCCCCGGCGTAGGCGGGCGTGGACGTGTAGGCCCGGTTGCCAAAGATCCCGTTGACCCGAGGCTGCAAGTTGAGCGTGTCGAGCCACCCCCCGTCGCCGAACTGATTTCCTTCCTGGAAGATCACACCGGTGATGGTCCGCTTGGTCGGGAACGTATACCCCACCCAGTCGTTGGTCCCTTGGTCGCCGAAGTGGAACGTGTCAAACTGAAGCGACCAATCCGAGCTGCCCACCGGCGGGTACACGCCGTCACGCAGGATCTCGCGGTTGTAGTTGCCGCCGCCCTGAGGCCCGGGCGGCGTCAAATTGTCCACCCGCGCCACGATAGTGCCCAGCGCCGAAATATCCTCGTCGTTCGTGTACGTATGAACCGGGTTGGCCAGCGTGCTGGGGGGCAGGCCGTCGCCAAAGTCCCAGCGATACGTGAGCGGCGCACCCTCGGGGTCGGAAGAAAGACTGCCGGTGAACTGCACGGTCAACGGCGAGTTCCCGCTCGTCGGCGTGGCCGAGGCCACCGCGACCGGTGGCTGGTTGTTCCCCGCTACGTACCGGATCCGGCGCAGCCGGGCATCCCCAAACGAGTCAAAGTCCAGATAGAACAGGTCGCCCGAGATCGGATCGGTCGCCATCGACACGGCCGCCGACCCTGCGGCCATGAAGTTCTGCACCGCCGTAGGCCTCTCCTCGGGCCCCATCACGATGCTCTTCATCCACCCAGTCACAAAGTCGGCCGCAACGTACGTGTTCTGAAACTGCGTCGGGTATTGAGTGCCGGTGTACCACACCCCTCCGGTGATGCTGAACGCGACGGCTGGCTCACCCTGCACGGGAGACCCCGGAACCCCGATGTCCAGATAGTTCGAATTGTTCCCGACATAGAACGATGATTGGGTCTTGACCGAGTGGGCCCAGTCAAGCACCGGCCTATGGTGCACAAACTTGCGCACCGACGCCGAGATCTGCTTGGTCGGGTCGCAGGGGTTCGGGAACGAAGGGTTCGGGGCCTTGGTGTCCTGCACGATCAAGTCGCTGAACGAGAAGTAAGGCCGCGTGCAACCGGCCGTGCCGAAGAGCGGGTTGGGCATATCGAGGTTCTGAGGCGAACCCTCCACATACTCCGCCAGCGTGTTCATCCCCTCGTAGAGCGGCCAGCCGAAGTTCTGGCCCGGTGCGTCGCAGACGTTCAGTTCTTCAAAGTCCGACCACCCCACGTTGCCCACATACAGCACGCCGGGGTTGCCGTCGGCGGGGTTCAGGCTCCCCGTCCCCGGCCTGAGCGAGAACCGGAAAGGGTTGCGCATCCCCAGCGAGTACACGCGCGAGCGAGGTGCACGCGGCGCTGTCGGGTCGTAGTACGGGTTGGAAGGCAGACCGTCACCGGTGGCCGCGTCGATACGCAGGATCTTCCCACTGTGGCTGTCAAGCAACTGAGCCCGGAAGGCGCCGACGTCCTCGGCGGGGCGGATGATCCCGTCCGCGAGCGCCGTGTTGGACGAGCCGCTCTGCGGGCCGCCGTTGTCCATGCGCTCGTAACTCGCGCCGTCGCCGCACGAGATCAGCAGCGTGCCGTCGGACCCGAAGACCAGCGCTCCCACGCCGTGCGACTGGTGGCACATCGGCAGCCCGGTGGACATCGATTCCCCGAGCAGAACCTTGCGTGAGGAAAGATCGACCGAGCGGAAGCCGTCGGCCGCGTTGCAGGTGTAGCGCGTGACGCGCCCGATGGTGTCGCGGAAGTACTCGTTGGTCGCAGGGTCATAGGCGGCGGTCCCGAAGTACTTGAGATGATGAAAATCCACCACGTACAGCAGATAGATGTACCCGTTGGTGGAGAAGTTCGGGTCGACCGCGAAGCCGAGCAGCCCGTGGTCACGCCAGTCGCCGACTTCTTCGTGAAGATCGATCAGGGGCTGGGCGGACGTCACACCGTTCTCGACATTCCAAACTCGACCGTACTTATCCCATACAAAGATGCGCCCCGAGGCCACGCCGCCCGCTGGCGCGAACCCCACGCCAACACCCAGGAACCACGGATTGGGTACCGCAAGCTCGTCAGCAAACCCCGGGGGAAGCTGGGCTTTGGTCGTTGCAACCCCTAGGCACAGCAGGGCGCATGCCCACTTTATGGCGATCTTCCGCACGTTCGGTCCCCTTCTTTAGACATAGCCCGCTCAGGACGGTTTTAACAGGTCAGACTTCGGCACAATAATCATGGCAGATTTTTACATCTGTTCAACAGAAATAATCTCTTAAAATGTTTCCTGTCCAAACCTTACGAATCTCGTCTGAGAGTCACTCTGATACGGTCGGCCCTCTCGCCGGTTCCCGAGTTGGTAGCATCCATGCCGAATCCCACTGGGGCGACCGCACGGACGGACCAAGCAGAGCCGTAGAGATCGGATCGCGTATCCCAGCCCTCCACCGAAAGATTCTGAATGAACACTTGCGCCTCGCCCATCCGTGAGGTTCTCAAGCCGTTCGACTTCGAGCGTTTGATTGTTCGAGACCCGGCCGTGAACGCCGCGATCCGGCTCGAGTACGCCACGACCTACTACCGCCCCGAGGACGCAGATTTTCTCGCAACCTCGCTCGGGCAGGGTGACCTCGACTTCAATACGTTTACCCGGTACAACCAGAGCGTCCGCCACGCGCTCCCGTGGGTTTCCAGGTATTTCCCGCTGGCCGGGAAGCGGATCCTCGAAATCGGCTGCGGCACCGGGTCGAGCACGGCGGCGTTCGCGCAGGTTGCGGCCTCGGTCCACACCTGCGACGTCAACGCCCGGGCTCTGCCCACCGCGCACGAACGGCTGCGCCAGATGAACATCACCAATGTCACCATCGACGCGGTCGGTGCGCCCGAGTTCATGAGCCTGGCTCGCGAGAAGTACCACCGCACGTTCGACGCGGTCCTTCTCTTCGCCGTACTCGAGCACCAGACCCTGCACGAGCGAATCGAAACGCTCCGGCAGTCTTGGAACCTGCTCGAGCCGGGCGGAGCGCTGGTGGTCCTCGAGACCCCCAACCGGCTCACCTACTGGGACAGCCACACCTCGCGGCTGCCGTTCTACGGGATGCTGCCCCCCGAGATGTCTGTGAAGTGCGTGCCCACGACGCTGAGCGACAGTTTCCGGATGTCCATGGCTTCGGTGGCCGGAGGGACTCGTGATGAGCAGGAGCTGATGCTCACTCGTTGGGGGCGTGGCATCAGCTACCACGACGTTGACCTGGCGATCCCGCGCAGCGAGTACACCATCGTCGCCGACGGCTACGAGCGCGAGATCGTGGACCTGTTCTCGGTCAACTACGACGAACGGTTGCTGCAGTCATACGTCTCCGCTGAAAAGATGGACCTTTCGCCCGCGTTCTGCCGCTCGGTGTTGTTCATGATCCTGCTCAAGGACGGCGGGACGGGCTTGGCCCCGGTGCGCAGCTTCTCGCCGATGGTCGCTTCGATCGACGAGCTGTCGAAGCTGCGCGACAACCTCGGCGGCATGACGACCGACGAGATCCGCCGACACCTGGACCACGCGATTCACAACGGCACCGGGTTCAACTACCGCCCGCTCCCGCACAGCGCGTGAACTCAACCGCGCACAACGAAACACCAACGAAAACGTCCGGTCGGCGCTGACGCCGACCGGACGTTGGTAGTTTCAATGGAAACAAAGGTCAGAGGTCCGAAAACTCAGCACCCGGCCTGGAACGAGACGACATAACCGTCGAAGTCGTCCCCGGTCACAAACCCGTCGCCGTTATAGTCCGAGGCGGTATTCCCCAGCACGAAGGCGGCCACAAAGCCGTCAAAGTCTTCGCCCGTCACGAACCCGTCGCCGCTGAAGTCGGCCGGGCACTTGCAGAGATCGAGGATGCCGTCGTTGTTGCGGTCGATGGCGGTGCCGTTGGCGATCTCGCAGGCGTCGGCGATGCCGTTGCTGTTGCAATCGGTCCCGAGCGTGCGCGGCACGATCTTAAAGACCTCGCCGCCGTCTTGGTCACAGATGTAGAGCTCGCCGTAGGCGTCCTCGCCGAAGGAGGTGATCGTCGAGATGCTCAGCCCGCTACCTGGGGCCAGCTCGGACGTGCGGTTGGTGAAATCAGTGACAGAGGTGCCGTTGTACTTGAGGCTCCAGATGGTTTCGGCGCAGTAGTCAGCGTAAAAATAAGTCCCGCTCAGGGCGGGGATCGCGCAGCCTCGGTAGACGTACCCACCCGTGATCGAGCAGCCCAAGGTGTGGTCGTACTCTTTGATGGGCAGCGTGAGCGACGAGGAGTTGCAGATGCAGCCGTTGGCCCCGGTGCAGAAGGTGCCTTCCATGCAACGCCATCCATAGTTCCGCCCGCTGACGCTCGGGGGCTGGAAATTGATCTCTTCACGAGTCGATTGGCCGACGTCGGCGATCCAGAGATCGCCGGTCCGGCGGTCGAAGCTGGAGCGCCAAGGGTTGCGCAGGCCGTAGGCCCAGATCTCGTCGTCGCCCGAGACACCGACAAAAGGGTTGCTGCTGGGAACTCTGTAATTCCGGGCGGAGTCGGCGGGAAAGTCGTCGCCGCGGATATCAACGCGGAGCATCTTGCCCAGCAAGTTGGTGGTGATGTCCTGAGCATTGCCGCCCGGCTCGGTGTGCCCGGTGCCCGAGTCGCCGCCGCTGCCGCCGTCGCCGGTGGCGATATAAAGGAACCCGTCGGGCCCGAAGCCTATCCAGCCGCCGTTGTGGTTGCTTTGAGGCTGATTGAACGTGAGAACTGTCATCGCGGACGCGGGGTTGGCGAGGTCGGGGTTGGCGGAAACTTGGTAGCGAGCGACCACGGTGTCGCCAGCTCCGGCGACGGCCGTGTAGTTCACGTAGAAATATCCGTTGGTCGCGTAGTTGGGGTCGAAGGTCAGCCCGAGCAGGCCTTGCTCGCTACCGGAATCGGTGCCGCCAGTGATGATGGGGTCGATATCAAGGAACGAGGTGGGCAGGAGGGCGCCGTTCTTGATTACCCTGATCCGGCCCTGCTTCTCGATCACGAAAACGCGAGCGAAGTCGCCAGCGATGCTGGTGAGCCAGATGGGGCGGACCAGACCGCTAGCGGCTCGCGTGGTGGTTAAGGTTTGAGCTTGCGCGGCCGACCCGGTGCCGAAAGCAAGGCCGAGTGCAGCGAAGGCGGTCCGAAACGATGAAGTACGTTGAATCATGAGCCCGTTGTAGCGGACAGATTTTTATTTTCAAGACTATTTTGCCTGATGTGAAGAAGATTTATCCATTAAGGGATATGTACTTAGTTTCGTTAAGAGTTCGCGCGGTGTTGGTGTGGACAATTTCAGGAACTTCGCCAAAATCACAACATTTGTGAATCCGAAAAAAACGGACGAACCGCGCGATCGACCGGTCACGCGTGAACGCGAGCCGGAACTCCCGAGACCGTCATGCCGTCGCCAACGCTCTGGGTCACGACCGCTCCTGCGCCGACAACGCATCCTGAGCCGATGTTCAGGCCGGGCAGCACGCGAGCGCCGAGACCGATCAGCGTGTTCGCGCCAACGCGCACCCGGCCCGCGAGGATCGCGCCCGGCGCGATATGGCAGTTCTCGCCCAGCTCGCACTCGTGCTCGACGATGGCGGCCGAGTTGATGATCGAGTGCGCGCCGATGCGTGCGAAGCTGTGTACCAAAGCCCGCGGCCCGACCAGCGTTCCCGGGCCGATTTCGGCCGAGGCCGAGACGACCGCGGTGGGGTTGACGATGGTGACCGCGCGAGGCTGGTCGCTGGCGGTGGTGATGCGAGACAAGACCGAGCGACGTTGGGCCAGATCACCCAGAGCCAGCACCCAGCGCGGGCCGCCGAGGCGAGCGGCGTCATCGAGCCGACCGAGACAGTCCAGGTAGAGACGCTTGAAGACCGTGGCTTGGTCGTCGTCGTCGAAAAACCCGAGGACGCTAAAGCCTGCGGCGGCGGCGCTCTCGGCCACCACAAGTGCGTGGCCACCGCCGCCGACCAGGCAGAGCGTCAGCTTGGACCCGATCATTCAGGAACCTTCGTGAAAAAGGGGTGACGAGAAATGGTGTTGAGCGTGGATTGCGAAATGGAAGTCTCAAGCGGCTGTGAGGCGGCAAGTTTTCAGGACTTTCGCCCGAGAAACCAGCCCAGCCCGGCGCCGACCGCCGTCAGCCCGCCCAGGCCGCCGACGAAGGCCCAGAGGTTGTTGCCCAGGGTGTTGATGAGATCGCCGCCGGTGCCCGAGAGCCCGAGCACCACGGCAAAGCCCGCGACCAAGAGCGAAGCGACCGCGCCGAAGGCCAGCCCGCCAGCCAGACCTGAGCCTGCGCCGTCGTAGATTTCTTGTGAGACGAACATCGGCGCAACCGCCGCCGCGCCGATCGCGGCCGCCTCGGCGTCGCCCATGCCCGAGGGGGCGCCCTCGAAGAGTCCACCCTCGTTCTGGGCGGGCTCTTCGGAGGTTTGCTGGGCGATGGTTTCGGATCCGCCGTAGACGTCGTCGAGCAGGTTCGCGCCCAGCGAGGTGTCGTCCACGTCCTTGGTCATATCGAGCAGGCCCGAGCCAGATCCGGAGCGGCCCGGATCCTTCATGGGTGGGGCCGAGGACGCGGCGGTGATCTGTGTCACGGCCGAGGGGTCAGAGTCTTCGGTGGAATCGGAGTCAAAGATGCTGATGCCGGTTGCTTCTTTGGCGTTCTCTTGCGGCATGACGTCCATGGCCGATGCTGAGGACGAGACCGAGAGCGGTTCGAGTTCGCCGCTGTCCGCGAGAGGGATGAGCTCGTCGTCCTGATCGGTGCCAGCGAGGAGGTCCACATGCTCGACTTTGAACATCAGGCGGTCACGGTCGCGGAACTCGGGCAGCTGACCGCTGGTGGCCAGTTCGCGAACCTCGGCTGGCGACTTGCCGAGCTTGGCGGCGGCTTCTTCGAGCGAGTAGAACAGCTTGGCCATGACCAACTCCCAATCTAGACGTGAGACTAAGTGCGAGACCGGCATGAGCCTGAGTCTCCACCTTCTGACGAACACCGACCCGCTGGCGCCGAAACCACCTCGAGCGCGAGCGAGCCACAATCAGACCAGACTTTAGCACAAACAGCCGACCAATGAAACCCCACCTGCCACAAGCCGACCGACAACTCAACGATTGGACCATGGATCGTCTCGGAACGCCCGCGCGGACAGCCTCGCGCCAGCTCGCCCCGCCGTGGCCTGTAGAACTCTTCGACCTCGTACATCCGGCGGTTCCCGCGAGCCTGGACGGACTGACGATTCTGCACGTCACGGACGTTCACGTCTGCAAGGGGCGGCCTACTCCTCTCACCGTCCGACGAGCCTTGGACGCGGTCCGGCTCACTCCCGCTGATTTGGTGGTTCATACGGGAGACTGGATGAATTACCCCGGCGATGAGGCGTCGGCCTTGCGGACACTGGAGCTGTTCGCGAGTGCTTGGCGATCCCGGGCCGGGGTCTTTGGGACGTTCGGGAACCACGATTCGGCCGAGTTTCGCGACCGGGCTCGGCGGGTTCATGGGATCACGTGGCTGGGTGCCCAGTTGGGGGCGGGCGCCCTGGTGACCAGTACTCAAGCCCGGCTCGTGCCGGGGTTACGACTTTTGGGGTTCGATGAGCCGGAGGACCTGCTCGGGGAGTTACTCGCGAAACAAGTCGGGCCGAGCACGGATCAGGCAACCGAGCCAGAATTGACGATCGCGCTGGTTCACTACCCGACCGAGATCTACCCGGCGGCCGACTTTGGCATCTCGATCTTGCTCGCGGGGCACACTCACGGCGGGCAGTTCCGCATCACACGTCGCTTCGCTCCGCACACGTCCTGCGACCTGCCGCACGACATGGCGAGCGGGATTCTGCGGCTGAGGCAGACGCTGTGCTGCGTGAGCCGAGGGGTGGGGAACGCGATTGTTGATGTGCGCGTGAACTGCCAGCCGCAGATCCCGTTGTACAGGCTTCGTCGCGGGATCCTGCCGCCGATCGGCCGCGAAGAGTTCAACCGCCTGACACAGCAGCGAGCCTGGTAGAACGCGCAGCGACGGAAATCATACGAGATTTTCATATCTGTATCTGGTTGTTCCGTGTAGACTTGAGGCAGTCTCGTTCGGTGTTCGATCGTTACTGAAATTCAACAATGCACGGGCTTCGGCTCGGTGAGCCACGAGGGAGAGCATCGATGATTCCGACATTCGCGCGGGCGGGTTTGGCTTTGGTGTCGTACGCAGGATTGGCGGCGAGCTTGACGCCCTCGGCTCGGTCGCAGATCGCCGACGGCCCGCGGCCCCGGCTGGATTCACCGACCACCCCCGTGCTGGTCAGCGCGGAGATCCTCATCGCGGTCGATTCGGGGATGGTCGAGCACGACGGGACCACGGCGGGCGAGCAGGTCGTGTTCGCGACTCTGGTGCGAGTTCCTGACGCGCCGTGGTTGAGGCTGAAGTTCGCCGAGTTGTCGCTTTCGGGCGATCCGGCGGCGGACGGGACGACCATCCGGATCACGTCGATGCTCGACGGCGCGGTCCAAACTATGAACTCTGAGCACGTGGCGCAGTGGCGCAACACCTCGGCGTACTTCAACGGGCAGACCGTGAAGGTCGAGCTGATCGCTCGGCCCGGGACGGGCGTGAGCCGGTTGGTGATGGACACCGTGACGGCTGGTGATATTGCCTTTGGCGATCGCTCGATCTGCGGCCCCACCGACGACCGCGTCCTGATCACAGACAACAGGTCCGCGCGGCACCTGCCCGAGGGTTGCACGGCGTGGAGCTTCAACGACACGAACTCGATGTTTCTCTCGGCCGGGCACTGCTCGCCCTCGGCCAGTGACGTGATCCAGTTCAACGTGCCTCCTTCCACGGCCACGGGCACGATTGTGAACCCCGCGCCGCAGGACCAGTATGTGGTCGATGCGGCGAGCGTGCAGCTCGCGAACAACGTGATCGGCGATGACTGGTCGTACTACGGCGTGTCGCCCAACTCGACGACAGGGCTGACGCCGTTTCAGGCGTACGGGGTGCGGTACGTGCTGAACCCGACACCGCCTGCGGTGGCGGGGCAGACGATCCGGATCACGGGGTTCGGAGTGACTTCGGCGCCGGTTTCGGACACATGGAACCAGGTCGAGAAAACGCACACGGGGGCGTATGTGCAAAGATCTGGCACGATTCTGAGGTACACACCCGACACGACGGGCGGCAACTCCGGGTCGTGCGTATTCAACCAGACGGGCGGGACGGCGATCGGCGTCCACACGAACGCGGGCTGCACGTCCACCGGCGGGTCCAACCAAGGGACCGGCACCAACAACGCGGGGCTGACGACGGCGCTGGCCAACCCGCTCAGTGTTTGCAGGACGGGCAGGGGCGTGGTGGGCGGGCGGCTGTACGCGATCGGTGACGCGGCCAACAACTTTGGAACGCTCAACCCGAGCACGGGAAACTTCGCGCGAATCTCAACGCCGATCGCCACGCCGCAGGGGCTGACGTACGAGCCGTTCCTGGGTGTTTTTTACGCGATCGACAGCGCCCGCAGGCTGTACACGATCGTTCCGAGCACCGGCGCGGCAACGCTGCGGGGGACGGTGGGCGGGACGTCGTTGACGCTCAACGGGCTGGCGTTTGATCCCAAGGCCAAGGTTCTGTTCGCGATCGCGCAGAGCAACGGGCAGTTGGTCAAGATCGACACGACGACTCTGGTGGCGGCGCCGCTCGGAGCGCCGCGAGCCGGGATTGTGGGCGCGCTCGAGGTCGGGCCCGGTCCGAATTATGAGCTGTACGGGATCAACGATTCGACGGCGTCAAGGCTGATCAAGATCGACAAGACAAACGGCATCCAGACGGTGGTCGGGTCGCTGGGCGCGGGCATCGTGGATTGCAACGGCCTGGCGTTCAACCTCGATGACGGGCAGTTCTACACGGTCAACGCGGGCAACGAGCAGTTGCTGCGGATCAACCCTGCGACGGGGGTCGCGACGGCGGTGGGCTCGACGGGCGGGGTTTTCGGATCAACCTTCGGGCTTGCGGCGGTCATCGACGCGCCGGTCCAGTGCCCGGCCGACTTTAACGGCGATGGGTTTGTGACGGGCGAAGACTTTGACCTGTTCCTGGCCGCGTTCGAGGGTGGGAGCTTGAGCTCGGACTTCAACGGCGACGGCTTCGTCACGGGCGAGGACTTTGACGCGTTCGTGACCGCGTTTGAATCAGCGTGCTGAAACAAAGCCTTCGCGACGTCACAGCGCGTTGGTTCTGGAACACGCGTCGCGCAAGTCTTGGGGCAAGGAGCGATCGCATGAATTGTGCGCGAACGGCAGGGGTATGGACGGCAGGGGTCTTAACAGCGATTGTGGGCACGTGTTGCGTGATGGCGTCTCCCCCGACGTTCCCGCAGAACGAGAAGCCTACCGATCCGCCCGCGCCGCCGCGGGTGATCGTGACGAGCCCGGCGCGAACCTGGGGAGCACCGGGGCGGGCGAGCTTTGGTTCGCAGGTGAACGTGAGCGCGGCCGGGCTCAACATCATTGGCGACGCGGCCAACGAGCCGTCGCTGGCGGTCGATCCGTTGAACCCGCAACGGATCACGTTCGGGTGGCGGCAGTTTGATTCGGTCGCGTCCAACTTTCGCGAGGCGGGCGTAGGTTATTCGACCGACGGCGGCCGCACGTGGCGCGCTTCCACGCTCGACAACGGGCTGTTCCGCTCGGACCCGGTGCTGGACAGCGGCCCGAACGGCGAGATGTATTACAACAGTCTGAGCACGCGGACGGGCGGGTTTGCGTGCGACACGTTCCGGTCCTTTGACGGAGGGCAGAGCTACGGGCCGTTTGTGCCGTCGTTCGGCGGGGACAAAGCCTGGTTCCACGTCGACAAGACGAGCTCGATAGGGCGTGGGAACATCTACGGGTTCTGGTCGTTTTACGCGGGGTGCTGCAATCCGTCGAACTTCATGCGTTCGACCAACGGCGGGGCGAGCTATACGCTGCACGAGATCACGGCCGAGCACCCGTACTTCGGCACGTTGACCACGGGGCCCGACGGCGAGCTGTACATGTTCGGCGATAGCGGGGACAACTCGTTCCTGGCGGTGGTGAAATCGCTCAACGCCAAGAACGCGGCGGCGACACCCACCTTCACGCTCGCGGGAACGCTTGATTACAGCACCTTTGGGTTTTATGTCGTCAGCAGCGCCGCGTCGCCCAACCCGGGCGGGCTGCTGGGCCAAGGATGGATCGCGTGCGATCGTTCCACGGGGCCGCGGCGCGGGTGGTTGTATGTGTGCTGGTCGACCGACCGTCTCGACAGCGACCCGCTCGATGTGATGTTCGCGCGTTCGACCGACGGCGGCACGACCTGGAGCACGCCGATCCGGGTGAACCCTGACGCTCCCGATGCCAACTCGTGGCAGTGGTTCGGGACGATGGCGGTGTCGCTCAACGGGCGGATCGATGTCGTGTACAACTCGAACCACCAGCATCTCACCAACTCGCGGCTCAACGAGACGTACTACCGCTCTTCGAGCGACGGCGGCGTGACGTGGGGCGCGGTGGAGCAACTGTCGGCGACGTTCGATTCGTGGCTGGGCTGGCCCAACCAGAACAAGATGGGCGATTACTACGACTTGAAATCGGACCTGACGGGCGCGTTCCTGGCGTGCTCCAACACGCTCAACGGCGAGCAGGACGTGTATTGCGTGCGCATCGGCGAGTACGACTGCAACCAGAACGGCGTGGGCGACGCGACCGAGATCGCCAGCGGGGCCGCGCTTGATTCGGACAACAACGAGATCCTCAACACCTGCGAGGATCGTTGCCCGTCGGACTTTAACGGCGATGGCTTTGTCACGGGCGACGACTTTGACCTGTACGTCGTGGCGTTCGAGGCCGGGAGTATTGGCGCGGACATTGACCGCGACGGCTTCGTCACTGGCGACGACTTTGACGCGTATGTGCTGGCGTTTGAGACGGGCTGCTAGAGAGGGCGTCGCGCGATCGAAGCGTGTCGGGGTCGGGGTCAGGTCTGTGGATTGAGCGTTCAAACGAAAGACCCCGGCACGGGCCGGGGTCTTTGGCGTCGGCAGGAGTTGCAAGGCTTGAATCAGCAGCCAGCCTCGAAGGTCGCGACGAAAGAGTCGAAGTCTTCGCCGGTCACGAAGCCGTCGAAGTTGAAGTCGGCGCTAAGGTTGCCGAGTTCGAAGGCCGCGACGTAGGCGTCAAAGTCCTCGCCGGTGACGAAGCCGTCGCCGTCGAAATCGGTGGGGCAGCCGGTGATCGTGAAGTTGTACACGGCGTTGCCGTTGGCCAGCCCGTCGCCCGAGGGGAGCGAGGCGGGGCTGGTGGCGTTGGCGATCTCGCCGTCGAGGGCGATCGCGCCGGTGACGGTTTTGATCGTCTGCTTGGCGGTGACGACGTAGCTGCCGCCCGCGAGAGGCGTGCCAGCGTTGAGGGTGGCGACGAAGGTTGAGGCGTTGTAGGTGAGGGCGAAGGGGACGGGCGAGCCGTTGCGGGTGAGCGTGAAGTCTGCGGCGGCGACGGTGACGTTATCGCTGAAGCCGATCGTGACCAGCGCGGGGGCGGAAGCGAAGTTAATGGTCGCGCCGAGGGCGGGCGAGGCCGTGATGACCTTAGCGGGGCCTTGGATGTAGGCGATGGAGGTCTTGCCGCCGTTGAGGATCCAGCCGTCGGGGTCGATCGAGGTAGCGGTGGCGGCGGCGGGGATGGGTATCAGGAACCACTCGCTCTTGGCGTTGTTGAAGACCACGGAGTTCTGAGTTCCCCCGGCCGTGACGCGGACGTCGACAGGCATGGTGAAGACCGAGGCCTGGGTCTGGTTGAGATAGAGGCGGAGGTAGTTCTGCCCGCCTAGGTTGACGGTCTGGGTGCCGTACTGGTACACCGGCAAGGCGGTGCCGAGAACCCACTGATTCTTAAAGTACGTGAGATCAGAACCGGCCACGCCAGCAGCGACGCCGAAGAAGTCGTCGGTGGTGGCGCCGCCGCCTTGGTGGGCGGCGCGGTGGGCCTGGAGGATCTGCCAGAACTTGGTGTCACCGACGACGTGGCGGAGCATGTGGAGAACCCACGCGCCTTTGTTGTAGGAGGTGTTGCTGTCGAAGATCGCGCTGGCGCTGGAGGTGTCGAACTTGTAGACGGCGAGCGAGCTAGTGGTTGGTTTGCGGGCGTTGATGGCGGAGAAGTACGCGGGCAGGCCGGTGGAGCCGGGCTTGTATTGCTCCCAGAGGCATTCGGAGTAGGTTGCGAATCCCTCGTTGAGCCAGATGTCGCTCCAGGTTTTGCAGGTGACGTTGTCGCCCCACCACTGGTGTCCGAGTTCGTGGGCGGTGAGCGATTCGGAGGTGGAGGCGCCTTGGCCGCTTATGGTCTGGTGCTCCATGCCGCCGCCGAACACGAACTGGTAGATGCCGTATTTTTCGTTGAAGAACGGGTAGAGCCCGAACCCGCCCGAGCCGCCCATGGTGCGGTAGGTTTCCATCATGGTGATGGACTTTTCCCAGGCGGTTCGTTGGGCGAGCGTGTCGCTGGCGGGCGAGACGAAGAACTGGCAGGTCATGGCGCCGCCCGAGGCCGGGTTGTAAACCTTGGTCCAGGTGTTGTATGTGGTTGCGCCGATGGAGATGAGATAGGGGGCGGTCTGGTAGTTGGTTTCCCAGCGAGAGCGTTTGCGCGCGCCGCTGAGGGCGTCGGTGCCAGCGAGCAGGCCGTTAGACGCGACGGTCATCGTGTCGGGCGCGGTGACCCAGATCTGGGCGGTGAACTTATCGCCGTTGTCACCAGGCTGGAAGACGTCGCCGTCTTTCACAGGCCACCAGGTTCCAGAGTAATAGGGCTCGCTGAGCGTGAAGACGCCGGGGTTGCCGCCGAGGGTGGTGAACTCGATGGACCCGAACCCGCGCGAGAGAGCCAAGCCTTCGTAGTTGATCTCGACCGTGAAGACCTCGTTGGCGTTGTAGACGCGAGGGAGGGTGATGACGCGAGCGTAGCTGTTGGTACCGGGCCCGGTGGAGGTGGCGGTGAGGCCGTCGACCTTGAGGGCGGTGATGGCGTATTGAGACCGGAGGTTGATGGTGAACTGGGTGAGCCCGTTGCCCAGGCTCTTCACGCTCATGGTGTTCTTGCCGACGATGTTCTTGGTGCTGCTGGAGGGGATGAGTTCGATTTCGAGCTTGCAGTTGAGGAGGTCGGTGGCGGTGGAAGCTTCGCGATCGCCGAAATCTCCGTCGCTGGCGGGGTTGTCGGGGAAGAAGGCGACGGGCCTGCGTTGGGGCAGGCCGCCGGGCGAGAGGCCAGCGGCGAGCATGGCGCGCATGGACTTGCCCTTGGCGCAGCTCTCGTCGTGGACGTGAGGCTGAGCCTGAAGGTGGTCCGGGAGGTGGGCTTGGGCCAGTGCGGGTGCGGCGAACGCGCCGCCGGCGAGGACGGCCAGCAGGGCGGGAAGAGTGCAACGGAGCAGACTGGAACGAGGCGCGGTCGGGGTGCGGAGCATGAAATCCCTCTCAATGACGAGTTCGTGGAAAACGGTCTGATGGACCTTCGGACTGGCGGGTTACGGTTTGGGGAGCGTGAATTCGATTTGAAGAACCCGTGACCTTGAACACGGTACCCGAAACGAGCTCTGAGTTCACTCCTTTCGTGGCTTGAGGCGGGTCTGATCCACAAGATCCCACCCATTTTTCTGGAGCGGGGCTGTTCAGGCCCGTTTGGTCGGCGATTGTCAGTACAATCGGGCGGTTCCGAGAATGCCTTTTTTTCGTGTCGCCGCCCGCGGACCTGTCCAGAGCCAACCGGAGACCACCGCCCATGACGTCTGTTGTCTTCTATTTCCAGGTCCATCAGCCCTACCGCCTCCGCCGGTACTCGGTGTTCAACAGCGACCCGTTCTACTTTGACAGCGCTAAGAATGGCGAGATTCTGCGGAAGGTCGCGGACAAGTGCTACCGGCCTGCGACGCAGCTCATCCTCGATCTGGTCAAACGTCACAAGGGGAACTTCCGCGTCAGCTACGCCATGACGGGGGTTGTGCTCGACCAACTGCAAGAGTTCGCGCCCGACGTTCTGGACATCTTCAAACGGCTCAACGACACGGGGTGCTGCGAGTTCATCGGGGAGACCTACTACCACTCGCTGTCGTTCCTGTACTCCAAGCGCGAGTTCTTCGAGCAGGTCAACAAGCACACGGCCAAGATCCAGGAGCTGTTCGGGCAGACGCCCACGGTCTTCCGCGATACCGAGCTGATCTATTCCAACGAGCTGGCGTACGCGCTGGCGGACATGAAGGACGAGAATGGCGAGCCGCGCTGGTACGGGACGATCTGCGAGGGGACAGATCTGCTGCTGGGGTATCGCTCGCCCAATTACCTGTACCGTCCGCCGGATCTGTTCGGCAAGACGGTGATGGGCAAGGGCGGCAAGCCGTTCGGGCTGCTGCTCAAGAATTATCGCTTGAGCGACGACATCGCGTTTCGGTTCAGCAATCGCGGGTGGGCGGAGTGGCCGTTGAGCGCGGAGAAGTTCGCGGGGTGGGTAACGCACATCAACGGCGACGGCTTCCTGTGCAACTTGTTCATGGACTACGAGACCTTCGGCGAGCACCAGTGGGCCGACACGGGGATCTTTAAGTTCGTAGAGTCGCTGCCGGAGAAGATCTTCGACGCCAGCCCGGGGCAGAACCACTTCAACACGCCCAGCGAGGCGTTCAAGCAGTTCGAGCCGGTGGGCGTGTACGACGTACACCAGTGGATCTCGTGGGCCGACACCGAGCGTGACCTTTCCGCTTGGAAGGGTAACGCGATGCAGGACGGGTCGTTCGCGGAGGTGTACAGGCTTGAGGGCGCGATCAAGGAGAAGGTCGCGGCGGCGGGCGCTTCGCGCGACGCCAAGCAGATGCACGAGGCTGAGTGCCTGCTGGAAGATTGGCGAAAGCTGACGACCAGCGACCACTTTTACTACATGTGTACGAAGTACTGGGCGGACGGCGACGTGCACAAATACTTCAGCCCGTACGACTCGCCGTACGACTCGTACATCAATTATATGAACGTCTTGGATAACGTGAGAACGCGGATCGAGGCGTGAGGTCGAGCGCGGAAAGATTCGGGTTCTGGGATACGGCCGGATCTCGAACGCTTTTTCCGCGGACGGAGCGGGAGAGGTGCTGGGCCGTACGATCTTGGCATGGACCCGCGCACCGCCAGACTTTCGGTTGACAAGCTGCGGGCGCTTCGCGTGCCCGCGCCGCGCGATCTGTCGCTGGGCGCGAGGCTTGCGGGCGAGGTGCTCGACGCTAAGAAGCGGCAGAAGGCAGTGGGCGGCATCGGCGTCGTCTGGGCCGAGCTTCTGGCGGACGTGAAGACAGGCGGCGGCAACGACAGCCTCGCCGAGCGCACGATCGTGCGCTCGTTCCTGCGCGGCCTGCTGACGATCGAAGCGTCCGACACGGCGACACGCTATCAGGTGGATCGCTGGCTGCGCGGGGGCGGGCTAGAGCTGCTGCGGAAGAGATCGCCTAGAACGTTGACGAGGGTGAAATTGGTTTGAGCGGTAAAGGCGAAGAGACAGCGGGTTTTCGATGCCTCTCGCGATCCGCGATCGACCACAAGCAAAGGCACCGCCAGCTTACTTCCCCATATCGACAATCTTCTTCGTCATCTTCAGCCGCTGCTCTTCCGTCAAGATCGACATCGCCTGAAGAGCCAAGGCCTTCTGCTGCTCGTCGTTGGGCTTCATGCTCGTCTCGTTGATGAACGTCAGCGTCATCTCTTGGATGCGAGCTTTCTGGGTTGGGCTGAGGTTTAGGTCGTGCGTGAAGTATTTGATGAGGTACTCGCCGCTAGCCTGCTGGCGTTCGAAGGTGTCCTTGATCTCCTGGCCCAGGATCTTGAGGCGTTCATCGGCCACGATCTCGAAGCGAGAGCGCTCTTTCTCAACCGGTTTCTCGCCCGGCTTGAGTTCGCTGGCGTCCTTGCTCTTCTTGAGCTTCTTGCCCTCGGCCACGATCGCGTTCCAGTAGGCGCTCATCCGTGTGTTGAAGTCGGCGGCGCTCGGGTCGGGCAGCGCGGCCATGACTTGTTCCCAGAGCGAGCCGCCCTCGCGCAGCGGCGCGAGTTTCTGGAACGCTTCGATCCCCAGCGCGGCTAGGTCGAGTTTGTCGTTGGTGCCCGACGCCACGCCGAACTTGGTCAGTAGGTTGATCTCCTTGACCACGAAATCATCAAGAATCGCCTGTCGCCGCTCGAACACTTGCGTCACGGCGTCGCGTGCTTTTTCATCGAGCGTCATCTGCGCGAGCACGGCCTGTTCGGGCGTGGTCTCGGGGCGGCGGATCATGCCGTTGAAGTCCACCGTGGCCAACGGGTTGGCCTTGACGGCCTCGACCACACGAGGCCCGGCCAAGGGGTCGGCGTCTTTGCTGTGTGCTGTTTGAGCCAGCGCTGGCGCGGTCAAGAGCAGGCTCGAGAGGGCCGCGAGCACGGTGCGGCTGTTGATGGCAGGGTGGGTCGAGGTGCGCCGTTGGGTGGACATCGATGAGCTCCGGTGCGAGGAAGGTTCGGAGTTGCGCGGTCGCGGCCGAAGGAAGTTGGGAATTCCGCGCCGACGATTTCTCACCAGCGCACTCGATTCGAGAGGAACGCGCGTCCGACCGATCGAACCAAACTTACCGCGAACTCCAGACGATCACGGCGATGACAAGGCCCACGATGATGGTGATGACCCACCACGAGATCCCGTCGGCGTGCCGCTCGCGGTTCAGCAGGGCCTCGCCGCAGCTCCAGCATATCTCGGCGTCGTCGTAGAGCTCTGTGTTGCACTTGGGGCAGCGTTGCGTGACGCCGGAGAAGCGTTCGACGTCGGCGTCGGTGGGGCCTTCGTCGTGGTCTTGGTCGTCGGGCTCGCGGCGCTTGTTGGGCGACACCACTTGGGGGTGACGACGCTGGGTAAGAGCTTGTTGACGAGCTTGGTCCGGACCTGGTTCTGGTCCCTGTCGCGGTTCCATGATTCGAAGGATAGTCCTATGCGGCCCGGGGAACCGCTCGGTTGTGCGGCGTGGAACGGGTATTACCGGACCGGGTTTGCGGACTTGGCCGTGTGTGCCACGCCGTTCTTCTCGGCCCGGCGTTCCCGGGCCGATTTAGACGAACATGGCGAACACTCGCGGTCTGGACGGGCTGGGTAGGTCGAAGCGCACGGCGATCCGTTCCGCAACTCATCCCTGGGCCTTGGGGCACCGATCTCTTGCGAGTTGTCGGGTCTGGCCCGGCGACACGGAGGACGCCCTCATGAACGCTCTGAAATTCGGCGAGACTCAATCGGCCCCGCACGAACGAACGATCAACTTGGACCCTATCCCGTTCTCTCAAGGGGTCCGTGCCGCGGCGGTGACGACGGGGACGACGGCGGGGATCAGAGCCTCCACCGCGCCGACGCGATCTTCGTCGGCCTCGGATCGGTGGACGCCTTCCACGACCGTCCGCCACAGCGCCGAGGACGCGATCGAGCGCACGCAACGGCGTCTAGACAACCTGCGCAACGCGCTGGGCCCCGATTACGCTCGCGGCGACGATGGGCCTTGGGCGGCGTGAACGGCCCGGGACTGATTCAGGTCACTGAGCTTCCGCTTAAACATCGCGTGCGGCCTCCGCTAGGATTGCCCGCATGAGCCAGATCCCAACTGCGGCCGGGTCTACGGACATTTCTTCTGCCACCGTCCCGGCTCGCATGCCCGACCCGGGCTCGCGGGGGGCGAGGTTTATCGCATTTCTCGCGGTGTGCCTGCTGGTCCCGACCGTGGTTTTCTTTCAGCAGTGCGAGGGCGGGCTGAAGCCTTCGCCAGCCTCAGCGTCTGCGTCTGTGACCACCGAAAAGCTCTCGGACTTCGATCAGTTCTCGATCGCCGGGCGTGTCGTGCTGAAGATCGCGCAGCTGGCCAAGGGTGGCGATGCGGCCCAGCGCGACCAACTGCTCGAAACGATGGACCCCACCAAGTCCAGCCTGATGGGGCCGCCGCACGTCGGGCTGTCTGATCGGGTGCGCTTCGCGATCGCCGCGGGCGAGCTCAAGGGCGGCGAGGACGCGATCTCGAAGCTCGACGCGATCGATTTTCAGAAGGAAGCGAGTGAGTGGAAGCTGGCGCCGGGTCTCGTGGGAGAGGAGATCGACAAATCGCGGTCCGAGCACGCGGCCGCGGTCGCTGAACTGAGGCACGACGCCGAGACGCTCAAGCTGATTTATGCTGGCAAGGAAACCGAGATCCCGGGCGAGGACGAGGCGCGGCTGCTGGACCGTCAAGGCTGGTGGGGCCGGGTCGCCACCGCGTACGGGAAGGGCGATCGCGATCCGATGCGGCTGGACACGCTGGGGGGCGGGGGTCAACTGCTCGCCGCGTTCATTGTCTTTGGGGTGTTGATCGGCGGCGGGATTCTGGCCGGGTTCGCGCTGGCGATCGTGATGCTGGTCCTGATCTCGCAGGGCAAGATACGGCGTAAGTTTGTCGCGCCGATCCCTGGCGGGAGCGTGTACCTGGAAACGCTCGCGATCTTCGTGCTGGGGTTCGTCAGCCTCGCGCTCGTGAAGTTCGCTTCGGGCAGCCCTGCGGCGGCGCTGCTGGCGCAATGGGCTCTGGTCCCTCTCATTCTGTGGCCGTTGCTCCGCGGCGTGCCGTGGGGGTCGTTCCGGCGTGCGATGGGTTTCACCAGCGGCGGCGGGGTGTTCCGAGAGATCGGCTGCGGGATCTTCGGGTACCTGGCCGGGCTCCCGCTCTTCCTGTTCGCCACGCTGGTTGCCCTGCTGCTCGTGATGCTTCAAGGGCTGGTGATGGCGGGCCCGGACGCGCACGCCCCGGTCCCCGAGAACAAGGTTCTTGATCTGATCACCAAGGCCGACACCGGAACGCTGGTGCTGTTCTTCTGTCTCGCCACGTTCTGGGCGCCGCTGGTTGAAGAGTCGGTCTTCCGCGGCGCGTTCTTCCGGCACTTGCGTTCGCGTGTGCCGATGGTGGTGGCGGCGCTGGGTTCGACCGCGGTCTTCGGGCTGATGCACGGTTACCCGATCCCGCTGCTGCTGCCCGTCATGACGCTGGGCTTTAACTTTGCTCTGATGCGCGAGTGGCGCGGCTCGCTGATCGCGCCGATCACGGCTCACCTGCTCCACAACGGGACGCTGGTGGGGATGATGGTCACGGTCATGTCGGCGATTCGGTAGATCACGTTCAACATCGACGTAGCGTTGAGATCGTTTTCGGTAGAGGTATACGCCCGGAGAGAACGCAAAGGGAGCAGAGAGGGTCAGAGAAACTCAGAGTGAGGCCTGTAAGAAGATCTCATCTAAGCCCGAGTCTTTGCTTCCAACATAGGTGCGGCTCCGCGTTTCTCTGACTCCCTTTACTCTCTCTACTCCCTCTGCGTTCGTATTCAATCGATGCACATAAACTGAATATGCTCGAAACGAAAGAGCCTCGCGCGCACGCGTGGGGCGTTCTGCACCGTTCTCGCGCACGCGTGTGTGGTTCATTGCTGCCAATCCAGAAATAAAAAACCCCCGGCCTGAGCCGGGGGTCGAGAGGGAACGAGGATCACTTCGCGGGTTTAGCAGCCAGCGGCGAAGGCGGCCGTGTAGCCGTCGAAGTCGTCGCCGCTGACGAACCCGTCGTTGTTGAAGTCGGCCGAGATGTTTCCGGCCTCGAAGGCAGCGGTGTACGCGTCGAAGTCGTCGCCGTTGACGAAGCCGTCGCCGTTAAAATCGCTGGGGCAGGTTGTGCCGCAGTTGAAGACGACGAGCTTGACGGAGTCGACGCCGCCCTCGACGGTCGAGTATGGCAGGTTATCCGTGATCACGAAGCGAACCTTCATGGTGCTGGTGGGCGTGATCTTCGAGGCCAGATCCGCGAGCTTGACCTTCCAGCCGCCGATCCCGTCCGCGCTGCCGCCGTTGATGGTTTCAAAGTTTTTCCAGGTCGCGCCATTGTCGTTGGAGACGTTGACGACGAAGGAGTCTGTGCTCCCTGCGGAGTCGGTGAAGAACCAGCGGGCGTAGCTCAGGCCGTACGCGGCTCCGGTTGCGTTGAGGGTGGGAGAAATGAGGGTCGAGCTGCGTGCCACTTCATCGCCCGTGGCGTTGCCCGTGACAAAGCAGAGCCCGGAGCCGTCGGCGTCGGCGCTCGGGTCTCCAGTGCCAAAGTTGCCGGGGATAGCGCGGATCCACTTGCCTTGGGCCGTGAGGCCGCCCGTGTTGGACGTGGTCCAGCCGAGGTTGGTCTGGAAATTGTCGGTGAAGCCGGTTGTGATCGAGTTGGCGCTCGACGCGAGGTAGGTGGCGGCCGGGGCGGTCGCGGGGCTGTTGGCGACGGCCAAGGTCGTGGTTTGGGCGGAGAAGTAGTACGGCACGGTCGAGCCGCAGACCGAGGGCGGCATGACCACTGTGTAGGTGTCGGGCGAGGCCAGCGTAAGGGTCGTTGAGGCGAACGAACCGTCGCTCTCGGGGTCTACCAGGAGCTTGACCGACCCGGCCTTGAGGGTGTTCCCGTTCACGCCGACGACCTTGACGTTGAAAGTTGTGCCGCCGGTGGGGGCGATGAGTTCGGGTCGGCCGTCGGGGAACGAGTAGTTGATGAAGTTCAGCACCGGGCCGGGCATGTTGTGCTTGGAGAAGCCCGCGTTGATCTGGTTGTAGTGCGGCGTGCCGTTGTTGATGTTGGCGTCGTCGTCGTCCAGCGTGAGCACGTCGAGCGTGATCTGCGGCGTGACGAGGTCGCCGGTGTGGACCACGATGCTGTTGAGCGCCCACGCCGCGAGCAGGTCGCGATAGTTGGACACGCCTGCGGCCACGAGGGCGTTGCGGGTGTCCCAGAAACAGCCGGTCAAGAGCTGTCCGCAGTCGTGGATCCCGCCCGAGCAGGGGTACTGAAGCGTGGTGATGGCGCTCCGGAGTCCGCTGCTGCAGCTGCCGAGGAACCCGAAACCTAGGATCGGGTCGTCTGAGATCAGAACCCCCATCAGGTCGCCGTAGCCCTCGCCGTACTGGCCTTGGCCCGACCCTGCGACATTCACGAGGTGGTGGCCGTATTCGTGATGAACGACGTCGCCGAAGGCTGTGTTCGGGCAACCGCCGCCCGCGGGGAAGAAGTTGATCGAAGCGCCGTCGTAGTACGCGTTGCAGGTGCCCGCGACCTGGACGTTGACTCGGAACTCAGTCTGCGTGGCGATCACCGGGAAGGTGGGGTTGTACTTGAGGGCGAAATCACGAACGATGTTGGCGTTCAGGTACGCGTTGGCGGCCCCGCGTAGGGTCTCGTTTACGTTGGTCGGGTTGTGGGTGAAGTTCGCGGGGCCGGGCGGGGTCACGTTCAGGGTGAGCGGGGTGGAGTCCACGCTGGGCGTGAACACTCGGAAGAATCGGCCGCGCATGCCAGACTGGACGGTGACCGCGGCGGTACCTGCGTTGGGGATCTTGAAGTTGCCGTTCACATCCGAGAACGCCGTGGTCGCGCCGATGGCGACCCGGGCGTAGGGCAGCGAGGCGAGGACTTCGGTCTCGCAGATGTCCGCCTTCTTGCCGGGCGTGACCAGTGCCTTGACGCTGCCCGCGACGTCGGTGTGGAAGATCTGACTCTCGGTCCACACGGTCTTGCCGGTTTTCGCATCGGCGAGGATCAACCACCGGCCGTAGTTGAGCGTGCCCTGCTCGCCAGCGGTGCCGTAGAAACGAACCGCGAGCGTCGGTGCCAGGGGATTGGATTCGGTGCCAGCCCAAATCACGACCTCGGGCGGCGAGAAGTTGCCGATTCCGGGGATACGAAGCTGAGCGTCGGCGAAGGCATCGCCCACGTTGGGCGCGGCCGCGACCGCGGCGTCCACCGCGAAGTTGCCTAGTTCACGCACCCCAGAGCGGGCCAGCACCATCGGTGCGTCGGCCTCGTTGCGGACCATCAGGCGAAGATCGCCGCGGAACACCGGCACGCCGTCGCGGACCTGGAGGTAGGACACCAGCGTGAACTTCATCGTGCCGTCTTCGCGAGGCATGAACTCGCGCATCGCTAGGCCGTCTCCGGCCAGCGAGCCGGGCGTGATCTCGTCCGCACCGATGCCGAAGACCGAGAGATGCTGGGCGAGGAAGCTGTCAGCGCTCGCCTGGGCCGACTGTCCGAAGGAGAAGGCCTTGCCGGAGATGGTGGTGATCTGGTTGCCGGTGCGGTAGAACGAGGCCTCGGGGTTCTTGGCTTGGAACGCGAGTTGAGCTTTGGAAGCCGCCTCGGGTGCGACGGCGGCGCTGGCGCTGCCCGCGAGGGCGATGAGGGCCGCGCCGCTGAGGGTGCGTGCCAAGGAGGTGAATCGAGATGACGCTGGGTTCTTCATGAACTGCTCCGGGCTGTGGGGGTGACTGGCGAGCGGCGAACGAGATGCAGAGACCACGATGCTTGAGAGGAACGGACGATCGCAAGTTCCTGATGGTCCAAGCGATAGCAAACAGATTGGGCACGAGTTGAGACTCAAGGAGGGAGCTTGAGCCTACCACAAGCGGGGCCGAAAGTTTCAGAATATTTCGAAGAGGGACGTTGAGATGAGGTGCTGTGGTGGATGTGAAGTCGGCGGTAGTCTGGGAGGCCTTGATCGACCGAGTCCACCTTTCGGATACGCACCGAAGTGAGTCTGGATGCGTTTGTTTTATGCGAAATCAAGCAGACAGAAACGGACATGTTGAGTCGGGATGAGATTTCCCAACAAGAAATTAGCGGACGGTGATATCCACCGCCTGCGCGAGGTGTTCGGCCGAGCCCGGATCCTTGAGGTTGTACGACCAGGCTCTCAGAGCAGGCGCTAGGAACGTCTGGTCGAGATGGAGGAACGGACGAGGGCGAGGCCAAGTTGCGGAGAAGCGTCGGGCCGCTTGGTGGTAGGCGTTCAACGAGCGTGAGCTGGTATGCGCGCCGGACTGGCTGTCAAGATGGGCAACCAAGCGATCGAGCGACCACGAGCCGCGTGGGATGTTGAAATCTCCGGTGATGATGTCGGGGCGGGGGAAGCCGAGCATGGCCGTTCTGATTTCTTCGGGGATCCAGGCCCCGCGTGAATCTTTGATATAGGCCTTGCTGGGGAAGTTCGTGATGATCTCGTTGGCGCGAGCGGTGACCTGCGCGCGAGACAGGCTGAGGTCGCTGGGGAGGTCGATGATCCAAGCGGTGCGGAGTGTTGGCGGAGGGCTGGCCAGGCCGTTGAGATCTGTCGTGGGGCAGAGGAATTGAAAGAACAGGGCTCTTCCGCGATCGATCCAGGGACGATGACCGCCGGTCTGACGAGGGTCCAATCCCTCTCCCTTGGGTAGGGCGAGTGTGGTTGCTCCCCAACGAACGATGGGGCGTTTGGAGATGACGACGAAGCGTTCGTTAACGATGACGGAGGCATTGGAATCGAGCAGCGCCTGAAGGCCGGGAGTGCCAGCGGAGGAATGAAGGCCGTTGAGGATGAGGATGTCCGGATTGAGCGCACCGATCGCGCGGTCCCAGCCTGGTTGTTCTTCGCCGCCGGAGTTCCAATAGACGAGCCGGAAGGAGTCTTGGTTGAACGCGGGCGGCTCGGGGGTCGGTTTATAGAACGGGGTTTCTGAGATGACGAAGTACACCAGCACGATGGACCAAGCGAGCCATCTCGCGCGGCGGAAGAAACGCAACCTGCGGGGCCGCTGCTTGAGCGTGGTGTTTCCCACGTTCTCGGCAAGTTGCTCGCTGCTTGTGGGCTTGGCGATGCTCCCGAGAGATTGAAGCAGAGAGTCGGTCGATCCGGTGATCGTGGCGCTCTGCAAGCCGCTGCGGAGCGCCGCGGCGCCAGATGCGGCGGCCAGGCAGACCAGAGCCCCGATCAGCGTGAAGATCGTGGGGATCCATTCGAGCCATTGCGACCAGGCGTAGCGATCGCTGACGACCTCCCCCAAAGCCCACCCGAACATTCCGAGCCAGGCGCAGGCGGAGAAAAGCTCGGCGAGGAACCCGGAGAGCGCGATCAGGAATCGCCACGGGCGCGGCGCCGGTTCATAAGTGGCGGAGGCGGCTGGATCGGTGGTGTGGAGGATCACGGCGGTGAAAAGGGTATCGACGGTATCGGCGGTATCGACGGCGGCGACTGCGGCGGCGGCGAGGCGAGATCGATGAGACGGCGGCCTCGGGGATCTCTTGCGGGTTACACTGAGGTGTGAGCACGAACCTGAAAGATCGGCGGATTATCGTGACTGGGGGCGCGGGGTTCCTAGGGCGTTGCGTCATGGAGCGGCTGGCGGCCCGTGGCGTGCCTGCGGTCAACATCTTTGTGCCGCGGCGGCGCGAATATGACCTGACGACCGAGTCGGGGGCTTCAAGGCTGTACGCCGAGGCGTTCGCGGGGAACAAGGCGGACGTAGTGCTGCACATGGCGGCCGAGGTCGGCGGGATCGGGGCCAACCTCGCGAACCCGGGTCGGTATTTTTACGCGAACATGGCGATGGCGATGCACCTCATCGAACGTGCGCGGCTCGACGGGCTGGTCGAGCGCGGCGGGAAGTTTGTGCAGGTCGGGACGATCTGTGCCTACCCGAAACACACGCCGGTGCCCTTCCGCGAAGAAGAGCTGTGGAACGGCTACCCCGAGGAGACGAACGCGCCGTACGGCGTGGCCAAGAAGGCGGCGTGGCAGATGCTCGACGCGTATAAATTGCAATATAACATGAAGAGCGCTTACGTGCTGCCGGTGAATCTGTACGGGCCTTGGGACAACTTCGACCTCAAAAGTTCGCACGTGATCCCGGCGCTGGTGCGCAAGTGCGTTGAAGCGACGCGGCTGGGCGAGTCGCGGATCGTGTGCTGGGGGACGGGGCTGGCGAGCCGGGAGTTCTTGTATGTGGATGACGCGGCCGAGGGCGTGCTGCGGGCGGCCGAGGTGATGGACGAGCCGACACCGATCAATCTTGGCGCGTCGTTCGAGATCACGATCCGCGATCTGGTGGGTTTGATCGTGAGACTTTCAGGGTTCAAGGGGGAGGTCGTGTGGGACCCGGCCAAGCCAGACGGTCAGCCGCGGCGGTGCTTAGATACCACGCGGGCGAAAAAGTTATTGGGGTGGGAGGCGAAGATGAGATTCGAGGAAGGGTTGATGAGGACGATCGAGTGGTACCGGGAGCACGGCAGCACGAGGTGATGCGGGAGAGCGAGTGAGGAATACGACTGAGGAAAGTAAAGCTAAAAAAAAGAGGTAGGCAGGGCGGGATGCGGGCTGGAAGCCTGTGCCACTCGACAGTATAGATTGAAGATGAACAATATTAAAGATTATGCGTCAGGGTGGTTTTCAGATCGCGGTAGATCAGGGTTTCATGTAAGGAGTTTTCATGTTTCAGTCGCTCGCGGTGTCGTCGAAGCTGTCCGGTTCGGTCGATGTGCTGGTGCTCGGATATTTCAATGGGCAGCCTTTGGACGCCAAGAGCAAGCGGCTGGATATCGAGGGTGTTGCGGCCGCGGCGCTGGCGCGCCCAGAGGCGACGGGGGAAGCGGGCTCGGTGGTCGAAGCGTTTCCCTCGGCGAAGTCTGCGGTCAAGAGAATCGTTCTGATCGGGCTCGGCGAGAAGGGAGTGTTCACGGTCGGCGCGCTGCGCGGGATCGCTGGGAGCGTCGGTCGATCGCTCGCGGCGAGCAAGGCCGGTTTGGTGCGCGTGGAGATCGGGTTGGCGATCGGGTTGGCGATCGGGGGCGGCGGCGAGGAACTCGAGGCGTCGGAGAGCGGTCAGGCGTTTGGCGAGGGCCTCGGGTTGCTCGGCTGGGTGTGCGAAGAGTTTAAGGGTTCGCGGCTGAAAGTAACAAAGCGCTCGCGTCTGGTGCTGAGCTCTTCGGACAGCGATTTCTCAGCGGGGATGACGCGCGGGCTGGCGCTCGCGGAATCAACGAACTTTACGCGCACCTTGAGCCAGACCCCGCCGAACATTGCCACGACCGGGTACATGGCCGAGCAGGCTAGGAAGCTCGCGCGCAAGGTCGGATTGAAGGTAACGGTGCTGGAAGGGCAGGACCTCGTGCGCGAGCGGCTGCAGGGGTTGATTAATGTTGGCAAGGCTAGCGAGAATAAGCCGTGCATGGTCCGGCTGGAGTATGTGCCCAAGGGGAGCGGTGCGGGTGCCAAGAAGCCGATTGTGCTGGTCGGCAAGACCATGACGTACGACACCGGCGGGCTCTCGCTCAAGATTAACAACGGCATGGTGGGGATGAAGCGAGACAAGGACGGCGGGTGCGCGGTGCTCGGGGCCATGCACGCGATCGCAACTGTTATTAAGCCGCGCCGCCGCGTGGTCGCGCTGCTGAGCATTGCTGAAAACTCGATCAGCGACGAGGCGTACCGGCCTGATGACGTGATTACGTATCGTAACGGCGTGACGGTCGAGGTGACCAACACCGACGCGGAGGGGCGGCTGGTGCTGGCCGACGCGCTGTGCTGGGCGTGCGAGAAGGAGAACCCGGCGTACATCGTGGACCTCGCGACGCTCACGGGCGGGGTGGTCGTGGCGCTGGGGTCGGTGTTTGCGGGTTATTTCTGCGAGGACGCGAGGCTGCGTGAGAAGGTGGAGGCGGCGAGCGTCGCGTCGGGTGAGCGTGTGTGGCGGCTGCCGATGCACGCGGAGTATGTGGAAATGATGAAGTCGCCGGTCGCGGACCTGGTAAACTCGAACCCCAACCGCAAGGCATCCCCGATCCAGGGCGCGGCGTTCCTTTCAGCGTTCGTGACGCCCAAGATGCCGTGGGCTCATATTGATATTGCGGGCGTTCATGTGTCGGAGAAGAACGCGGGGTGCTGGGTGGACGGGCCGACGGGTTGGGGGGTCAGGTTGCTGGCGAGTCTGGTGGAGGCCGACACGGGGAAGTAAGACGAATTGAATGTTCGAATACTTCGAATCACTCACTTTGAATGGAACACGATGTCTGCGCCGAACCTGATTGCGAACACACCCCCGTCGGCTGGCACGCCGCCGCCGTCGCTCTCGCCGCGCTCGATCACAGAGTTTCTCACCGATGGGTCGCTAGCGCGGCTGTGCGCGGAGCTGACGAAGTTCACCGGGCTGATGGTGGAGCTGCGTGATACGGACGGTCGGCGCGTGGTGCCCAGCGAGGGGGCACGAGCGTGGGACGTGCAGGCTGCTGCGCCAGCGGTGGGCACGTCGTTCGCGTTACGTATCGGGAGCGAGACGATCGGCTCGATCGTGCTGGGAGCGGGCGAGCCGTCGCTGGGCGCGGGAGGGCGAGAGACACTTGAGCGAGCGCTAAATTTTCTCGCGCTCGCGGCGGCGGAGCTGTGCCGCGATGAGCTTGAACTGCGGCATCGGGTGAAGGAAGTTGGTGCGTTGTATAGGTTGAGCTCGCTGCTGGTTCGTGCGGCGGGCGTTGATCGCGTGCTCGAGGTGGCGCTGGAGTCGGCCTTGGACGTGCTCGAAATGGACGCTGGATCGCTGGTGCTTTTGCGTGAGGACGCGGACGGGATCACGAGTTCGAGCGAGGAAGACCTCACGCTGATGGCGTCGCGGAGTCTGAGCAAGGAATGGCTGCAGCACCCGCAAGCGTTGAGCAAAGAGCGGTTGTTCGACACGATGGCGCTGGCGGGCGAGATCGTGACGGCCGAGGATCTTCGGGGCGACGATCGCGTGCAGATCCCGGATTTGGTTATCTCGGAAGGTGTTATTAGTTTTATTAATGCGGGGCTTGTGTTTCAGGGGAGACCGATCGGGATTATTCGGTTGTACGCGCGGCGGCCGCGGGCGTTCACGGAGTCGGACCGGCGGTTGTTACGTTCGATCGCGCAGCAGTCGGCGGTCGCGGTGCAGCAGACGCGGATGATGAGGCATCGGGAAGAAGAGAAGGGGATCCAGCGGCAGGTTCAGCTCGCGGCCGACGTGCAGCGACGGATGCTGCCGCGCAATCAGCCGAATTTCAAGGGGCTCGATATCGCTTCGAAATACCTTCCGAGCTTCGAGCTGGGCGGAGATTTTTATGACTTTATCGAGCTGGGGAACAGCCTGGGAGTGGCGATCGGGGACGTGGTGGGGAAGGGGATCGCGGCGGCGCTTTTGATGAGCGCCGTGCGGGCGTCGTTGCGGGCGCACGCGCAGGGCGTGTACGACCTGGACGAGGTGATCTCGCGCGTCAACACGGCCTTGTGTCGTGATACGTTAGATATGGAGTTTGCGACGCTTTGGTATGGCGTGATTGATCCGGCGACGCTGCGGTTGACGTATTGCTCGGCCGGGCACGAGCCGACGATCGTGGTTCGTAACCCCAAGCACCGAGCGCCGACCAACGCGGACATTGATGAGTTGGGTGTGGGCGGGATGGTGGTGGGCGTGGACCGTTCGCAGCGGTATCAGCGCGGGATTTACGACCTGCAGCCGCGGGACGTTCTGGTGGCGTACACGGACGGGATGAACGACGCAACGAACTTTGACGGAAAAAAATGGGGGAAGAAGGGGCTGCGGGCGGCGATCTTGAAAGCGATCGGGGCCGAGCCGGAGGCGGGGGCGGCCCGGATTTTGGAGATGATCTTCTGGGAGCTGCGGCAGTTCTCGGGGCTGACGAAGAGGCCTGATGACCAAACGGTGGTGGTGGTGAAGATGCTGGAGAGGTGAGAGAGAAGGCACCGAGGCGTCTTGGTGTTGAGTAGATATTACCGCTTCATTCTTCGCGCGAGAATAAATGCTAGTTCTAATGACTGCTGGTAATTAAGTCTTGGGTCGCAGCGTGAGGCGTAATTGAGATGCAGAGATTGTTCGGTAACTCCGGACGCGCCGCCGACGCATTCGGTGACGTCCTCGCCGGTGAGTTCGAAGTGGACGCCGCCGAGGGTCGAGCTGGCGCTGGCGTGAGCGTCGAAGGTTTCTTCGAGTTCCTGGACGATGGCGTCGAAAGTACGGGTTTTGGTGCCGTTGGCGGTGGTGGAGCCGTTGCCGTGCATAGGGTCGCTGATCCAGAGGACGCGCTGGTTGGCAGAGCGAACGGCGTCGATGAGCGGCGGGAGAGCGGCCGACTTTCCCGCGCCCATTCTGGTGATGAGCACGATTTTGCCGGGTTCTCTGGTTGGGTTGAGGCGTTGCACCAGCGCCGCGACATCGGCGGGATTGGCGCTGTGGCCGAGCTTGATGCCGACGGGGTTCTGGATGCCGCGGAAGTACTCGACGTGCGCTCCGGTCAGCGCGCGCGTGCGCTCGCCGATCCAAGGCATGTGGGTGGTGAGGTTGTAATACCCGTCGCGGCGCGGGACCTTGCGAGTTTGTGACGATTCGTAGACTAAGTTCAGGCCCTCGTGGCTGGTGAAGAACTCGACGCGGGTGAGATCGTCCACGGTGCGCTCGCCGAGAGCTTCCATGAAGCGCAGCCCGTCGGCGAGCGTGCGGGTCATCAGCTCGTACTCGGCCCTTCGGTGAGGTGGCAGGCTGGCGTGTGAGAAAAAGCTGAGGTTCCAATACTCGGGGTGGTGCAGGTCCGCGAAGCCGCCGTCGACGAGGGCGCGGATGAAGTTGAGCGTCATGGCCGAGTGTTTGTACGCGCGGACCATGAGGTAGGGGTCGGGCGCTCGGCTGGCGGCGTCGAACTCGGGGCGGTTGATGAGGTCGCCGAAGTAGCTCGGAAGGGTCAGCGGTTGGCCATTGACGGTGCGGGTCTCGGTGGGGCTGGAGCGAGGCTTGGCGTATTGGCCGGCGAATCGGCCCACGCGGATGACGGGCTTTTTGATGGCGTGGACGAGGACGAGCGACATTTGCAGCAGGATCTTGAGTTTGCTGGTGATGGACTCGGCCTTGCAATCGTCGAGCGATTCGGCGCAGTCGCCGCCTTGAAGCAGGAAGCGTTTCCCGTCCTGAGCCTCGGCGATGAACGATTTCAGACGCTCGATCTCCCAACTGGTGACCAGCGGCGGCAGCTCGCGCAGGGTCGCGGCGCAGGAGGCGACGGCGGCCCGGTTGGGGTAGGCGACCTCCTGCGATTGCGGGTAGTTCGACCAGGAATCGGGGGTCCAGCGGTCGGTGCTGGCGGCGGGCCGGGGCGGGTCTTGGTGAGGCGGGTCTTGGGGCGTGTGGTTCATTGCTCTTGTCGGGGAGTGGGCGGGAATGCCCGGGGAATCTTCGTGTTTTCGAGTCTAATCGGTTTGATTGTTGCATGGCTGGGCGGAATGTTCGCGTTGCGGCTCATGGAAGGGCGTTTGCTGGACGATGGTCGGGCTCGCCGGTGTTACCCCGAAACGGTCTGCGGCCTCTTTGTTTAGGCGGTGGGGCGTGGTCGGGGTGCGAGATCGATGAGGCGGCGTGTGTTCGCCCCGCCGGCCTTTTTGGAGATCAGCATGGCTACGAGCAGAACTGGTAGGACGCGTCGGACGACGGCGCGCGGGACTCGGCGTACGACCACGGCGGGGCGCCGGGCCAAGACCACAACGCGGCGCACGGCTCGTCGCGCGACGGCTGGGAAGACCGCGGTCCGCACGGCGCGCCGGACCACGGCGCGCAAGGCCACGCGCACAACTGGGCGCATAACTGCGCGTTCGACGGGGCGTTCGACCGCCCGCACCTCCACCACCACCGGGACCCGCGCGACCGCGAAGCGCACCGCAGCCCGGCGTCGCACCGTTCGCGGGCTTCGGCTTGTCGGCACTGGAACTGGCACGAGCACCGCTCGTCGCACTTCCACGGCTCGGCGAACGGGTCGGACCGCGGCTCGTCGCGCGGCCTGATCGAACAGCATCAAACTTAGAAGATAAACATGAGAAGTCATGCTTTGCGGCATGACTTCTCGTGTTTTTTTTGGCCCTAAGGCTTGTTGGGAGAGGGCTTTGGGGTTCTGTCTCACGCTTGTGCGTGAGGCTCGGTCGGGAGGATCGGAGGAAGAGTCGGCGCGGAGAGCCGACCTATCTGGAAGGAGACAAGGTTCGGAGAGCCGATCTTCCTAGGGCTAGTAGTCGCTGGCGGTTTCGCTGAGGTTGGTGTTGGTCCAGGTGTTGGCGGAGAGTTCGAAGGTCAGGGCCACGGTCTGGCCGGCGCTGTTGAGGCCGGTGATGGTGGAGCGACCGTCGAGGGCGGTGACGGCGTTGAGGTGGGTGCGTGGGCGCAGGTGCTCGGGGGTGCTGTCGTCGGTCATCTGCGATTCGTTCCAGCGATCAAGCCCGGGCGCCCACCAGTAGATGTGGACGTGTCCCGAGTCGTCTACGCCAGCGATGTTAAGCCCGCCCCAGGGGTTGACGTAGCTGGTGACGCTGGAGCCGACGAGGGTTGAGCCGCCTGAGTTTGAGGTGAGGTCGTCGTCACGCCAGTTGTCCAGGCCTGGTGTCCACCAGGTCACGCGGACGCGGCCGGTGTCGTCGAGCCCCGAGAGATTGATGCCGCCCCACGGCGTGATGTAGGCGGTGAGCCCGCCTTGGATGGGCGATGAGCCAGTGGCGACGGTGAGGTCCGAAAGGATCCAGGTTCCGGCGAGCGCGGGCGAGGTCCAGATGGCTTGGATGTGGCCTTGGTCGTCGAGCGCGGCGATATTCAGGCCGTCCCACGAGGTGACGTAGCTGATGACATCGCCGACGAGCCGCGGCATGGTCTGGCCAGCGGGGGTGATGTGCGTGATGGTGAGGTTGGTGAAACTCCAGACGCGCTGGCCGCTGGAGTTCAGGGCGGTGCTGTCTTGATAGACGACCAATTCGCCCGACGAATTGATTCCCGCGAGGGTGACCAGGCCCGACAGGCTGGTGAAGGCGGTGACGTTGGACGTGATGGCGGACGAACCCGCGATCTCGGTCGTGAGGTTGCGGAAGGTCCAAGTCGCGTCGGCGGCGCGCTTAAAGAGCAGCACGCCGGTGTCGGCGCGGCCTGCGGCGTAGAGCAGGTTGTCGCGGCGGTCGATCCACGATGAGACCTTGCCAGAGACGGCGGGGGAACTTGCGGCAGCGGCGAGGTCGGCCTTGCGCCAGATGTCGTCGCGGCCGCGCTCGTAGACCACGGCGTGCCCGCGCTCGTCGTTGGAGACCGTGGCGGTCGTGGGCGTGACGGTGATCGGGCTTTGAGCCACGAACTTGGTTCCCAGCCCGGAGACGGGGCGGGTCTTGCCTTCGAGGTCCACGAGCTTCATGGGAAGGAGCGACGAGCCGTTGCTGGAGAGAACCCAGGACAGCGAGCCGAGCAGGCCGGTGGTGGTGATCTGGTCGCCGTTGGTGATGGCCCACGAGCCGGTGAACTTCACGACGTTCGAGCCAGAGTCTGAGAAGCGGAGGTCGTAGGCGGAGTACGTCCCGTCGAGCTTGAGATCGATGCGAAGGTCGATGACTACCACGCTGTTGGCGAAGTGGATGTCGTTGACCTCGTCGGCGAGCACCAGCGCGACGCGGTACGAGCCCGCGGCCGTGGACGCCAGGAAGGTCGAACCACGCTTCACGCCAACGCCGAACGAGAGTTCGTCGTCGTGCGAGGCGTAGTTGCCCCAGAGGACGACGGATTTGTCGCGGCTGAGGTAGGCGCGAGAGCCGGAGACGTCGTCATCAGAGGTGTTGGTGGCGATGGTGATGACGCCGCTGGGCGTGATTGAGCCGATGGCGCCGGTGAACGCGGTCTCTTCGAGCGTCCCGCGGCGGCTCTGGGTCCACGAGCCGGAGAACGTGCTGCCGGTGACGGTGCTCGTGCCGAAAACCGCGTCGATGTCCTCGCTCTTGCGCACGGAGCGTTCGATCTGCAGCCCGTTGAAAGCCCAGCGGCCCGAGAGGTCCTCGATCGTCGCGTCGGCGGGCTTTTCGATGAGGTACGAGAACTGCCCCAGGCGCGCGCGGTTGCCGATACCCAGTGCCCAACCTGCGGGGAAGCCGCGTCGCGAGAGAAACTGCGAGCCGGTTTCGTGAGACTGGGTGTGGGAGGCGTCGCGGTGGCCCGGTCGCAGGCCACCCTTGTCGTCGAAGACGGCCGAGGCCCAGTCGGTGACTTTGCCGTCGAGCGATTGGCCGAGCGTGTCATCGTGCCGGCGCGTGCCGGTGATGTTCCCGTTGTTGTCCAGTCGTCCGTCTTCGATGAAGACGGAGACGCCATTGGTGATTCGGTCGTCGGAAAGGCCCACGGCGTAGTAGTCGCCGCTGAGCATCACGCGGGGCTCGAGCGTGTCGATCACAGACGAGGGGGCGGTCTTCGGGAGGTTCTTGGATCGATTGAACACGGGATTACTCCGATGAGCAAGAGGCTCGGGTCGCGGCGGTGATCGCTGGTCTGCGCGGGCGCGCTCGCCCGAAGGCGCGTGCGCCAAGCATTTGCGCTTGCTATCAGTTTTTCTGACCAGAGCACGGCAATCATTGGATTTAGGGGATCTTTGCTAGGCAGGACTTCGCGCGATCCTTCGCGTCCGAGGCTCGTGCATCGTCCGGGAACTTTTCAGCAAACTGGGTGTACCACGTGGCGGCCTGAGCGTACTTCTTCTGTTTCTCGAAGCACTCGCCCAGCGCGAAGCGTGAGGTCTTGGCCTGGGGATTGATCGCGACCACGAGCTCGTACTGCGCCTGCGCGTCAGACCAGCGTTTTTCTTTTCGGAGCGCCTCGGCCAGCAGGAAGCGCAGGAACGTTTCGCGGTCATTGCTGATGGCCGGGGGCTGGGAGGCGGAGATTGCCGCGACGTACGGGGTGAGCATCGCGATCACCGCGCCCGGGTCCTCCTTCTTGTTCATCAGTAATCCGGCGTGCTGGGCCGTGACGTCCCAGCGTTCGTCGTCGGTGGTCGCGGCCGCGCTGGCCAGCTCGAAGTCGGCGGCGGCGTCCTTCCATTCGTCATCCTCCGCGGCGACCCCGGCCAGGACCAGATGCCCGCGCGATTTGCCGCCCTTGATTTTGAGCATGGCGTTGCCCTGCTCCCGGGCCTTGCGCAGACTGCCGCCAGCGATTCCGGGGGCTTCGATGTAGAACTGCGCGACCGCGGTCCGCGCGTCGAGGTGGTTGGGGTCGAGCTCGATGGCCTTAAGAAGCGCGTCGCGCGCGTCGCCAGCCATGCCAACCTGGTCGAGCATCGAGGCCTCAAAGATGTTCTCGAAGATCGTCGCGCCCTTCCAATACCAGGCGTCGGCCATGGTTGGATCGAGCTTGGACGCGAGCTGGGCGAGCTGCTTGGCTTGCGGGCGCTCGCGCTTGGCGCGGCTGACGTACATTCGGCCTAGCGTGAACTTCGCGGACTTCGGGTCGGCCTTGCAGGCCTCGTCGAGCAGCACGCGGCAGGCTTCGAGTTGTTCAGGGGTAACCGGCTTTTCGAGATCGAGCAGGGCGAAGGCTTCTTCGGCGGTTACGGGGATCTGCGCGGAGAGAGTTGGCGTTGCGGCGACGAGCCCGGGTGCGGGCGCGGGCGATTGTGCTTGACAGATCGGCGGCATCGCGACCATCATCGCAAGAACGCCGAGAACGAATGTTGACGCAACGGATGTTTTCATTGTGCTTGGGCTTGGTTGACGCTGCCGGTTTGGCCTTTGAACTGATGCGGCGCGATTCAGACTTTGGGTGCGCGAGTTCCGAATTGCGTTTCGCGCTCGAACATGCGAGCGAGGCGGAGCATCCAAGATTCTTCGAACGGTTGGCCGACGAGTTGGACGCCCACGGGGAGCGTGGCCTCGGGATCTTCCGTGAACCCGCCGGGGAACGTGACCGCGGGAAGCCCCGCGAGATTTACGGCCACGGTGTACACGTCTTCGAGGTACATCGCGAGCGGGTCGCCCGAGTGCCCGCCGCGTTTGAAGGCCGGGCTGGGGCTGGACGGCATCAGCACCGCGTGGCAGCCTTGTCTGAACGCGGCATCGTAGTCGCCCTTGATCTTGCGGCGGACCTTGAGCGCGGTGTTGTAGTACGCGTCGAAGTACCCGCTGGAAAGAACGTGCGTGCCCAGCATGATGCGGCGCTGAACCTCGGGGCCGAAGCCCTCGGCTCGCGAGCGGCAGTAGAGGTCATGGAGCGTTTCGTTCGGCGCCAGCGCGGCGCGGTGGCCGTAGCGCACGCCGTCGAAGCGTGCGAGGTTGGACGCGGCCTCGGCGGTGGCGACGATGTAGTACGCGGCTATGCCGTAATCGGTCATCGGAAGATCGATCTCGATGATCCGCACGCCGAGCTTCGTGTAGACGTTGATCGCGTCGTGGAGAGCTTTGGTGACGGCGGGGTGGTTCGCCGAGCTGAAGGCCTCGCGCGAGACGCCGATGGTGGCGTCTTCGACGAGGGTTTCGACTTCAGTGAAGAACGTCGTTGCCGGGAGATCCGACGACGTGGAGTCGCACGGGTCGTGCCCGCAGATCACGTCGAGCGTGAGCGCGGCGTCCGCGACGGTGGTTGCGAAGGGGCCGATCTGGTCGAGGCTGGAAGCGAAGGCGACGAGCCCATAGCGCGAGACTCGGCCGTAGGTCGGTTTGACGCCGACGATGTTGCAAAAGCCCGCCGGTTGGCGGATCGAGCCGCCGGTGTCGGAGCCGAGAGCGATAGGTGTGACGCGTGCCGCGACAGCGGCGGCCGACCCGCCGCTGGACCCGCCGGGTACGCGCGACAGGTCCCACGGGTTGCTGGTGGGGCCGAAGAACGAGTGCTCGGTAGAAGAGCCCATCGCGAACTCGTCGAGGTTGGTCTTGCCGATGATGATCGCACCGGCGTTGCTGAGTTTCAGCGCGGCGGTGGCGTCGAAGGGCGAGCGATAGTTTTCGAGCATCTTGCTCGCGCAGGTGGTCTGGCCGTGCGACAGGCAGAGGTTGTCCTTGAGCGCGACGGGGACGCCTGCGAGCGGGCCGACGGCTTCGCCGCGCGCGAGGCGGGCGTCGATCGCGCGAGCTTGGGCGGTGGCGTGCTCGTGAAAGAGTTGGGTGAAGGCGTGGAGCTTTGGTTCGAGCGCGTCTGCGCGGGCGAGGGCGGCCGAGACTGTTTCGAGCGCGGAGACGCGGCGTGCGGCGATCTCGTTGCGCGTGTGCGTGGCGGTGAACGTGCGGTCGGTGCTCATTGCTTACGCGCCCCCGCCGTCGCCAAGGACCTTGGGGACTTTCACGAACGGCGGCATCGAGGCCGGGGCCATGCTTATCAGGATGGCGTTGTCGAGCGTGGGCCCGGGTACGTCGTTGCGGAAACGGTTGGTCGTTTCGCCGACGTTGGCGAGAGGTTCGACGCCGGTGAGGTCGAGGCCGCGAAGGCGATCGGCGTATTCGAGGACTTTGGAGAGTTCGTCGCGGTACTGCTCGACCTGAGCGTCGGTGAGCGCGAGCCGCGCGAGAGCAGCGACCTTGCGGACGGTGTGAGCGGAGAGGGTTTGAGTGTTGGGCTGAGTTTTCGGCTCGTCGGGGTGCATAGGGCAGTTTATGCGTGGAATCGGAGTGTGGCGGGAGCGGAGAAGAGAAGGAGCTTGGAAGCGTGGCCGCTATCGTTGGTGGTGAGCGTGAAGAGATTCATGGCGAGAGTTTGGAAATGGTTGAAGCACCCGGCGGCGACGGGGGTGTTGTTGGCGCTGTTGATAGTCAATATCGCGGTTCAACACCTCGCGCCGACGGGAGACCCCTATGCACCTTGGGGTGCGATCCGGCGTCCGACGAGTACTGGCAATCGCGGCGAGTTTCGAACCGAAGCGCTCTGGTTTCATCGAGCGGACGATGGATCGATCCTGATGATCGACGAGGCGAGCGATAGCCTCGGCGAGGTCTCTTCGGTTCTCAATCGTCGGCCCCGAGACGTGGTTCGATTCACGGTCTATTTTTGTCGCCCCCTTATGCAAGGGCCTTGGGCGGCGGTCGAGCGGTACACGCACGCCAGACTTTGGATGAGCGGGTTTGGACCGGGCGGTGGATCGTCATTTACTGTCATGGAAATCGAAGGCTGCAAGGTTCGCGTTTCCGATTGGCTGAAGTCGTTGGGTTTTCCGAAAGAGCGTGTTCAGACGCTCGCGGCGGCGGGCGAGTTCACGGACACCGAACCGCTTTGGTGGGGATACGTTTATAACGTAGTGTCGTTTGTGTTAGTGGTCGTGTTTTTGCGATCGCTGTCATGGGTTCCTCGCGCCCCGGCGTATCTTGCAACGACCCGTCGTGCCCGGCGGCTGGCTCGCGGCCAGTGCCCGCAATGCCGATACTCGGTGGTGGGGCTGAAAAATCTGATGTGCCCCGAGTGCGGTGGTGCGCTCGATCGCACGGCGAAGGATCTGCCGGTTTAATCAGGTCTGGATACTCGTTGAAGATCTGAGGTTTCTATCTCGCGCTGGTGCGGCACGATGTTTGTTGAGAGGAACATGATGAAGGAGTAGATCAGGAAGATACAGGTTAAAAACCTGCGCCACTGGCAAACATAGATTTTGACCAAAGATTCGGATCAGGGCGGTTTCAGATCAAGATTTTCAGAATGGCAGATCGAGGCTGAACGTGAATACGCGTTCGCGGTCGCCTTCTTCTTTAACCAGCGGGAAACCGAAGTCGAAGGCCAGCGGGATTTGGCTGAGAGCCGGGACGTAGAGGCGGACGCCGAAGCCAGCCGAGACTCGGTATTGGTTGAAGCCAACATCGTCGGTCACGGTGCCGGTGTCGAGGAAGCCGACGACAGAGATGATGTCTCTGAACACAGGCTGGTTGATCTCGGCGCCCCAGAAGAAGCTCCACGTTCCGCCCACGGCATCGTCGCCGCGCAGGCCGTCGATTTTGCGGATGCCCAGCGGCGAAACGCCGCGGTAGTTGAAGCCGCGGAACTGCTGGCCGCCCAGGTAGAACCGCTCGTAGATGGGCACGTTCTTGGGGTCCTGCGGGATGTACGAGGCGCGGGTGTGGAGCGAGAGGATGGTTTTCGTGCCGAGGATGTCCTCGGCCAGTTTCATGAACACCGAGTGCTCGGCCTTGAGCACTGTGAAGGTGTAATCTCCGCCCAGCGCGCCGACCTGCTCGAAACCCAGGCTGATGCGCGAGCCCTTGCTGGGGCGGAAGGGGTCGTTGAGCGAGCTGCGGTCGAGGTTGAGCCCGACGCCGGTGAGCACGTTTGCACCGCGGGCGTCGAAGTAATCGACCGGCGCGTCGGCGTCGATCCCGCGCAGATTCACGCGTTCGATGCGGAAGGGGACGGTGGCGTTCCAGCGTGATCCGAAGCGGCGGCCGATGTTGAACCGCGTGCCAGCTCGGTCCTCGTTGTACTGGTCGTACTCGCGCGAGCGCAGGAACACGCCCGCGCTGCCGCTGTAGTCGGTGTCCCACAGCGAGGGTTCGCCAAGCGAGAGCGAGTAATTGGAGGTGACTGTTCCGGGCGAGGCCTGGGCGACGAAGCTCTGCCCCGCGCCGCGGAAGGCTCGCCCGCTGAAGAACTCGCTGGCCGAGTCGGGCGTGTCGCGGATATCGAAATTGCGTTGCTTGAGCTCGAGCGTGCCGATGACGCCTGAGTCCGAGCTGAGCGACGCGCCAAAGGAGATGCCCCCGGTGTTGGTTTCTTCGACTTCGATCAAGACGTCGCGGTACCCCGGGTTAAGCGGGTCGGGGTCCTGGAGCGTGACCTTGGGCGGGCTGTGCCCGTTGGGCCCGCCGCGATCAAAGAGGTTGATGGCGTTGAGGCGGTCGCGCGTCTCGGTCACGGCCGTGGTGTCGGCGGGGCGCTCGGGGTAGAGCCGGATCTGGCGACGCACGACCTCGTCGCGGGTCAGCTCGTTGCCGTGGATGATGACCTCGCCGATGCGAGACTTCTGTTTCTGCGTGATCATGATCAGGATGTCCACGCGTGGCTCATCGGGGCTGCGCAGCTCGCGGCGGCTGATCTGCACGTCGCTGTACCCGAGCTTGCCGAAGGCGTCGCGGATCCGCTCCATCGACTTGCGGAGCTTGTCCACGCTGTAGACGTCGCCGGGCTTGACCTCCATCAGGCCAAGGATCTGGGCCGAGTCGTACACGCCCATCGGGTATACCGCCCACTCGCCCGGTCCGGTCGCGAGGATGCTCTCGCCGGGCTTGAGCTTGGCCTGCGCTTCTTCCTGCGACTTGTAGGAGACTGATTTCTCGGGGTAGTACAGCGTGACGTTGCGGAGAGTGTAGAGCTGCCCTTCTTCGACCAGGAACGTGACCACCGCCTCGCGCCCGTTGGGCGAAGGGCGGACGGTTCGGCTGGCGCGGATGTCCAAGTACCCGCGGTCCTTGTAAAAGTTCACGACCCCCGAAACGTCGGTGTCGAGCTGCTCGTCGTCGACGTTGCCCTTGTTAAGCAGCCCGGCCTCGTCGGTCTTGACGGCACTGCGCAGCTCTCGCGGGGAGAAACTTTTGTTGCCTTCGAAGCGAATCTCGGTGATCTTGAGCCGCTCGCCCTCGCGGATCTTAAAGAGCACCACGCCTGATTCGTCGAGTTCTTTGCCGTCCACTTCGACCTGCGCGAGGTAGTACCCCTTGTCGCGATAGAGCCGCTCGATGCGCCGGCAGGCCCGGTCGAGCTCGTAACGATCGACGGGCGTGTCCTTGAGGATCGAGACCTCGGCCGCGACCTCGGCGTCGGTGAACCTTTTGTTGCCGACCGACTGCACGTCGCGGACGATCGCGCGCGGGACGAGCGTGTAGATCAGCACCACCGACCCGTCGGGCAGCGCTTGCACGCGGTTCTCGACTTGGGAAAACCGGCCGATTCGGTTGAGACGGGTGATGTCGCCGGTGATGGTCTCCTGGCGGTAGGGCGATCCCTCGCGGCCTCGGAGCTGGTTGTTCACTAGTTGGGCGGTCTGCTCGGAGACGGGCTCGAACTGGAGCGAGGCGGTGAGGTCCGGCTTAGGTTCGGGTTTGGAATCTGGTTTGGAATCGGGTTTGGAATCTGGTTTGGAATCTGGTGCCTTCGCCCTGACCGGCTGTTGGAGCACGATGCGGCGGATCACGCGACCCTCGTAAACGGCAAGCTCGTCGGCGGGGGGAGTCTTGGGGCCAGCCGAGGGCTCAGGTTTTTCAAGGGCACCGCTGCGATCGGGCTGGCCGAGCGGGCGCGGCTCGACAGGCTGAGCCAAGGCTGGCGAACACACGGCGACCCCTATGCCGAGCCCGACGGCCGCGAGCAAGGCCGCAGGGCGACGCGAGAGATGAGTGGAAAGCCGATTGGTCAAGGCACGGACAGTACCCGGCGGAAGGCTGGACGACAAACGAGGGGAGCTCGCCGGTGATGATCGGGCGGCCTGGGGTGTCAGGGCCGTTTGCGCTTTTCTCTGAGTTTGGCGAAGAACCCTTGAAGCTCCTGTGCTGATTCCGCCGCGAGGACCCCGCCAATTACGGCCGGGCGATGGTTCAGCCGCCGATCCCCGGTAATCGAGTACAAACTTCGTACCGCCCCGGCCTTGGGGTCGTCGGCTCCGTAGATCAACCGCCCGACCCTGGCGTTGACGATCAGCCCCGCGCACATCGGGCAGGGTTCGAGCGTCACCGCCAGCGAGCAGTGGTTGAGCCGCCAATCTTTGACTTTTCGTGCTGCGGCCAGGATCGCTGTGAACTCGGCGTGGGCGGAAGGGTCGGCGTGGCGCTCGCGGCGGTTCATGCCTTCGCCGAGGGTCTGTCCGGTTTGAGTGTCGAACACCACCGCCCCGACGGGAACCTCGCCCTGGGCGGCGGCGTCGCGAGCGAGGTCCATCGCGCGAGCCATCATGCGGCGGTCGAGATCGGTGGCGGCATCGGGGCCAAGGACAGGAGAGATTGCGATCGCCCGAGTGGTGCGATCGCGCGCGGCTCTGAGCCACCAGACGCCGCGCTTGGGTCGTGGGCCGGGGCTCATGCTGGCAGAGCTCGCAGAAAGTGTGAGGAGTTGCAAGAAAGCATGGAGAACGAGTAGAAACAGGATGAAAACCTGTCCCACCGAGGGGCGGAGAGTTCGGAAGAGAGAAGTTCGTCAATGCGGAGGGTCACAGGTCTTCCTCGCCGGGCCGGATCGCCAGCGCGTTGCCCGCGATGCGCCGTGCCGGGAAGTATTTGAGCAGCAGCGCGCCCAGTTCGTACAACCCGTACAACGGCAGCCACAGCATCAGCAGGGATGTCGGATCGCCCGGCGTGAGCAAGGCCGCCAGTATCGCGCACCCGAGCAACGCGTGACGACGATACTTGGCCAACCACGGGCGATCGATGATGCCTGCCCAGCCCAGCAGCAACACGACCACGGGCAACTGGAACGCCACCGCGAAGGCCAGCGCCAGCGTCAGGAAAAGCTGGATGTACTCGTTCACGCGATAGTTCTGGCTGATTCCTGCGCCCTTGACGAGATCGGAACCGAGGATGAGAGGCGTGGTGCCGTCCATGCCCACGCAGACTCGCCACTGCTGCATGACCGTGTTGACCCATGCCATGCCGACCTGAGGCGTCGCCGGGTCACCGTCGAGAACCGGCAGCGTGGGGATTGTGATGTCTGGCGCAAGGTGCGCGACCGTCGGCGCGGTCAGCCCGATGTCCGCGCCGAAGGGGATGAAGAACCGCAGCATCGCGGGCACGATCGCGAAGTACAGCAGCGTGATGCCCGCGAGCGTGAGCACCGTGCTCAGGGGCAAGAGGAAATACACGAAGCGCCGTTCGTGGTTGTAAAGACCCGGGGCCACGAACTTCCAGAGCTGCCACAGGATCCACGGGCTGCCCACCAGTACGGTGACGATGATCGAGACGTGAAAGTATGCCCCGAAGGTTTCCAGCACGCCGGTGGACTGCATGGAGGCTGGTTGGCCGGCGTGCCGCAGCTCGCTCTGGACGGGCCTGATGAGGAAGTTCAGGACATTCTTGCCGAAGTACATCGCGATGAGAAAGACCGGGATCACGCCGACGAACGCCAGCATGACCCGGCGGCGAAGTTCGTCGAGATGGTCGCCAAAGGACATGACGTGGCCCTTGACGGGTTCGGGCGAGGCCGGGCTCATCGTGAAAGATTCCGTGAAACTTCCGCTGCGTAATCGAAGGCCGGTGCGACGGCTGCCGGGGCGTTTGCGTATGGTTTCTGAAAGGTATTCAAGGTGTTCGACCTAGGCCTGAGCGCTGCGTGGTGCTCCTCGCGTTGACCGTCAGCATAGCGAGAGATTTTAGGGGCGCGGGCGGCGGGCGATCCTTTGTCCGTCGGCCGCGTAGAACTGCAAGAGGTCCGTCCACGACCTCGGCTTGTGACCGAGATAAGAACCGGGCTCCGGAACTGACGATGGAAATCGGCGACGGGAATCGTCCCGTGGTGCATCACTGCATGGCGGAGCTCGCATTGTTAGAACCCGGCAGCACATCACCCGAGTCGTTGGCTGGCCCTGTGCGCACAGGCTCGCGCTCGGGCTCGGGCTTCGTTCCGGGCGGTGACCCCGAGTCGTCGCTGGCCGCGTTGGCGATGGGCGGGGATGAGCGGGCGTTGCACGCGTTGTGGGTGGCCAACCGGCGGTGGGTGGCCGCGATCATTCTGGCCCACAAGCCGCGCTGGGCCGACGTCGAGGATTTGTTGCAGGACGTGGGCACGACGCTGGTGCGAAAAATCAGCGAACTGCGCGAGCCGGGGGCGTTGAAGCCTTGGCTGCGGACCGTGGCGATCAACACCGCGCGGGCGGCCGCACGCGACGGCGGCAAGCACGCCCGCAACGCGCGGCTTTCGATCAATGATTCACCCGATCACTGGGCCCACGGTCGAGCGATCGGTGGTGCCGAATCGCGCCGGGGCGTTATGGACTCGGCCGCGGCAACCGAGACCTGCGAAGAAGCCAACCGGCTGATGAGCTTGGCCATGCAACTGCCCGAGGGGTACCGCGAGCCGCTGCTTTTGAAGTGTTTGAAGGATCTCAGCTATCGGCAGATCGGTGCGTTGATGGGCTTGCCCGAATCGACGATCGAAACGCGCATCGCACGCGGGCGACGGATGCTGCGAGAATTGGCCCAGCACGCGGGCGGGGGCGGGGGCGGGGCGAGTGCCCGGGTTACGGCAGTTCGGTAACAGCCCGAATTTGGCGGGTTTGGACGACGGGAATCCTTGAATCGCGCATCTGAGATACGTGGACGATGTGCGGCGAGGTGACGGCGAACGGATCGATGAGCCCCGGCGCGAGGCTTGTGGAGCGGATGATGAATGTCTCTTCTGAACAACCTGCTGATGAACCGGCCTACCGCGCTGGCGCGTCGAGCGGTTTGGGCGCGAGCGGTTTGAGTTCAGATGGTATAGACCCACTGGACCGCGACCTGCTGATCAGCCGCGTGGTCGATGGCGTGGCTGGCGACGCGGACTGGTCGGCGCTGGACGTGCTTGCGCGGGCCGACTCGGCGATCTGGCGTGACCTCGCGCAGGCTCAGCGTTGCAATTCGGACCTGACCCACGCGGTGAACATGGCGATCGTCGGAGCGGACCGTGTTCAACTGCTGGACGAATCAGTGTATCCCGTGGTGGGCTCGACGAGCCACGGCACGGGCGGCGGGTCGTTTGATCTGCAGTCGCGCGCGCAGTCGCGGTTGAACGCGCTGGCGCGCTGGACCGGCTGGGCGGCCGCGGCCGCGTTGGCGCTGGCGTGGGTTTCGGGGATTCGAACCGGGAACCTCGATGCCGGAACTCACGGGCTCGTGAACCCCCCGAGCAGCCTTGCCACCGCTAGCCCTTCGCTCCCGGAGTCGGCGAGCGATCTTTTGCAGCGTTACCTGCGGCAAGGCCAGGAGTCGGGCCAGGTGGTCGCGGAGATGCCCTCCAAGCTGATGCTCGAAGCGATCCCGATGGACGACAAGTCGGGCGGGTACGAGGTGTATTTTGTGCGTCAGATCGTCGAGCGGACGCGGGTTCCGAACCTGTACACGTTCACCGAGGGCGAGAGCGGGCAACTGCAGCCTGTGCAGGCCCGGATCTCGGCCCCGAAGCGTTCGGGCTCGTACTGATCTCATTCGGATAGATCGCGAGGTTGGAAGGCTGGATTCGAAATCGTGGGTTGAGGAGTTGGCCGGGTGTCGATCGTGCGGCGGCGTGCAATCGGACCGATGCGAATCCCAACTGTGTTTGATCAGTGGTGATGCGGCGAGAGGCCGCGCGACAACAGGGGTTGAACGATGGCTACTTCTCGGAACATTCAGTCGGGTTCATTTGCTCTGAGCGCGATCGCCTTGAGCGCGATCGTCCAGATCGCAGGCACTGCGATCGCCTCGCAGGCGCTGGCTCAGTCAGGCTCGGTGGGCACGGGCGGGAACGCCAACACCGAGGACCAACTTCACGGCTCGTACTCCCAGCCGCTGGGCACGGTGAGCGCAGCGTCTCAGGCTGGCGGCGCTGGCGGCGGTGGCGGGCAGCAGGCGTCCAGCACCGTCCGGATGTACGAGAGCAACGATGGCGACACGTTCTCGCTGACCATCAACAACGGCACGATCTCGGCCGAGCACAACGGCAAGCCCGTGCCGCCGGACCAGATCGAACTTAAGGAGAACTCGGTCGTCATCAAGGACAAGGACGGGAAGACGATCAAGACGTTCGATGTCGGCGTAGTCAACGAAAGGATGCACGGTTCCAAGGGCATTTCAGGAAGTGGGCTCTCGGGTGTGAAGAACTTGCGGTTCAACTCCAACGAGCTGGACCCGTCGGTGCTCGACGCGCTGCGGAGCCGCGGCGCGCTGATGTGGAACGACGCGGGCGAGAACGGTGCCGATGTTGAGGGGCAGGCCGGGACGGCCGAGGAAGAGCCCCCGCCGGTGATGGTCGGGATTACCATGTCCGACGTCGATAGCTCGGTGCTCGAGCACCTGAGCCTCGAAGAGGGTGCCGCGTTCAGCATCGACCGTGTGATCGACGGGCTTCCCGCTGAAAAGGGTGGGCTCAAACCTCACGATGTAGTCACCGCGATCGATGGGCAGACGCCAGCGACGCAGGCGAAGTTCCGCGAGATCCTGCGCGGCAAGAAGGCCGGGGAGCACTTGGAACTCAAGATCATTCGTCAGGGCAAGCCCGACACGGTGACGCTGGACCTGATCGCGTACGACGCGAGCAAGCTGGGAGCGTCGCGGGCTCGTGCTTGGGGCGAGGGTGATTCAAGGTCGGGCGGCAAGGAGGGGCAGGTCTTCCAGTTCGGTCCCTCTGGGTCAGGCTCGAACAACGCGGGGTCGAACAACGCGGGGTCGAATAACGCTTGGTCGAATGACGCTTGGTCGAACAACGCTTGGTCGGCCGAGGCTCGCAAGAAGATTGAAGAGGCGCTCGCGGAGATCAAGAACAACCCGGACCTTCAGCCCGAGAAGCTGAAAGCCGAATCGCAGCGTGCCTTGGAGGAGGCGCTCAAAGCGCTGACCCAAACACGCGACGTCTTTCGCAACCGCTGGCAGTCCTACCGCGACGGCGTGGCTGGCAACGCAATGAGAAATGGCGGGCGGGCCGACGTGTTCGTCGCGCCCAACGAGGCGCAACCGTTCATCCGCATGAGGCCTCAGGGCGGCGGCGACGCTGGCGACCAGTCCGCCAAGCGCTTGGAGCGATTGAACAACCAGCTCGACCGGCTCGACAAGCGGCTCGACGAGTTGGAGAAACGGCTTGAGAAGAATGACCACAAGTGAACTTTTTATCGCAACCGGTTACGCACGCCGCGAGTAGAACTGTATGAAACGTTCTCGTGTTGCTCGGAGTAAGAAACACGGGTCGAAAAACGGCCCCGCTCAGCCGAAGCCGGGTTGATTACCCGTCGTAAAGCCGCAGTTTACGTCCTGTCAGAAACCTTTGCCCCTCATCGAAACGGCCCAGCGGCGCTCCGGCGACGTTGGGCTGTTTCTTTTTCTGACAGCGCTTAGGTGAAACGCAACCGAGGCGGCGGCGCCGAACCAGAGGGTTCCCGAGGATGTGCGGGGCGTATTGGACGACGCGGGCTGTGCATCGACCGAGATGACCGTTCGAGGCCGTCGCTGCGAGCGAGCGAACGCCGATACTCTTGAGGGCAGTATCATCGTGGGAAAGAAAAGAGTCGAGAGCCATGGAACGAGCCCGACGCTCGTGCCACGACCCTCGCACCAAGCCTGGTCGAACTGAATCGAATCACCGCGCCACTACCCGGAGTCCAACCGCGTGAACCAAAGCCCCAGCAACTCGTCGGCCACCGACCTCGCGTCCGAGGTTGTCGCCGAGGTCCGTCGTGCCCAGCAATCGCTCAAAGCCGAGATCCACAAGGTCATCGTCGGGCAGGACGAGGTGGTCGACCAATTGCTGATGTGCATTTTTAGCTCCGGCCACGCGGTCGTGGTTGGTGTGCCGGGGCTCGCCAAGACGCTGCTGATCTCGACGATCGCGCGGACGCTGTCGCTGGGGTTCAGCCGCATCCAGTTCACGCCCGACCTCATGCCCGCCGACATTACAGGCACCGAGATGATTCAAGAGGACAAGGCCACGGGGCAACGCTCGCTGCGGTTCGTGCGCGGGCCGGTGTTCGCGAGCGTGATCCTGGCCGACGAGATCAACCGCACGCCGCCGAAGACTCAGGCGGCTCTGCTGGAGGCGATGCAGGAGCGGCAGGTCACCGTCGGCGGCGTGCGGCACGAGCTGCCCAAGCCGTTCTTTGTGCTGGCCACGCAGAACCCGATCGAACAGGAGGGCACCTACCCGCTGCCCGAGGCCCAGCTGGACCGTTTCATGTTCCAGATCCAGATTCGCTACCCCACGGCGGAGGACGAGGTCGAGATCGTGCGGCGGTCCTCGAACAAGGCGGACGTGAAGGTGGACGCGGTGCTGGATCAGGCCGGGATCGCGCGAGTGCAGCAGTTGGTGCGCTCGACGCCGGTGGCGGACCATGTGATCCGTTACGCGCTGCGGTTGGTGCGCGCGACGCGCATCAAGGAACCGATGGACGGCGGGCACAAGCGGCCCAAGCTGGTGCAGGATTATCTCTCGTGGGGCGCGGGCCCACGCGCGAGCGAGTATCTGGTACACGCAGCCAAGGCTCGCGCGATCCTCAGCGGCTCGACGCACGCGACTCCCGAGCACGTCAAGGCCGTCGCCAAGCCTGTACTCCGGCACCGGCTGCTGACGAACTTTAACGCCGAGGCGGATCAGGTCACGACCGACGACATCGTGGACGGACTGCTGGCGGAGATCCCGGTCGAAGGATCGGGCCCGGCCGAGCGGCGTCAGATGGACACGGTCCTGCGGTAGTCCAGATCGTTCACGCGGCGTGCCCGGCGTGCCGTGGCGGGCGGCGTGGGCTGCTAGCGTTCAGGCATGAGTCCTCTCGATGCCGCTCGAATCCCGCAGTCAAGGGCGGGCGCTCTCGCGCATGCCGGGGCGGCCGTGCGAATAGCGACCAACAACGACACCGAGCGTGGGTTTTTCCACTGGTTTTTTTCCAGCAAAGGAGAGCTCGCGAGCGCGATCACGGCAGGAGCGCTTCTGGCGGTCGGGTTCGTCGCCCAGCACCTGTTGGTGTCGCTGAGCGGAGATTCCTGGGGCAAGGCGTGCATCTGGGCGAGCCTCGCGCTGGGGATGATTCACGGCGGGCGGGCCGCGATCGACGCGCTGCGGGCGGGCGAGTTCAACATTGACGTGCTCATGGCCTTGGGCGCCGCGCTCGCGGCGTGGATCGGGCACCCCGAAGAGGGCGCGCTCTTGCTGTTCTTGTTCGTTCTCTCGGGCGCGCTCGAAGACCTGGCCATGGCGCGCACGAAGCGTGAGGTCGAGGCGTTGACCAAACTGATGCCGACGCTGGCGATCGTCGAGCGCGACGAGGCGTGGGTCGAAGTCGAGCCGGGCGTGCTGATCGCGGGCGAAAAGTTGAAGATAAGGCCGGGCGATCGCGTGCCGACAGATGCGAGAGTGGTGAGCGGGCGGTCTTCAATGGACCAGTCTGCGATCACGGGCGAGTCGATGCCGCGCGACGTCAAGCCTGGCGACGAGTTGTATGCGGGAACGATCAACGTCGGCGACACGATCGAAGCGCTGGTGACAAGGCCCGCGTCAGAGTCGAGCTTGCAGAAGATCCTGAACCTCGTCACGCAGGCTCGCGAGCAGCGCGAGCCGGTGCAGCGCGCGGTGGACGCGATCAGCCAGCCCTACGCGATCGGCGTGGTGGCGATCAGCGTGGCGGTGCTGGTGATCTGGACGCTGATCCTGTCGCGGCATTGGCAGGACTCGCTCTACACGGCGATCACGCTGCTGATCGTGGCCTCGCCGTGCGCACTCGTGATCGCTACGCCGACCGCGACACTCTCGGCGATCGCGCGGGCGGCCCGCGCGGGCGTGCTTTTCAAAGGCGGGCAATCGATCGACCAACTCGCCAGCGTGGGGTCGGTGTGCTTTGATAAGACAGGAACACTGACGGTGGGAAGGCCTCGCGTGTACGAGGTGCATCCGGTCGCGTGGTCAGATTCGGAACAGTTGATGGCGATGGCGTCAGCGCTGGAGCAAGATTCGACGCACCCGATCGCGGCGGCGATCCGCGACGCGGCCACGCAACGAGGGATCGCGCCCGCGACGCTGACCGACGTCGGGCACACCATCGGGCGCGGCATGGCGGCTCGCTATCACGGCTGCCCCGTGCGGCTCGGCTCGTACAAGTTCACTGAGGAACTCATCCCCGTGTGCTTCCGCAACCGTGTGAAGGACGTGCTCGAGAAAATTCAGACTCGGGGGCACCTGGGCGTGGTCGTCGCGCACTCGTGCGTCGAGCACGACGGCGGCGGGCAGGCGGCCGTCATCATCATGTCGGACACCGTGCGGCCCGGCGCGAACAGGCTCGTCGAACGTCTGCACGCGCTAGGGATCAGGCCCGTGCGGATGCTGACGGGCGACAACCGCAAGACGGCCGAGCACGTCGCGGCACAGCTCAAGCTCGATCAGTTCGACGCGGAATTGTTGCCCCAGGACAAGGTTGACGCCGTAGTCTCGATGAAAGCGGCGCGAGGGCGCGAGCGAGCCCAGAGCGAAGGTTCGGCGGTCTCGATGAGGTCGCTCGCGCGGCTCTGGCGTTCCAAAGCCGACGGCGTGGCGGTGATCGGCGACGGCGTGAACGACGCGCCGGCGCTCGCGGCCGCGGACGTTGCCATCGGGATCGGCAGCATCGGATCCGACGCCGCGCTCGAGTCTGCGGACATCGTGCTGCTCTCGGACGACCTTTCAGTCGTGCCCTGGGCGATCGACTTGGCTCGGCGTGCGCGGCGGACGGTGAAGGTGAACCTTCTGTTCGCGCTGGGGATCATCGCGGCGATGGGGATCGCGACGATCGTGGGCTCGCTGATGAACAAGCCGCTGCCGCTGAGCGTCGGCGTGGTCGCGCACGAGGGCGGCACGCTGCTGGTGGTGTTCAACAGCCTGCGGCTCTTGTTGGTGCGTTCGCCCAAGGCCTGAGGCTCACGTTATTTCCCAACGCAGAACGTCGAGAAGATGCGGCCCAGCACGTCGTCGGGGCTGATGCGGCCGACGAGTTCGCCCAGCGAGTCGAGCGCGGCGCGGAGCGTGTCGGCGATGATCGCCTGATCTCTCGTGCTTTGTTCGACGAGCGAAAGCGCATCGCCCAGTGCGTAGAGCGTTGCCGCCAGAGCGCGGCGATGGCGCGGCAAGAGGGCCGCGATGCCGGCGCCGCGCGTGCCGCCGGAGACGTCGGCGATCGCGCGCTTGAGCGTCGCGAGGTTCCACCCGTCGAGCGCGCACACGAGGAGATGATGGGCGGCATCGTTGGACGTTGGCCGGGCGTTCGCCGATGGAGCAGGAAGATCGGCCTTGGTGCGCACGCGGATGATCGTGCCGACGTTCGCGAGCGCGTTCTGAAGCGAAAAAACCCCGGAAGGATCGCAGTAGATCGCGGCGTCGGCGCGGGCGATGGTGTCGCGTGCCGCCCGCTGGGCTTGGACCTCGACGGGCGCATCGACGGTCGTATCGAGGCCCGCCAGGTCGATCAGGTCGACGATCGAAGCGCCCGGCAGCTCGCGCGTGAGATCGAGCGGCTCGCGGAGAACGTCGCGTGTTGTTCCAGCCTGTGGTGACACAACCGCGCGAGACCGCCCGAGCAACGCGTTGAAGAGCGTGCTTTTACCCGCGTTGGGCGCGCCGACCATCACGACCGTCGGTCTGTGCGAGCGCGCTTCGGCGCCAGCGCTCCCGCCCGTGAACACTTCAATCGCGTTGATGATCGCCCTGAGCCGCGCTCGCAGTCGATCGGGCGCGATCGCGACGACGCCTTCTTGATCCGAGAAGTCAACGCCGGATTCAACCAGCGCGAGGAGCGTGGCGGTCTCGTCGGCCCAGGCGTGATAGAGGCGGCCCACGCCGCCGCCGAGGAGGTCCTTGGCCGCGTCCAGTTCTTCGATCGTCCGTGCCGCGATCGTGGCGGCAACGCCCTCGGCCTGCTCGATGTTGAGCTTGCCGTGGAGGTAGGCACGCGCGGTGAACTCGCCGGGCTCGGCAAGGCGTACGGTGGTCGCCGTGACGCTCGTAAGCCGCGTGAGCACGCGATCAACGAACGATGGATTGCCGGGGATGAGAAGTTCGGCGGTGTCCTCGCCGGTGTAAGAGTGAGGTGCGAAGGAGCGGAGAACGAGCGCCGGAAGCTCACCTTGCGGGGAGATCTCCTCGTGATCCGCTTGGTTCTGATCTGTTTCGTGAGGGTGTATCGCCAGCGAGAGACGAACGAACGACGCACCGCGCGCCAGCGAAGCACGCGTTATCTCGCGGAGCGCGGCCTCGACGCCCGGGCCGGACAGACGAACAACCGCGCGAGCCGAACGACCGGGGCCGGTGGCGGCTGCGATGATTGTATCGGCCAGGTTCATAGCAGGTTTCGGAGATCAGAATGAGGCGAAACAGAAATGCGGCACAACCAAACAGAACGCTGAACAGCGAATGACATTGGGTGAATTATTGCCACTGCGTGTGATTACAGATCAACGCGAGGGGCCATGACTCGTCTCGTTACTGACCGAGCTGCTTAAGCAGCATCTCGCGAAGAGATTTGGCGTCGGCACGACCGCCGCTCAACTTCATGGCCTCGCCGACCAACCTTCCCACCGCGGCCTGCTTCCCGCCGCGCACGTCGTCGGCCACCTTCGGGTTCGCGGCGATCGCCTGATCGCACCAGCCCATCCACGCCGCGTCATCGCGGACCATCAGCAGGCCTCGGGTCTGCGCGAGAGTGGCCGCATCGGTCGCGGGGTCGAGAGCTTCGCAGAGCGCACCGAACAGTTCGTCGGCGGCGTTAGAGTTCAGCGACCCTTCCTCGCGAAGCTTGGCGACGGCCGCGAGTTGTTTGGGCGTGATGCCGATCTCGTGGATCTCGAGGCCGCGTTCGTTGGCGCGCTTGGCGCCCGACTGTAGCAGGAAGTTCGCGGCCAGCTTTCCAGCGCGAGGCCGATCGATGCCCGAGTTGACCATCGCATCGATCGCACGCTCATAGAACAGGCATGTGTCGCGCTCTTCCACAAGCGCCGCGGCCTCCTTGGTGCCGAGCGCGCACTCCTCGATGTACCGCTTCATCCGGCTTGGCGGCAACTCAGGGATCCGCGTGCGGATCGCTTCCCGCCACGCGTCGTCAATCACCACCGGGACCAGGTCTGGGTCGGGAAAATACCGGTACTCGTCGGCGTCTTCCTTATCGCGCTGCGGCACGGTAACGTTTCGCGCATCGTCCCAGCCCATCGTGCGCTTCATGCCCTTGCCCATCACACGCCGATCCGCGAAGTAGCGCCGCGGTTGCTCGGCCAGCTCGTGCTCGATCGCGCCTTTCACGGCTTTGAACGAGTTGAGGTTCTTGATCTCGACGATGGGAGTCTTGACGGTCGAGCCGTCGGCGAAGGTGATGATCGTGTTGATGTTGGGCTCGAAGCGGATGTGCCCCTTCTGCATGATCCCCTCGGTGACGCCGAGGAATCGGCAGATGTTCCGCAGCGTGCGGCAGAAGTGAACAACCTCGTCGGCGGTGCGGAAGTCTGGCTGGGTGACGATCTCCAGGAGAGCGGTGCCAGCGCGGTTCCAATCGGCGATGGTGCAGTCGATCGCGTGACCGCCGGGCGCGTCGTGCAGGAGCTTGCCCGCGTCCTCTTCGAGATGCGCGCGAATGATGCCGATCTGGCGCGTGGGTGTTTCGGAGTTCACCGAGCCATCGGTGTTGAGCCCCGGCAGGTCGAACTTGCCATCAAAGCAGAGCGGAAGATCGTACTGGCTGATCTGGTAGCCCTTGGGAAGATCGGGGTAGAAGTAGCTTTTTCGGTCCCACTTCGTGAAGGAGGCGATCTGGCAGTCGAGCGCGAGCCCGACCATCATCGCCATCTCAACCGCGGCGAGATTCATGACCGGTAGCGAGCCCGGGAGGGCGAGAACGGTGGGATCGATGAGCGTGTTGGGCGGGGCCGAGTCGTACAGCGAATGCGCGAGGCTTGGCGCGGCGGTGAACAGCTTGGTGCGCGTGGCGAGTTCGACGTGGACCTCGAGGCCGACGACGAGCTGGACGGACTTGATGTCGGTGCTCATGCTCGGATCGTACCAACGACGCGCTCGGCGGAGAGCCAGTCCATCGGCGAGGGTGACTCGGGCGCGATGACGGTGACGCGAGGCCCGATCGGGGCCCAGCGGTTGGGGTCGGTGGGGCCAAAGAGCGCGACGGTGGGCACGCCCAACTGCGCGGCGAGGTGCGTCGGGCCGCTGTCGTTGCCGATGAAGAGGCGTGCGGCGCGGAGCGTGGAGGCAAGGGTTTCGAGGTCCGTGATGATTCGGCCTTGAAGTCGCGCGAAGAGATCGCGCTGCGTGCCGCTAAACCGTTCGGCCTCAACTTCGCCCGCGATTACCGCTATGGGAGCGGGCGACGGCGGGGACGAGGTCGCTGTCGAAATCGACTTCGCGGACCGGTCCGATGTTGCTCTTCGATGAACCAGGCTCGCGAGCTCGCACCAACGATCGAGCGGCCAGAGCTTCGCACGCGCACCCGCCCCCACGTGCAGAACCACCGGTCCCTGTTCGTTCTCGCAAACCACACCGGTCGATCCCTCGTTCCCTCCGAGTTCGAGCGCAGCCCAGCGGTCCAAGGGTGCGGAGTGGAACTCAATCGCCGCGTTCGGAAAGGCGACGCGAGCGTTGGAAGCCCAGTCGCTCGTCGGCTGATCGGTCAGGAACGAGATAATTCGCGTAACGCTTTGATCGATGTCGAACTCGCCAACATGGCCGGGCGCTGGGCGTGCCGGACTTTGCTCGTGCGATTCTCGTTGAAGAGCGTCTGCACTCCAGAGAGCGGTGTACTTCCTTTGCTCGATGTCGATCGCGTCGATACCGAGTTCACGCGCAGCCAACTGTCCTTTTGCACGCTCGGTGACCAGCGTGACGCGCGACGACCTGCGGAGCCGCCGGAGCATGGGCCACAGCAGGATCGAGTCGCCGAGAGCGCCCGTGTGAAACACGTGGACAGTCGGAAGTTCGTGCGTCATGCGCGAGCCAGGGTTTTTGGGTTGGCGCGGACGGCCTTCAGAGCAGAGCGGATCGCGTGCCGTTCGAGAGTCGTGAGGCGCGCGGTCGCCGCATCGAGTTCTCTCGCCAGCGCATCGAGCGTCGCCGGGGCAAGGCCGGTCCATGCGTAGCGACGTTCGAGGATGGTCCGTTCGCGCGGATCAAGCTTCAGAAGCGTCGCACTCATTCGCGGATCAGGCCAGAGCCACGAGCGCCAGGGCGAGACCGACAGCGTCCAATCGGGGATGCGAACGCCCGTAAAGAGTCGCCCTGCGGCCCGGAGCACGCCCGGGCTTCGCGCCGGGACGCCGCGATTGGGAGCGCTGGACGCTCTGATCCATCGCGTCGCGGCTCGCGTGATTCCCAGCGTGGCTGGCGCGGCGAGCCTGGCCTGGTTCTGTCGCCCGGCCTTGCTCGCATCGAACTGATCGACCGCTTCAGCAAGCGCGCCGAACGACGTTGCGATCAGGTCTTTCATCGCCGACGCGTTCAGCCCGCCTGGCAGCTCTTCGAGCGGCCCGCCCAGCAGCCCTTCGAGCGTCTCGATCATCAGCGGGATCTGCGACCGCACCAGCTCGGCTTTCAGAAGAATCGCCCAACGTAGCGATGTTTCCGCGGAATCAACGGCGGCCGCGGTCGGGGCGCTGCGCGGCATGGCCAGGATCATCGTTGCGGCACGATGCAGCAGCACGGCCCGAGCGCGGGCGCGGGCGTGTTCCTCCACGCCGACGATGACCGAACGCACACGGCCTGAGCGAATCAGATCAAGAAGATCGGTGTGACCGACGCCGCCCAGCCCGGTGGACACCGCTTCGGAAGAGAAGAGCCGCGTGTCATCGGCGGATGTTCCGATCAAATCCGCGCCAGCCCTGAGCTGCCCGGTGTCGAGCAGCGACCAGAGACGATCAGCGCGTGCGACGAGCGTTGCCCGCGCGATCGCGCTACGCGGTCGCTTCCAGCGAGCGGCGATGAGCGCCGGATCGATCCCGCGCGCGACGGCGCGGAGCGCGGTCGCTCGTTGTTTTGAAGTCATCAAACCCAACTCACGAAACTCGGGCGCGTTGTCGTGATCACGCCGGGCGCGCTTGAGCAGCTGCCGCACCGCCTCGTGGCTGCGGTCGAAGCGATCGGCCAGCCGCTTGGCGATCTGATTGAGCGAGCACCCGAAGCGGCGTTGGTAGCGCGCGGCGCGCCGAACGATGCGAGATTCGAGCTCGATACCAAGCCGAGAAAAGCTGGCGGCTCGGCCGATCAGGTCCGAATGTGCGCGCTCGAACCACGCAACCGGCACGGGCATAAAGACGAGCCGCGGCTTTCCGAACTCGCCGATCGCGCGGCGCCCGATCAACCCTTCGCGCTTGTATCGCTCGAGCGTCTTGGGGCTCACCTGCCATCGCTGGCAGAGCGAGGCGCGGTCGATCGCGCCGCGTGAAGCCAGCGTCGCGGCGTCGAGGCGGGCGGCGGCGCTCAAGCGCTCGGACAGCGCCGGGAGTTCGGCCAGCAGTTCCTTGCCCGCGATCGTCATCGGCGCACCAGGGAGTTCACGGCGAAAGGCCGTGACCTTGAACGCGATCCAGTCCAGCGGGTAGGCCGTGCTCGGGTCGATCTCGGCGGCGAGCGTTTCGATCCGATCTAGATTCCGCTCGAGGGCCTCGGGCGGGGCGAAGCGGAGCTCGTGCGCCAGCTCTTCAAGGGCTGCAATCCTCAATCGTGAGAAGCGGGGCATGGGATCACTCAGGCAAGCGCGGCGAGCGTGGTGTGAGGAGACGCTGAACTTACTCCGCCGAGTGCGGTACGCGGGCCGATCGCGTCGATCCATATCGGCTCGCGAGCCGCGACGATCCCCAGGTTCGCGGCCTCGTCGAAGAAGCGCGTCGCGCCCTCACGCTCGCGCGAGCCCAGCTGGTAACGGAGAAGATCTCGGATATACGTCTGCGCCAGGTCCGCCGGCCAGCGGTGCTCGGCGGCCTTGTGCGCGACGATCCAGTCCAGACGCGTGAGGTTGTGGCGGAGCTGGCGATCGAGGATCGACGCCGCGAAACGAACGTGCTCGGACCTCGCGTCCTCAGCCCGGCACATCCACGCCGCGTACACGAACGGCAAACCTGTCCACGCCTTCCACGCTTCGCCCAGGTCGAGCTGGTAGGGATAGCGCACGGCCGGGGGCGAATCGGTGACAACCTTGTCGCCGATCAAGAGCAGCGAAGTTGGCCATTCGCTCGCCTCGATGAGCGAATCGCGTCCTAACTCCGCTTGTTGCTTGGAGCGAGCGGTCGCGGTGCCGACTTCCACGCGTTCACGAGCGTCGAAATCGACGGTCTCGATCGCTCGGCCTGTGATGCGGCGGAGCAGCACGCGGGCCAGCGCGACCGACGTGTGGCTGTCGGTGTCGGCGTGCAGCGTGCGGATCTGATCGATGGGGACGCCCGAGAAGATGCGAACCGTCAGCGTGGGGCCGTCGCACCCGATCATACCGACGGGGACGATGGCGAGCGGGCCGCGGCCTCGCGCCGGCTCCTTCACCGCGTCGATGATCGACACTAGCCCAAGATCAGCGTCACCAGACGTAACCATGTCCGCGATGTGCGACGGGGCAGCGGTAGTGACGGCGATCGAGTTCAGCGCTTGCAGGCCTTCGATCAGCGGGGCGGTGTTGAGATAGCGAACTGCGGCGATGCGGATCGGTCGTGCGGGGCCTTGAATGTAAATTTCATTCATCGGTAACGATCCCTGCCGTGCGCCGCGGCCGATCAGGCGTCGATCAGACGTCAGTCGCGCGGCCATCGAGAACTTCGTAACAGCCTCCGCCGATCCCCAGGTCTGCGAGCAGAGCGGTTCGCGCGTAAAGAACAGGCCGAACTTCACCACGGCGGAGCACGGCCGTGAGCGCGCAGACGCCTCCGCGCGAGACGCTGATGTGGACGAGCTGGTCGATGACAGAAACTCGGATCTGATCGATGCCCGCCCGACTTTGGTCGCGGGTGCTCTCAAAGATCGTGATGCGGGACGTGCCGTCCAGAAGCTGAGCGGACGCGGAGTCCGTCGAGACAATCCATTCGAGGATCGGGTCGTCGTCGCGCGACACGAGTGCGAAACGCGGTTCGCCGCACCCAAGGCTCGTGAGCTGAGTGATGCCTTGCGCCGCGACCAACGCCGCCCGAGAGACGGTCCATCGAACGATGCAGAGCAACCCGGCGTCAAGTCGCTCGGCGCAAGGCGTGTTCGGCGCGGCCAGAGAGCGGGTCTCTGACCATCCCGTTGCGCTTGAGGCTGTCCGACCGGCGAGAGCGCTCATGACTTCACCTCGTGGTCGTTCCCGCGAAGATGGTCCGGGCTTTGTTGATCGCGCTTGCCTTTCTTTTTCCCGCCAAGCAGCGGGCTCGCCAGCAGCGACGCCGCGAGCTGAAGCCCGCGGCCCGCAGGACTCACAAAGCGCTGCCCCAGCTGCTCAACCGTCTCAAAGAAATCGACCATCGCATCCAGCCGGGCATTGTGGTCGAGCGTTTCCTTCGAGGGTCGTTCCACCGAAGCACGACCGACCGAAACGCGGCTCGCGCTCGCCCGCGCACGGCCCTGCTTCCGCCCTTCAATCGCCGTCCCAGTCAGATCCCGGATCTCATACAGCGACGCCAGCAGCGGATCGACCTCACGCTTGGTCCGCTCACGAACGATGGCGCGAAACATCGCCCACACGTCGGCCTCGGCCCGGAAGTATTCCTTACGGTCGCCTCGCTTGTGCGTTCGAACAATAATGCCCCAATCCAGCAACGCACGAACCGACATCGACGCGTTCCCACGCGAGATCTGCAAACGCTCCATGATGTCGTCGGTACACATCGGGTCGCCAGTGATATACAGCAACGCCTGCACCTCGGCCATGGTCCGGCTGATCCCCCACGCCCCACCCATCTGCCCCCAAGCCGCAATAAAGCGGTCTTGAGCGTCGTCCAAAGGGGTCGGGCCGTGAGGAGTAAGCTTGATGGCACCGTCGGCGGTCATGCCAAAGTATCGGGGCCGTGGAGGAGCGAGTCCAGTACCTGTTTCAGAAAAGATTGAAAATACAGCTTGGTCCGGAAAAGACAAGTCTCGCGAAGAATGCGGTCCGCAGCCGTGCTTAAACGCGTTTACACACGCGTAAATGTCGTCGCCGGTGACGAAACCGCCGCCGTCACAGTCAACAATGCAGCAGGCTAGAGTGTCGGTGAGGGTCGCTGGCGCAGTGAAGAGTTTGCGACCGTCGGCCGATCTCTCCGTCGAGCCAGCAGCATTCATCATCACCTCTATCCTCAACCACCAACTTTCACAGGAGTTCGTGCAGGAATTGAGGGCAGGTCACTTCGAAGTCTTTGCTGCAGGTCATACGTAAACTCGCTGGCGTTTTCCCAGTCTTTCTCGTCCATGCCCTTGGGCACCGGCATGGCTCGCCTCTTCCAGAACGCGTTGTACACAAGCTGCCTGATAGTCCACGCCAGCCACACGCAGCACGCGGCAACGATCGCCCACAGCGGCACGATCGCGAGTTCTACAAGTCCAACTTCTTGCAGCACGCTCGCGGCCTGTTCGAGGAAAAGCCACATCACCAGCAAGCCCGCGATCGTGTAGCACCACAGCGAAATTCGCGCCTTGCCAATCTCCTGCCGCGCCACCAGATCATACTGCGCATCAGCCCCGGCCTGGATCGCGATGTTCTTGCGACTCTGGCTCGACATCGCTGGCTCGGCGGTTTTCTTGAGTTGTTTCGGCGCCGCGAGAGAAGCAGCGTCCGCTTCGAGATCGGTGCTCGTTCTCGCGATCTCTTGCGGTACATAGTCCTTGAAATCTTCCAGGTTCGATGGAATCCAGTACGTGCGCCCTTGGTGATCCACGAGGTTCGGGTGGCGAAACGCGCACAGGTCGTCGTTCGTGCCCGCCTCTTCGATGAAATCGATTGCCTCCTGCAGCCAGCGATCTTGCTCCGCATCGTTGATGGCTCGAAATCCTTCCATCCGTTCGCGCACGAGATCGAACCGGCTCTTCTCGCGCACGAGCTGGGGCACCCCGGACTGATAGATCGATCGCCCCAGCACCACGAACAACGCCGCGAAAAACAGCAACGCGAACGAGCCGGGCATGTGCGAGTGCAGGAACGACTGGGCCGCGCTCGAGTCGACGCGCGGCACGCGGTCAACGCTCCCCACCCAGAACCGCAGCGCCCGCTGCCCAACGCCCTCCTGCCAATGAACCTCGGCGTAACGCTGCACCGCGCTGCGCAAGGCTGGCCAGACTCCCGCGAGAATCGGCACGAAGATGAGAGCATACATCGAGGTGCGGGTCAGGACCGCCAGTTCACCGATGCCGCGCACCATCCCCCAATCCATGCGCCGCGCCAGCTTATCCTGCCAGAGCTGCCAGCGAAGAGAGCTCAGGCCGCGAGCAGGAGGTGATTTGCCAAAGCTGGCCGAGTTTTTACTGTCCGAGTAAAACTTTGCAGATTGAAACGACTTGGAAACATCAAATTTTTGTTCCGAGAACCGTGCGAAAGCGAACATTGGTGCTCGCAAAAACGTAGCGTCTCTAGCGACGAAGAACCCGCCGAAGCTCGCCCTCGCGAACCACGCGAACCCGCCAAAGCTCGCCTCCTCGAACCACGCGAACCCGCCAAAGCTCGCCCTCTCGAACCACGCGTCCCCGCCAAAGCTCGCCTCCGCGAACCGCGCGTGCCCGCCGAAGCTCGCCTCCTCCAACCACACGTCCCCG